>QGNH01000454.1_pt3 | contig 18967 bp, 33 predicted proteins | sample 1735481 | NCBI WGS metagenome assembly QGNH01 (sample SAMN09239004, study PRJNA386568) | Viral metagenome, whole genome shotgun sequencing project.
CGTGGAGAAACACAAAACGAGGTTGGCAGGCTGATGCCCGCCACAAAGAACGAAAAGCCGGCCTCCTCCACTGGAGCCATCGACAAGCGCGTCCCCGGCTTCAAGCCGAACCGCAACTCGATCGGCGTCCGCCCGCGCAACCACGTCAACATGACCAGGGCCGAGATGCAGGCTGATCTGAAGAAGGCAGTGGAGAACACGAAGTGAATGACGTCCTCGAAATGCTGGCGATGGTTCTCGGCGCTCCGCTGCTGACGTGGCTGGCCGCTTTTATTTTCTCCGTGTTTGAGACCGGAATGGGGTTCTGATGGATGACCTCGAAGACCTGATCGACATCTGCGACGAGGCAAGCCGGCCGGAAAAAAACTGGCCCTGGATCGTCGCCCTCTTGCTGTGGTGGATGTGGTGACCCCGCTCGAACTCGAACGCATCGGCAAGCGGATGTACGGCGCCCACCGCTGGCGAAGCAAACTCGCGCTCAATCTCGGCAAGAACACAGCGACGATTCACCGGTGGGCCAAACGCGAGCGCATTGATTATGTAGTGGAGGTCGCGGTCCGCGGGCTGCTGGAGCGGCACAAGGTCAACGAGGCGGCGGAGAAAATAGTGACCGAGCGGCTGCGCAAGGCGGGGAAGCTGCGGCCGAGGATCAGAAGGAAGCGGAAGAAAGTGCCGCCCGCCCCGCAGAACACTGAGGATAGAGCATGAGCGAGCACGAACTGGTAGTTTTCCCGATTGCGATCAGGGAAGATGTGGTCGCCCAAGTAAAGGTTCCGCGTGATTTGACTAAAGCGGAAGCCGAGAAGATCGCCCGCGTCGTGATGGCGCTGGCCGTACCGATGGAGCCTTCCGATGCTCAATAACCGCGTCCTGTTCTGCTTCGCCCTCGCCGCCGGCATCGTCCTGTGGTGCGCGTACAGCACGCTGATCCCAAGGCAGCTCTCGTTCGAGCAGCGCTGGGAGCCGGTGAAGTTTATTGTTCCGTTCTATCGAGCGGCTTGACAGCCCCGGCTACTTGTGACTACCTTTCACTCGCCTGCAGCACGCCCCCTCCGCAGGCACCGCCGGACCGGATGTCAGCCTCCCCTTTCATTCGGTCCGGTTTAACTCAGAAGGAAAATCAAAATGGCCAATGTTTTCGAAGGCAAGCCTGATGCCCGTCAGTCCGATGACGTCAACATGCCGGTGTCCCGCTTCCGGCCGCGCTACCGCGCGCTGACCGACGATGAAAAGCAGTTGCACGACGACCTGAAGAACAAAGCGACCGAGCTGGAAGCCCTGTTCAACAAGGTCAAGCAGGGTCGCTATGCGTCGCTGGCGATGACGTCACTGGAAAACTCGCTGATGTGGATCGTCAAGGAACTCACGTCCTGAGATGAACCGCCTCCTCCCCATCGGCACGATCAACAAGATCAAGCGCTCGCGCAGACACTCGCCGCTCGTAATCACGTCGGTGAAGATACCGCGGGCGCTGGATCGCGCGCTGAAGGCCGAGGCGAGGAGGCAGGACCGCTCGACCAGCTGGGTCATTCGCGACGCGCTGCAGGGCTACATATCGTTTAGACAGGCGAAGCCATGAGTCATCCCGACAATGCGTGGTCCGAACTTGAACTGCATCACTTGTTATATGGCGGCTACGAAGTACGCGAGGTGTTTACTCCCGGCAGCGGAAATTTTGTTCGTCCGCTGGCAGCTTTTTCCACCTTGGAAGAAGCGCTCAAGTTTATGCGGGATAATATAGTTACGGAGACGTCGTTGTGAAAATAGCCCTCGCCACCACGACCATCCACGTCCCCCACGCGCTCAAGCTGCTGCGCAAGTGCGCGGCCAACGTAGATTTTTTTGTTGCTTGCGACAAGAAGACCCCGAAGGAAGCCTACGACTTCATTTTATCAATGAATAATACTTCCGTGTGCATGCCGGAATCAGGGCATAAGTGGAAGTGTTCCGAAATGATCGGGTGGAACACGATCGCCCGCCGCAACATCGCCTTCCTCGAAGCCCTCAAATCCGGCGCCGACATTATCGTCTCCTGGGACGACGACAACATTCCGATCGACACCAACTATTTCGGCGACTTCATCGAGCCGTTTGTGTTGCCGTTCAACGGCATCCGAATGGGCGACCGCCCGTGGTTTGATCCGGGCTGGCTGCTAGTTCCTCCGACACGCCACCGCGGGTTTCCGCGCGACCAAATCAATCGGTGCTACGCACATTCGGGCATCGACGCTAAAATTGGTGTCGCCGCCGGCCTTGTAATTGGCGATCCCGACATCGACGCAACTACCCGCATGGAGCACCATCCCGACATCGGCCAGGTCCACCTGATGGGGGAGGTTGGCGTAGTCGTCGACCCCCGCACATGGACCGTCTTCAACAGCCAGAATACCGCGGTGATCCGCGAACTGATTCCCGCGTGGTTCATGATGCCCAACGTCGGGCGCCATGATGACATCTACGCATCGTTGATCGTCCAGCGCGTCGCCCGCGAGCGCGACTACCACGTCCATTTCGGCAAGCCGTTTTGCTACCAGCAGCGCAACCGGCATAATCTGATTACCGACCTGCGCGCCGAGATCGACGGCATGGAGAACGTGACGAAGCTGGCTGAGTTGCTTGACTCGATCCAATTGCCGGGCAAGTCGGTGATCGAGGACACCCGTCTTATTTACGAGCAGCTTTGCTTTTGCTCGTTCATCCCGCAGCAGTCGGCTTGCGCGGGTCTGGCATGGCTGGAAGATTGCGAGGGAGTTTTGTGACCGAAGCCTTTCCACTTGCATGGCCGGAAGGCTGGCCGCGCACGCCATCCAACCGACGCGGTTCGTCTCGCTTCGGCAAGAACCTTGGTTTTAACCAGATCAGGGAACTACAGGACGAATTGCGTCGGCTCGGTGCGCGCAACGTCGTGATTTCGTCAAACGTGCCGATTCGGCAGGATGGCCTGCCTTATTCTTCCGAGTCGAAGCGGCGTTATGACGATCCCGGCGTCGCGGTTTATTTCACGCTGAAAGGCAAACAGCTGTCGATGGCGCGCGACAGCTACTGGACGCCGTGGGAGAATATTCGTTCACTGGTGCTGGCGATCGACGCGATCAGGTCCATCGAACGGCACGGAGGTTCAACTATGATGGATCGCGCGTTCTCAGGGTTCACTGCGTTGCCAAAACCAGGTGGGGCCGACTGGTGGGAGGTGTTGCAGGTGCCACGTTCGGCAGGGCGCATGATCATCGAGGCCAAATTCAGAGAGTTGGCGCGTGACCGGCATCCGGATCGAGGAGGCTCCGACGACCAGATGGCGGAGCTTAATCGCGCTCGCGCGCAGGCATTGCAGGAAGTACGCGCATGAAACTCGCCCTCGCCTACTCAACCAAAGATTCCGTCGAACTGACCGAGCAGACGATCTTGTCTTTGCTCGATCATACTAGCGAGGTTGATATTCATTGGGTAGATGGGTCAGTAACTCCAGAGGGGCAGCGTCTTGCGGCTAAGTACCGAAGGTCAAAGTTTTCGTTTCACGCCCAAATTTGCGGTGGGGCCGATGCAGCTATTGCGTATAAACTTTCGAAATTGTTAAACGCGCCCAATAAATGTTCGTATATTGGCCTGATCGAGAACGACGTCCTGCTCGACCACGATTGGCTCGCTCCTACGTTAGAATTGTTTCACAAAGGAGAACGAGATGGCCTTACCGTCGGTGCCGTTTCCGCCCGATCCTACGTCGACAGAGTGCTTATCCAGCGTGAGGGCTACGCTGTTATGCACAACTGTGGTGCCGGCCATATCATCTTTACCCGCGAAGCCGCAGAAATCGTACTGCGCTCTTTTCGAACTCACTGGTGGCCCGACAACGTGCGCCTGTTTGCGCAACTGGCCGGCATCGATCTGCGTACTTTTGCCTGCTTCGGCGGACAAGAACAGTTCGTAACCACCGACTGGGGCTGGGAAGCCCAGCTCGCGCGTCACGGACTGGCGACGCTCGCTCTCACTCCAAGCAAGGCCTCGATGATAGGCCAGGTGCCGCCTCTGCATGAGCAGGGCCTGACGCTCACCACCGGCCCGGTCGAGGAGCGCCGCGACAACCACGCCTTCAAGCGCTACGTCGGCAACCTGCAGCTCTTGCGCAAGGGCTTGTTGAATCTCGACGGGCCGGATATCATTCATCGCCACAGCGGCGGCATGCTGTTTTTCCCGCACCAGATGGAACACTTACCGGGGTCGACATGGCGAGGCACTTTGGAATTAAAATGGAGCCAGGGATTTGGCCCGTTTGCTTACCGCGCTGGAGCGGGCGGCGCATCACTTTTTGCGCGCGTCTCCGGTTCGTGCTCGTTCCTCTGCAGTGGCGGCGACGCCGGCGCTTCGGTGGCTGTCACGGACACCCGCTCTGGATTTAAGGCCGAGCCCGAGCTGCCGCCCGAACAGGGGGCATTCGTGGAGATCGCGGTGCCCGGCGGGCCGGTGCCGCGCGTGATCGAGATGAAGCTGTCGGAGGGCGCGGTGTTCTACGGGCTGCAGACCTCGGACCCGCAGATACTGGATACCTCGTTCCGGTTTGATTGGCACCAACTTCCAAAGGCAGGGTAATGAAAAAAATCTACATCCTCGGCGCCGCGGGCTTCCTCGGTTCGCATCTCGAACATCGGCTGAAGGCCGAGGGGCATTACGTCGTCTCGGTCGCCCGCAAACTTCCTCCTTTCCGAAAGAGTGTCGCCGATGAACTCAATTTTCTCGACCTTACGAACCCCGCTGATTTTCACTCTCATTTTTTCCGGCATAGTTTTGATGAAGTTTACCAGCTTGCCGGCAATGTCGGCGGTTTGGGCCATATTGCTGTTGGCGACAATGACGCAGCAATTCTGACCGAGTCGACCAAGATCAACCTGCACACGCTGGAAGCAATCACTCGCACGCAAAGCGCCGGGAAGATTCTGTTTGCGTCGAGCCAGTGTGTGTATCCGGATATCATTGAGGATGGTGAACACAGCCCTCCAGCCGAGGAAGACGCCAGCTTCAATACCTTTCCTTTCGCGCAGGAAAAACTCTATGCCGAAAAGCTGTACGATGCCTATGCCCGCAACCACGGCCTGAAGATCGCTATCGCTCGGCTCGGAAATATTTACGGGCCTTATTCCACGTATGACGGAGCGCGAGCTAAAGCGCCGGCTGCGATATGTCGAAAAGTGGCACAGGCTTCTTATGGGGGCACGGTCGAACTCTGGGGCGACGGCACTCAGACCCGTTCGTTTACTTATGTTGACAACGCAATCGAGGGCATGATCCGGCTGATGGCAGCGGACTACCCAGGCCCGGTTAATATCGCCCACAGCGAGACCGTGACGATCGCGGAGCTGTTCGACTCGGTGCTGCGAGTAGCGGGCAAGATACTGGCCCCGAAGTGGATTGACGGGCCGACAGGTGTAATGGCCCGGGGCAGCGACAACACCCTTTGCCGCAGTGTGTTGCAATGGGAGCCGACCACTTCCCTCTTTAACGGCCTGTCCGAGACCTACCACTGGATCGCAAAACAGGTCTTGACCAAGGCCAACGCTTAGGGTAGTCAAAGGTAGCCACGGGAGGTTATCATGATTCTCGGATATGTTCGCGTCAGCTCCGCCGACCAGGCCCGGGACGATCGCTCGTCCCTGCAGGTTCAGACCGACGTCATCGAAGGACTGGCCCGCTTGCGCGGAGCCGACAAGTGGGACGTCCAGATTTACACCGACGCGGGCGTATCCGGCGCGGTAAAACTAAGCATGCGCCCGGCCGGCGAGAAGCTGCTGGCCGACATGAAGGAGGGCGACACGGTAGTGGCGTCCAAGCTCGATCGCATGTTCCGCAGCGCCTCCGACGCGCTTGTCATGCTGGAGGAATTCAAGACCCGGAAAGTCCATTTGATCCTGTACGACATGGGCTCGGAGCCGATCACCGGCGGCGGGGTCGCGCAGCTGCTATTCACGATTCTGGCGGCGGTGGCCGACATGGAGCGTGTGCGGATCAAGGAGCGCACCGCGGAGGGTCGCAAGGCCAAGAAGGCGCGCGGCGGCGCTGTCGGCGAGGTGCCGTTCGGGTTCAGGAAGGTCGGGGAGGGTCGGTCGGCCACACTGGAGCCGGATGAGAAGGAGATCGCTGCGGCGGCTCGCATGAAGGTGCTGGCGCGCACGGCGTCGTTGCGCCAGATCGGTGCGCAACTGGCTGCCGAGGGCTTTGTCTCGCGCGCCGGCACGCCTTACTCGCCGGAAGTGATTCGGAGGGCGACGCAATGACGGACGAGATCGAAACACATCCAGTGCAGACCCACGACGGCTATCGGCGCAAAGGCGCGCGGGTCAGGGTCGAAGTGACCAAGGCCGCATACGAAGTCTATTGCCATGTTCATTCCCCGCAGCCCGCGATGATGACTGGCGATTGCCGGGGCGGATTCGGGGCCGGTGAGCTGATCGCGTTCCTGTACGCACGCTCGTTTCCAAAGGCGGAATGGTCGGATCGCGTTGATGAAGCCCTTCGGGGGATGACGATATGACCCCCACCGAATTCGAATCCACGATCAAGGACATCTGCCCGCACTGCAAGGTCGGCGTGAAGGTGCGTCAGCGCGACGATACGCAAGAGTGGGTCCACGACCTTTTCCGCGGCACCGCGATCTCGCACGGCATCTGCCTGGCCACGCATTACAGGAACAAGTACAAGGATTCATTGGATGCCGATTAGAACTTCGTTTGAATCCCGTTATGACAGGCTCGCTTTTCCAGAGCCTAATTCCGGCTGTTTTATCTGGATGGGGCATATAGCTCGCAACGGGTACGGTACGATGAAAATCGGGTATTTGACCGAAGGCACGCGGAGAACGATTCAGGTTCACCGTGCGGCTTACGAGCATTTCATTGGACCGGTTCCAGAGGGAAAAGTGCTCGACCATAAGTGCAGATTAAAGTGTTGCGTAAATCCGAAACATCTTGAGCCGGTGACTCAGCTTGAAAATTGTAGGCGCGGGCGCGCGGGAGAAGTTGCTAAGGCCAGATCGGCATCGCAAACGCTTTGTAAAAACGGGCATCCGTTAAGCGGAGAAAATCTAGCCATATATGACGGGGCAAGGATTTGTCGGACGTGCCGCAGCGCAGGCGCGCGACGAAGATGGAAAGGGCGTGGACGTGGGTGATCGTACTGGGGCCATAAAATTGTTACTAAAAGGGGAAGAAGTCGCTCGCGATAAAACTCATGCGACGAATCTTGATCACGCTTATCAGCTTATAAATTCCGCTTGCTATGCCGATCCTTCTTTCGGGCACGCTTTTTATTCGGCGGGTTGCGCAGCATCTGATTTGAATCGTCCCCATGCTGCGGTAGCCGCTTTTCGCCGTGCGATAGAATGCGAACTTGATAAAGACGAACTTCCAAAAGCGTTGACGAATCTAGCGTGGGAATTGATGAAAGTAGGCAGGCAGCAGGAAGCCATCGGGCATTTGCATCGCGCGATAGACCTCGATCCTAAATTATCATTGCCATGGATGCATTGTGGTTTGATTCACACGACCTTCGGCGAGACTAAAACCGCTGTCGAGTGTGCTCGCAAGTGCGTCGATCTCGGTCCGCCCGGTGACGCTACGGCTGAATTTCAGTTGGCGTTCGCACTGTTGTTCGACGGGCAATATGCCGAGGGTTTGAAACACTTTGAATCTCGCTTTGCGGCGAGGCTGCCGAATTTTCTTAGTTACCCGTACCCCAAGTGGAAGGGCGAGAATGGCAAGACGTTGTTCCTGGTGGCCGATCAAGGTCTCGGCGATACACTATCCTACGCCCGGTTTGTGGATCGGGCTGCGCGTCGCTGTCGCTACGTCCATATGTGTATGCAGGATGAATTGCGTCGTGTATTTGAACACGCATTCCGGCACCTGGAGAATCTTAATTTCCTGCCTTCGCCTTCGAACTTTCCGGCAGATGCTGACGCATGGTCTACCTTCGTCAGCCTGCCCTACGCACTGGGTCTCACCGACGAAGAAATAATCAACGCCCCCAACATCGACATGCCCAAATTCCCGATGTCGAAGCAATGGATGGTGCCGGACCGCAAGTTTCATATCGGCATCGCATGGGCCGGCAGCCCCTTGAACGACATCGACAAGCATCGTAATATTCCGATCCACCACTTCATGGAGCTGTACCGGGTGCCGGGCATCCAGCTCTACAGCCTGCAGGTGGACGAGAGGAAAAAAGACCTGAACATTTGGGGCTTCGCTCCGGTCGTCAGGGATTTGTCGGGGTACCTTCGTTGTGTTGCAGATACGACGTCCATCCTTCAAGAACTCGACCTTGTCATTTCAGTCGAATCTGCTCTTGGACATATCTGTTCCATGGCCGACCGGGAGTGTTGGATACCCTATAGCTGGCTGGGTCGTGATTACAGGATTGGAGCCCGAGAGCATTCACAACGGTTGTGGACTCCCAAGCACCGCATCTTCCAACAGTCTGACGACACGCGCTGGGAGCCGGTGTTCGAGCGGATCGTCGAAGCGCTAAAGGAAAAAGTATGGCCGCCTGGATGAAACCGGTCTTCAGCAGCATGATCTCGGAGGTCGGCTGGGACGACGAGACGCAGGAACTTCTCGTCAAGTTCGCCAAGAACGGCAAGACCGCGGCGTACAAGGGTGCGGACGAGGGCCTTGCCGAGTTGTTGTCTCGTGCGCCTTCGGTCGGCCAGATGTTTCTGTCCGAAGTGAAGCCGTTCTATCAGGACTTCAGGTATGTCTGACGAAGAACCATCCCGCGAGCACAAGGCTGCCGAGGATCGCGCCAAATTGTTCGAGGACATGGCCGCGCAAATCCGCATGAACAAGGACGCCAAGTTCGGCGGCGCCTTCCTCGTGATCCCGCCGGCCGACGGCGAGCCGTTTTCCTCGCTGATGCTCAATCAGGACGAAGCCAGCATATTCTGGGGCGCGGTCAAGACGCTGGCCGAGGTGGCCATGCAGTCGCTCGAACGGGTCGCCCGCGGGCAGGCGGGCTTCCGCTAACGAAACGCCAGATGCCCGAGCTGATGCAGCAGCGGTATGATGGCGTAAAACAGCACGATGGCGCCGATCAGGATCACGATCAGGACGTTTATGACGCTGGCAAAAGGCTCGGCGATCGGCATCAGCGGGGCCAGCTTTAGCCACATCCAGTAGACAAAACCGCAGACGAGCATCACGATTATCAATTGAATTATGAGGTCGGGCATGGAATAATCCTCCGGTTGGGTCCATAACGGGCCGTCGGCGGTAAAGTTCCCAAATGCCAGAGCTGATTGATATCACGGGTAATCGTTACGGCAAACTGACCGTACTTTCGATTGCTCATCGGGCTCCGGATCGGACATGGCACTGGAATTGCGTTTGCGACTGCGGCGAGCCCAGGATTTGTACTGGCAGGAATCTAAAGGGCGGAAAATCCAAGAGTTGTGGCTGCGTTCACGGTATCGCGATCAGCACCCCGGTTACGCACGAGCAACTCTTGCGGCTGTTGAATTATAATCAGTACACAGGTCTTTTTCACTGGCTTGTTGAAGGGCGAATGTATTCGACTGGGGACGAAGCGGGGCATACAAACAAAAGAGATTCTTACGTTCGCATCGCATTGGACGGCGTTTCGTATCTAGCTCATCAGCTTGCGTGGTTTTATATGACTGGCGAGTGGACCGATATCGTTGACCATCGAGATACAATTACGAATAACAATAAATGGGAAAATCTACGAGAGGCGACTCAATTCCAAAATACCGGCAATGCTAAGTTGCACGCGCGAAGCACTACGGGGTTCAAAGGGGTTCGTTTTAGAGACGGGCGCTATACAGCGCAATGTCGGCGACGCCATCTAGGCAATTTCGGTACGTCCGAAGAAGCCGCGCGTGCCTATGACGCCGAAGCCCGTAAAGTTTTTGGCGCGTTCGCCCGCACTAATTTCGGAATGCCTCAATGAGCGACGAACCACTACTTGGGAAAAAGGCATCAGGTTGGTCCAGAGGCAAACGTCTCGCTTTCGAAGAATCGTTTTATGCGTTTCTCTCTACCTGCCGAATCAACTCGAAAAATCTGGGCTTTGTTTCGCTAGGCGATAATTTATACACTGGGCAGAAGCGGTTCATAACGGCGGTTCTTGACGGCTTAGAAGAAGATAAGCACGACATCTACGTGCTTAAATCGCGCCAGCTCGGCATCACAACGATCGCTCGCGCACTTTCTACATTTTATTTGGGAATTCACAAAGGGCTTTCCGGCGCTCTTGTTTTCGATTCTAACGAGAACAAAAACCTAGCGCGCGACGAACTTGTTACGATGATAAAAGATTTGCCCGCGCGTTTGAAATTCCCTCCGATAAAAAAAGACAACCGCGATGGGCTGACACTCACTAACGATTCCAAAATACTGTTCAAGTCGGCGGGCGTAAAAAAGACTAAGACTTCGGGCACGCTCGGACGTTCCGCAGGCTTGACTCTCAGCCATGGATCGGAAATTTGCTCTTGGGATAACGAAGAAGGATTGGTGTCGTATCGACGCTCGCTATCCGACAGCCATCCAGATCGATTGTATATTTGGGAAAGTACGGCACGCGGCTACAACGCGTGGTCGGGCATGTGGCGCGAAGCTCGACAAGATACTGCGCATTGCTCTTGTCTTTTTATTGGGTGGTGGAGTCATGATGGCCAGCAGATCGCCCAAGGCACAAAAGACTGGGAGTTGTACGGTGTTCAACCTCCGACCAAAGAGGAACAGTCCAAGATCGATCAGGTCAAGGAGCTTTACGACTTCGATATCTCGCAGGAGCAGCTTGCATGGTATCGCCGACTGGTTGATCCGGCTGCTCGCGATGATGGTGATACTGACGCTGGTTTTGAGGGCAACAGTCTTCAGAAGCAGGAAGACCCGTGGACCGAGGACGAAGCCTTCCAGCAAACCGGCAGCGTGTTCTTTGCCGGAGAAAAACTGAAGGACCAGACCGACAAGCACGTCAGTCGTAAATTCAAGCCATATATGTTTTTGCCGGGGACCGAGTTCTCCGACATGAAAGTTTATCAGGCTGAGAACACCCGCAACATCGAGTTGAAGGTATGGGAGCCACCGCAGCCGGAAGCCGTCTATGTGTTGTCCGCCGATCCGGCATTTGGCGAGAACGAGCACAACGATCGCTCATCGCTTCAAATCCTGCGCTGCTATGCCGACGGCGTCGATCAGGTCGCCGAGTACGCCTACTCGATGATCTCGACCAAGCACCTGGCATGGGTGATGGCAGGTATCATGGCGTGGTACGGCAACGAGCCGATGTCGGAGATTTATTATATCCTCGAACTCAACGGTCCCGGCGGCGCGGTGCTGCAGGAATTGAAGTCATTAAAATTCCAGATCGAGAACGGTTATGCTCCGCTGGAGGAGCAAGGCATCAAGAATATTTTCCGGAATGTGAAGCAGTTCATATATTCAAGGCCCGACTCGCTTGCCGGCGGCGGCTCGGCGTGGCACTGGAAGATGACGACGGCGACCAAGGTCATGGTGCTGGAGGAGTTGCGCGGCTTTGTCAGCAATGGCCAGCTACATATCCGCTCGCACGACCTGATCGAGGAGATGAAGACCATCGCGCGGGACGGCGACTCGATCTCGGCCGAGGGCAATCTGAAGGACGACCGGGTGATCGCGGCAGCGCTGGCAGTCCATTTCTGGGACAATCGCATCCGGCGCAACATGATCGTGCAGAAGCGCACCCGCGAGGCCGAGAAGGTCAAGAAGCAGCGGTCCATTGTTGACCAGGTGACGCTGTTCAACCAGAATATGATGGCGTCGTTCATGAGTAGTCAGGGGCAGACCCGGATGAATCAGCAGCGACTGGCGATGAAACAGGCGTGGCGTTACGGACGGAGATAAAAATGCCAATTGATCAGCCACCGGCAGTCGTTCAACCGGCGCAGTCGGGCAAGAAATTTTCTGTGCACTATTCTTATGGTCCCGGACGTGGTTGGTGGGCGCACATCGAGGGCCACGCCTATCCGTTCGGAGCATGGCGCATGGATCGCGGGCCTTATCCCTTCAAATGGATGGCACAAATGGAATTTCCGATTGAACGATTGACGAAAGACGGACCGCGCTGATGGCCGTAGTTCTTAGATGTCCCGCCTGCCGGGAAAAATTCAAGTATGATGTCGTCAAAGGCTGGCCTGACAACTGCCCGCTGTGCAAGACCGACATCAACAACTATCGAGCCGACGACGATATCGTCTGTCCGGCCTTCCTGTCTCCGAAATCCAAGTCCAACGACGCCGTCGCCCGGCAGATCATGGACGGCTCCGAGACCCGGATGCACTTGGCCGCAGCAGCAGCAGGCGTTCCTGCAAGCGAGATGGCCAGTTTGAAAATAACTGACATCAACGACCGCAACGATTCGGAAGTAAGTCACGTCAAAGAGGTCAACGCGGTGTCGCAACACATGGATGCGATGCAGGCGCGCGGCATGCCGGTTGGTTTCGGCGCCCCCGTGGATGCGGCCAGCATTGCATCCGGCGATATTACCGTGAATGGTAAGGTGACGAAGGGGATTGCGCCGCGCGCCGGAATAAATGCCATGCAGTCGACCCAGAGACAGCTTAGAGGCTTCTGATGATCCCGATCCCGACAGGCGAAACCAAGCTCATTCCGTTTGCGAACGATCTGATCCAGACCTGTTGCATCAGCCAGGGCATGCGCGCCGCCTACTACCGCCTGCTCAACACCATTGCCGAGACCGGGCGCTACGACGGCAGCAAGGCGCTCATCAACATGATGAACGCGCACCTCGAACGAACCGCTTCGCATCTGTTCTCGCCGGTCGAGCTTAAGTTCGCGATGGACTTCGACAACGCCTATCCCGCCAACGATATCAAACGTGGCGAGGTGTTCGCCAAGCACATCACCCGGCAGTGGGAGAAGACGTCGACCGACGAGATGTTCGGACGCGGCGTGTTTGAGTCCCTAAAATACGGCGCGTCAATTCTGAAGCAGTGGCCAACCGAGGAAGGCAGCGGCGAAGACAAGAAACCCGCCTACCACAAGAAGCTGACATTGCCATGGAATTTCGGTGTCTACCGCGAGGACGAGAACGACATCGACGAGCAGGAAGCGCTGTGCGAGACCTCATTGCTGACGATGCCCGAGGTGTGGCAACGCATCTACCGATTCCCCAACGCCGAGAGGCTGTACAACCAGATTGGCGCTCACGCGCAGTCGGGGCAGGCGGGCTCAAGTCCGGACAGTTTCTTTCATCAGGTGCTGTCGACCTCGCAGCTCAACACCGGCATATCGTCATCGACGCGCCCGCTGCCGGGGGGCATCGTCCAGATCGGCAACGATCCGAACTATGCGATCATGGGGCCGACGCTGGGAGCGCCGACGGTAAAATTCCACGAGCTGTGGGTGAAGGGCGAGGACGGTTATGTCACGATCCAGATGGTCGAGCCTGATATTCTCATCACCCGGTTCAAGCTGTCTAATTTGCTCGGCATCAAGGACACGCATCCATATCGGCTGATCCAGACCAACCCGGTGTCGAACTGGTTCTGGGGCAGGTCTGAGCTGGTCGACCTGATCGAGCCGCAGGCATTGCTCGCGCAGTGGATGGACGACTTCAAGCGCCTGGTAGGCTTGCAGATCGACAAGCTGATCGCGTTCAAGGGCGACAACACGGTGCTAGACGAAGCCTATGCCCAGTTCCGGATGTCCGGCTACATGAACCTCGGGATGGGCGGTGGCGCCGAGGATATGACGCCCAAGATTCCGGAAGTTTTGCTGCCGGCGGTCAAGTTCATGATCGAGAGTATCAACACGCTCGGTTCCTTCCCCGACATCATGCAGGGCAAGGGCGAGTCCGGCGTGCGCGCGGGCACCCACGCCAACACGCTGCTGAAGACGGCCTCGCCGACGCTGCGCGACCGCGCGCTGTCGGTGGAACGGCAATGCGCAGGTTGTGCCGATCTCACCGCGGCGCTGATGGAAGCCAAGGAGAGCCGCAAGTTCTGGACCAAGGGCGACAAGCTGGAAGATGCCGAGCAGTCGTCGTTCCTGCTGACCGACCTGCCGTCGGACTGGCGCATCACGGTGGACAGCCACTCGTCGTCGCCGATCTTCGCTGACGAATCTCAGCAGTTGATCTTCGCGCTGCGCAAGACCGGCGATGTCGATGGCGAGTACGCGATCGACAACCTGCCGCTGCCGAACAAGGAGGCCGCCAAGGCTACGCTGAAGGCGAAGCAGGCGGCCGGCGAGAAGAAACAGCAGGACTTGCTGAAGGCGCTATCGCCCGAGGGCAAGGAGAAGGTGGCCGAGAAACAATTGATCGGCGGTCGTCACCGTTAGCGCGGGAATCCCGGGGTGAGAACGGCAGGGCCTTGTCCGTTCATGGCCTGCCGGAGGAGCGGATCGGTTCGGGCGCGTTCATTTGCCTTGGCCTGTCCGCGCGCTTGCGAGAGTCCTCGTTGAATTCGTGATTCTTCGCCGAGGTCCATGTCTTCGAGCGTAATGCCGTGAATTTCGTCGAAAGGAATTGCGAACGATTGCCCGAAGTCGTCGGTGCCGATCAGAATTCCGCCTTCGGCGCGGTTCACTTTGAAATCGACGTAGGCGTTGTAAGCCTCACCTGCTTTTTCTTCTTCTTTGAAAAGAAACTGCATCGGCACCGGGCTCGGCCCGAAATGAATCGAGAGGCTGTACATCGTCGCTTCCTTTATTTTGATGAGGTGTCGGCCCACTGGATGAATTTGTCTTTTGGAAATCGATAAGGTCCGCCGCTGACATAGCGAACGAACGGCGGTTTGTTTTTCCGCTGCCGCGTGTAGCGATACAGTGTGTCGAGGTGAACGCCGATATAGTCTGCCGCTTCTTTGGCGGTGAACCAGTGGCGGGCTCGGACGGATGGCGACTGACCATTTTCCATGAAGACGCAGGCTAATGCCTGAAATTACAAAAATCAACCCGAAAAGTTATGAAAGTGCCCAAACGCGCCCTCTGGCCTTCCTTGCGGAACCAAACGAGGTTGTCCCGGCGCGCACAATCCCGTGCGAACATACTCACAACCTCATGGAGGTCGCTATGATCGTTCGCAATCGCAAAGGCAAGCGTAAGCACCGCAAGTAATGCCTATCCCCGCTCCTGCAGCTCCGGGCGGACAGCCTGGTCAAGCCCCATTCGGATCGACACCGGCAACGGCCTCGACACCGAACAAGGGTTACGAGGCTGCCGGACTGCAGAAGCTGGGAGTAGTGGTCAAGCAGCTCGAATCGATGCTGCCCGAGTTGGGCGCGAGTTCGGAAGCTGGCAAGGCGGTCCTCGACTGTCTCAACAAATTGGTAAAGTTCGTTCCCGCCGGATCGGTAACGCCGGCAGCCCAGAAAAATTCGATCGAGGCCATGCAGCGCAACGCCACCCAGAACAATGCCCAGATGCAGGCTGTGCAGAAGATGCGCCAGCAGGGCGGAGGCGGCGGCCAGGGCCAGCCCCCGGGACAGGCGGCAGCGGCATGAAGGACAGCATTTTCCATACCAATGTCGAGATGCCGTCGAAGAACAACGACTCGGAGGTCATGCGCGTGGCGCAGACCCGCATCGAGATGAACAAGAATTACACGCCTGCGTCGATCCCGAATCGCGACGCCAGCGTCGTCAACCTGCCGCCGGTCAATCGCGGCAAGCACTACTGAGGAGAGACAGATGTCCAATCTCAACATTTTCCAGAACAACGCCAAGTCGATTCCGGAATCCGACGAGCAGATCGTGCGGGTGCCGATGGACGAACTGGAAATCGGCGGGCGCAAGTCGCATCTGCCGGGCCAGCAGAAATCGCCGTCGATGACGATCAGCCACGTTCCGAATTCCTCTTCGATGCCGGGGAAGTAAGCCATGGCAAAAGTTGAGGTCGACGAGGCGGAATACAACCAGATGGTCGCGCTGCGAGGTGTGGCATCGAAGATCGCCGCCAATCCCGCCGCGCGCAAGATTTTCGAATCCGCGCACAAGCTGGTCGATCCCAACGCTTCCACCCCCGTGACCGATGCCGAGACCCATGCGCTGGCGCCGGTCAAGGACCTTGAGAAATCCGTCAACGACCGCATCGCCGCTTTCGAGAAGGCGCAGGAAGACGAGAAGCGCCAGAAGACACTCGACGCGCTTGCCGCCCGTCAGACCGAAGGTCTCACCCGCCTGCGCAAGGCCGGGTACACCGACGAAGGTGTCGCGGCGATCCAGAAAGTCATGGAAGACAAGGGACTGTTTGACGTCGAGGACGCGGTAGCGATCTTCGAGCGCAACAATCCGCCGCAGCTTCCGGTCACGCCCGGCGGCACCGGCTCGTGGGGTTTCACCGACATGAGCGGCGAGGCTGACAAGAGCATTCAGGATTTGATCGCCTCGAAGGGTTCGAGCGAGCAGGTCGCCGATCGCATGGCGCGCGATGCGCTCAACGAATTTCGCGGACAAATGGGTCGCCGCTAAGTAGGAGCTTACGATGCCACTTCCCGGTTTAGGTGTAGCTCCGCAAGCGGGCGCAATTTTCAGCGAACTCGCCAGCGTCACACGGCGTGCGTTCGTTCCGCGCCTCTTTGTGCAGCTATATTTTGGCAGCCCCACCCTGTTCTATATGCTAGGGAATGCGCAGCGCGCCGCTGGCGGCCTCAACCAGGTGACTATCCCGTTGCAGGGTGGAAGCATGGTGCAAGGTCAATGGACCGGGTACGGCGGCGGCTTCAATTCTCCCAACATCACCCCCGGCATCCAGAACGGCCAGTGGAATCTGGCTTACTGGGTTGTCCCGGTCCCGCTGCCGTTCGGCGAGACCATCATTCAGGCCAGCGAGCGCGAGATCAGCTTGCTCAAGGCCCGCATGAACGACGTCTATGCCGTCACCCGGCAGAACATGGCGGGCTTGCTGTTCACCAACAACTCGGCCAATCCGCAGCAGCCCGACTCGTTCTACAACGCCTTCGACGACGGCACCAACGTGCCGACCTACGGCGGCATCAACCGCAACGCCGCGGGCAACTCGGCCTTCAAGGGCCAGTACATAAATCTCAACTCCGGCACCTACAGCCAGGGTCCGGCGGGCTTCACCCGCGCGGGCATGTCCACGCTGCTGATGTCCGTGACTTCCGCCGCTGGCGGCGAGGCTCCCACTTTCGTGGTGATGAACCCTGGCGATTTCGCCACCTTGAACAACACGTTCATCACGGCGGAGCAGTACAACCCGGCTCCGGGCTCGCAGTACACGATGGACACCGCGATCCGGTCGTCCTTCCCGAACATGAACATCGCCGGCGTACCGATCTTCGCCGACACCTTCTGCCCGAAGGGCAATGTCTTCGGCGTCAACGTCAAGTACACCTCGATGTACATGAGCGAGGACGCGGCGCTCGACTTCTCGGGCTTCTATTCACTGGTTCCGCTTGGTCAGATCGGCCAGCAAGGCGTCGTGGTTTGTGGCTACGACATTCTGTCCGCCAAGTCTGTCAGCGGATTTCACGGTTACAATTTGGCCGGCGCGGCGTTTTAAGGAGCAAAATCAATGTCTTCTCCGTTAAGCGGCCCCGGAATTGGGCTTCCCTTTCCCAGCAACCTTTACCCCTCGCAGGTTCAGGGTGCGCCGCAAGATGCGTCGTCCAACCGCCTCGCGCTCGCGCCCGGCGATTCGTTCGTGCTTCCGGCCGGTGATTTTTACATCAGCCCCGGCATGTACATCGTTCTTCAGTTCCTCGACCCGGTAACGGGGCAGTGGGTGATGGGCGCGGGTGCCGCGTACTATCGCGGAACGGTGTTCGTCAAGAGCGACGGTTTCAACTGCCGACTTGCCAATCTGACCGGTTGCGTGGTCAGTGCTTCCGTCGTCGTCGGCGGCACCAACTACGTGCAGGCCACCACGACCATTACGGCAATCGGCACCTTCGCAGGTGCTGCTCCGACCGTGCTGCCGATCGTCGGCGGCGCGCTCGCGCTTACCGGCACCTACACGCTCGATGTCACGACCAAGGGCGGAGGCTATGGCGTTCCGCCGCTGATCATGATCCCGCCGCCCCCGCCTTCTTACGCCAATTCCAATGGTGTCGGCGGCATCCCGGCGGCCGCGGTGGCTTACATCAGCTCGGGCACCATCAGCTCGGTCAGCATTACCAACCCCGGCGCTGGCTATCCTTCGGCGCCGACACCGGTAGTGGTGCCCAGCCCGTTCGATCCGAACCTGTCGACCGGCATTACCCAGGCATCGGTGGCGTTCTCGCTGACCAGTGCGGGCGTGATCATGGGCGCTTTCGTCACTAACAACGGTTCGGCCCTGAACAACGGTTCGCTGGCGAGCGTCACCCTGTCGGTCGGCGGCGCCGGAGCTTCCGGATCGCTGACGGCGAACGTGATGCAGACCATCGTGGCGGCCACGGTGTCCGGTCCCGGCGTTGGCTACGGCACGGCGCTGACCCAGATCACCACGATTGGCGGCGTGCCCGCGCAGGGTTCGATCACCAACGGCCCGGACTCGACATATCTCGCATGGATGCCTCGCCCGGCCCAGATTGGCCTTACCCCGGCGAACACTTCGGTTTCGATCGGCTCGGCAGGTGCAATTTTCGACGGCGGCCTGTTCCAGGGTGCTCCCAGCGGCGTGGTGTCGCCGAACGGCATCCTGACCACGGTGGCCACGGTTGGTCTCGTGCTCGGCAGCCGACCGGATATCGCGGTGATCCAGGCGGCTCCGTAAATGGCGGAGACCTACAGCCTATCGGTGACGGCGATGGACGCGGACAACACGCGGTACACGCCTAAAGCGTTGACGGCTGGCGATTCAGTATCGGCGTCGGCGGGCGACGAGCAGCAGGCGATGCGGACCAATACGCAGGTGTTGTGCAAACTGCTCGACGGCTCGTTTGCGTGGTATACCATCGATCCGGTCCGTTCGGTCCCCGGGGGTTCGCTCGTGCTGCAAGCCGTGTAAGCTGACCG
>QGNH01000808.1_pt1 | contig 18936 bp, 23 predicted proteins | sample 1735481 | NCBI WGS metagenome assembly QGNH01 (sample SAMN09239004, study PRJNA386568) | Viral metagenome, whole genome shotgun sequencing project.
CAAAGCGTCGAGGCGAGCAAGAAGCAGCGCGGCGCGAGATCCGCAGCTGCCGAGAAGCGCGCGGCGCACAAAGCCCCTCCCAAACGCCGCAAGAGCGCCTAAAGTTTAGGCGGTTTCTTCTTTCAGCTGCGCGCGCGGCCGCGGCTCGCGCCGCGTTTGTATCAACCCGGCGATAAGCGCGACGAACGCAAAGAAACACGAGTACGCGCCCGACCATTGAGGGCCGAAGCTGCCCAACGTCGCCGTTGAGATCGGCGGCGAGATGATCCCCGAAAGCGAATCGAGCGACGACGTTACGCCGAGCACCGTGCCCTGCCGCCTTGCATCCGCGGCCACGCTGATCAGCGCCGTCAAGCCGCTGTTGCTAAGCGCCAGCCCAAGACTAAACAGCACCGCTACGATTGCCAACGCATAGATCGAATGCACGATCGCGAGCAAACCAAAGCCGACGAAAAGCGATCCTAGCCCGAGCGTCGACATGCCGCGGTCGCCCAGCCAATCGGAGACCCGGCTGATCAGGAACACATTGACGAAGACGTTGAGCATGGATGTGCTGGAGAAGAAATAGTCGGTTTGCTCCGGTGTGAAATGCAGCTGTCTTGCCAGATAGAGCGCCATCACGCTGAACCAGCCATAAAGCGAAAGCGATAAGGCGAATTTTTGCCATAGCAGCGGCGCGAACGTCTTGTTTTGGAACGTCCGGATGATTTCCGTCGGGCCGACGACTTCTTCGCTTTTCCCGCGCGATTCCGGCAGATAGCGGATCGTTACCAGCAACGTCACGGCCTGCAGCGCGGCCGCGGCGTAAAACGGCGCGCTATATCCGAAGCGCTGGAAGAGCACCGACTCGATCAGCGGCCCGAAGATCATGCCGGCGCCGAACGTCGCGCCGATCAAACCGAACGCGCGCGAACGCTCTCTCGGCTCGACGAGATCCGCAACGTACGCTTGGGTGACGCCGATGTTCCCGCCCGAAAAACCCTCGAGGATGCGCGCGGCAAAGACGAACCCGATGCTGCCGGCGGCGCCCAGCATCGCCCAACCGATCGTCGCGCCTACTTGGCTGATGATCAGGACGCCTTTGCGTCCGATACGATCCGAAACGTTGCCCCAGATCGGACCAGATATCAGCTGGCAGAACGAAAACGTCGAGAAAAGCACGCCGACGACGAAGGGCGACGCGCCGAAGTGCGTTACGAAATACGGCAGAAGCGGAATCAGCATGCTGAAACCGAGGATGTCGATGAACGTGATCCCGAGGATCGGGAAGAGCCGGCGTATCACTCGGCTTCGATGGGCAGAACGAGCGGCTGTATTCTTTCGCTCTTGCGGATGACCGTCAGGCGATAGCTCCGGCGCAAATCGATCAGTGTCAGCAAACGATGCAAATCGTCGATCCCGCGCACAGGTTGCTCTTCGAACGCCGTGAGCACGTCGCCTTCGCGCAGTCCGGCCGTTTCGGCGGGGCTGCCGGGCTCGACCGTTACAATCAACAGTGCGCGCGCGGTCGCCAGCTCGTGAAGCCGGACGAGGCGCCGCGGGATTTCGAGGTCTTGGCCCGCGATGCCGAGGTATCCGCGGCGGACGCGGCCGTCGCGCATCAGCATGGACGCGATGAATTTTGCGGTGTTGACGGCAATCGCAAAACAAATGCCTTGTCCCGGAAAGACTGCCGTGTTTACGCCGACAACGGATCCGTCGCCGGTAACCAGCGGACCGCCGGAGTTACCGGGGTTGAGTGCCGCGTCAGTTTGGATCACGTTGTCGATCAAACGCCCCGATTGCGCGCGCAGCGACCTGCCGAGCGCACTGACGACGCCGGCGGTGACGGTATATTGCAGTCCGTAGGGATTGCCGACGGCGACAACCAGTTGGCCCTGACGCACCTGCGACGAATCGCCGAGACGAGCAGCGATCAAATCGGGCGCGGATATTTGAACGACCGCGAGATCGGTGTGTTCGTCTTCACCGACGAGCCGGCCGGCCAGTTCGCGGCCGTCGAGCAGCGAAACATCTATCCGATCCGATCCGTGCACGACGTGGCAGTTCGTCAACACGAATCCGTCGGGCGTGAAGATAAAGCCCGAACCGTTGCCGCGCTTCTGTCCGGATCGCACTTCGATCCCGACGACGGAAGGGCTTACGGTTTGTGCCGCGTTTGTGACGGCTTCCGAGTAAGCGTCGAGCGGCGAAAGTTCGCTCTGCTCGGAGACGGCGTGCAGGTGAGCGGTCATGGTGCCTTTTGGAACCAGCGGCGCTTTCGCGCGGTTTCACAGAGGGCCGCGCAGGCGCCCCGCGAAGCGGACGGCCTCTAAGCCCAGATGGCGGAATTGGTAGACGCGCTGGTTTCAGGTATCAGTGGCCGCAAGGCCGTGGGGGTTCGAGTCCCTTTCTGGGCACCAATTCGACGAGGGAAAATTCCCCGAAAACGGCTCTTTTGATAACATTTGGATAACTCGCGCTCGAAGTTCTAATTCGCTTTGCGGCGCAGTTCCGGCGCGATCGCGCGGTCGATTCGGTCGGCCGCATCGCGCATCAGCGAGTCGATGACATGCGCGTAAAGATCCGCTGTCGTTGAGATCGTCGAGTGACCGAGAGCCGTGGAAACGGTCTTCAGGTCGACGCCGGCCGCGAGCGCCAAAGAGGCAAATGAGTGGCGCAGGTCGTGAAATCTGATGTGCGGCAAGCCAGAACGCTGCAACGTGTCGTAAAACACCGTTCCGAACGTGTTCGGGACCCACGGCTGGCCGGCGCGTTCAAAGAGCAAAGTTTCCGCCGTGGGGCGGCCAAGGCCGTCGCGCAAGAACCGCTCTGCCTGTTCAACTTTGTGCTGGCGAAGGCGGATCTGCACGAACGCCGGCAGGCTGATCGTTCGTCGCGATCGCTTCGTCTTTGGCTCCTTGAAGCGCGTTGCGCCGTTTTCATGCTCGAGCGCACGATTGACGGTTAGCGTTCCGGCAGCAGGGTCGACGTCGCCCCATTTTAGCGCAAGTAATTCTCCGCGCCGTAGTCCGGTCCCGATCGCGGTTACGATCGCTGCGTCGATAATCGTGCCCGCGAAAACCTTGAGCAACGACCCAGCCGATGAGGCGTCGAGCGAAAGCATTTCGTCACGTTCGAACCGCGGCGCATCGGTAAGACTGCACGGATTGACAGCTATAAGCTGCTGGCGACGAGCCCGATTGAGAGCCGCGTTCAGGGTGGAGTAAATGTGATGCACGGTGCGACCACTGAGCGTCGGCGTTTTCTTGTCGTAAATCGGCTTCGTCGCTGACCACTTACGCTTTGCTTCATCGATCTGAGTTGCGTTCAGCTCCGAAAGCCGAATATGGCCCAACGCCGGAATAATGTGGAGATCCACTTTGTTACGGTATGAGCGAAGGGCCGCAGCTCTGACTCTGCTTCCGGGGGCTTCAAGCGATTCAATCCACTGTTCGAGGTATTGGCCGACCGTCAAACGATCGTCGCGCGGAGAAATTCCCAAGCGCAACCGGTCCGCCTCGGCACTGAACCATTGTTCGGCTTCTTTACGCGTGCGAAATCCGGATTTGATGCGTTGTCGGCGCTTCTCGCCTTCCGAGCGCGGCAAATCATACCAAACGGTCCAAGAATTAGAGGTTCGTTTTGCGCCGGTCCTCTTGTCGATGCGCGTCCGTTTTACGAAGTGGCCCCTCACGAAGGCTCCGCTTTGCGAGGCTTGCGGTCGTGCCATTCGAGTAAATCGAGCGCATTAGAAACGTCGCGGAACTTTCCTGATTCAAGTACCGCCTTCAACACGTTGCCGGCAAGATCACGCTGCATCGTCGTATCGGTGCAGGCGTAGATAGATCCGACGTCGGCAACGAAAGCGGCATAGTCCAAGGCTTCTCCCGCTTCGACGGCGCGCGCGTATCGCTCCATCAGGGCAACGACCGCGCCTTTCTGGCTTCCCAAAGCGTTTAAGGGCTCTTCGGATATGTGCTTCTTCATTTCTTGCCCTCACCGTCGCTAATCGTTTCGGCTTGCGATTCGGATTCGATTCGACAAGCTACATCGTCCAAGGCACGGATGATCTCCTCGCCGAGCTCGTCCTCCGGGATCTGCAATTCTTGGCTCATGCTGCGCTCACTTTCCGGCGTTGTTCGATGGTCGACTGGATTTGTGCAGCCGTTTCCTGTGCCAATTTTTCGGGATCACCGAAGCCGTATTCGCGCAGTTCCGCGGTCTTCAATGCGCCAGCCGGCGTAGCGTGTTCGAGGCTCACTTGGCGCGCGCTGTTGCCTTCCATCATCATCGTTGGCATTCCAGGCTGATAAGCGGTGCCGTCGCGCGCGTCAATATGCAGCACGGGGAATCCCATGCCTACCGCAAGGCGCGCGCCGATCTCTTTGGCTCGCCGACAGAACGCAATGTCCTCGCTCTCACTTTCATTCCTCGGGTCGAACGGGTTTTCGCCAAGTCTTTCAAGCAGCGAAAGGCGCATCATAACCAAGTGAAACCCGGCCTCGGCAATGTCCACGACGTCATGGGGCTTGCAGTCGATTCCAACCTTCGGAAAACTATTGCGATCGGCGCTAATCCGCCACGCGGAAACCGGCGCATATGGCGATCGTACCCCGAACATTCCAAAGAGTGCGTCGACTTTGGGAAAGTCACCCATGCACCGCAACATCGTCGCCGGAAGCCCAGGCGGGAACCATGCATCGTCGTCAATCCACATCGCAAATAATTCGCGCGGAGTGAATGCGAAGGGGTTTTCCTTTTGGAGATGCAGAGCGAATTTGGCGAGCGTATTCCGCGCCTCCACGATCGGCTTGCGGCCCTGCCTCACAAGCATCCTATGCGGTACGTCGAGCATGTTGTTTTCGATTGCCAACTGCGTTTCGACGCAAATCTGCCCGCGCGTCGGCATAAGGACGAGCACAGCATCTTGGCCCGTCTGCGGTTTACGCGCGGCCTCTTCTTTCGGCAAGCAGCACTTCTTGTATTTTTCGCCGCTACCGCAAGGGCAGAGCGCGTTACGAGACGTGCCGCTCATCGCCTGCGCGCCTTTTCTAAAGCCTTCGGCGGTAGCATCGCTTCCAGTCTTTTTTCGAGCTCGCGTGCTCGCGCTATCGCCGGGTTTTCTGCATCTTTTATCAGCGCCTGAAGTTCGCGTCGTCCTCTCTCCATCTGAGCCAGCCCAGACGCTACGCCTTCTAAGTGATGATCGACGAGTCGATCTCGGCACCGCTCCAGCGGGAAGGTGAGCACGATTCCCATTAGACAATCGCCTCGCTTACCGCGCCGGCTTCGTTCGGATCTGCTAGATCGCCATTTGGTGCGCGCCACAGTTTACCGAGCAGCAGTTGCAAAGAAACCCAGCCTTTATCGCTGGCGGTCCGTAATTTCGAGACGACGTCATCGAAGCTTTCGATCACGGTCGCCGCCTTCTCTAGATGGCTCCGCTCTATCGTTAGGCCATTTCGAATTGCATCCTCAATATCGTAAACCGCCTCCTGCGCGTCGTGATCGATGTATTCGCACTCTTCTTGAATCTTGCGAAGCGCTTCCGTGAGGGTTCTTAAGTGCCGGGTGGCCGTTGCGGTGTCAGGTGTCTCTGCTATAATAGATGCTGCCATTGAAAATCAACCTTTCTTTGGTCTGCCTCGGCGGTGTTTCGCGCTGCCGAGGCGTTTTGTTATGCCTTGCTATGGAACTTCTGACCGCAACGCAAGGCGTATGCTGCGATCGGATCTCCTGTATCTCGCATTGCGTGTTCACGCAACAAGAGAGGCTTGCCGTCTGGACCACGAACCTTCTCGCCTTTCCCGGAAGAGCTCGTCATAAATAGCGCGAAATCCATTCCTGTTCCAACGATTGCCGGCGTTGAATTAGTCAGGGTGTCCAGGATCAGCGATTCGTTTTCGGCCGGAAGTGCGCGCACCAAGTCATCAGAGGCAAGCTGCAGCGCTACGGCTATTGCTGTCGTAACCGCGTCGACAATCGCTTGACGTGTTTCAGGTTTCAGCGGCTGAAGCAGGTGGAGCGCTAATGCGTCGCTGTCGATCTTTTTCATTTGCCGATCCTGTTCATGTTGCGAATCGTTCCGATTCGCGCAAACTGCCCGAGCTGTTTTTGCACAGCGGCGCCGACCTGGTTTTCCGTCACCATGTTGCCGTATATCTGATTCGTGATAACGATCGGAGCGGGCGATTCGGCAAATGACAAGCGCTCAACGCCGCCAGGTCCGCGGCCGCCGATCGGAATGACGCCCCCGCCGCCTCCTCCACCCGTGCCGCCAACACCACCGCCGCCGGTCCCGCCCGTGCCACCTCCGCCGCCCGTTCCGCCGCCGGCTGCTGGTGCGTAGTCCGGGAAGTCATGCAGAATATCAGGCGAGCCGCTCGGCGTGAAAGTTCCTGCGGGCATCGCGGAATTTCCGCTCGCCGTGAACATGTCGGAATTTTGGTACGCATCCATCAGTTGCGAGATCGCCGGACCGTAGCCGCTCACCATGCCCCAAAAATCAGACCACAGCGCGCGCTTTCCAGAACCGATATCGAGGAAGCCGTCTTTGCCGTCACCGTTGAAGTCGGCTTGGTTCGTAGCGCCGCCCCACAGCGATTCGATTGCCGACCATGCGCCTCGCAGAGTCGACGGCAGCATGTTCGTTTTACCGCGGAACTGATTGACGAACTTCTCCATGAGAATGTTCCAACCGGTGCCCTTGGTGAGCTGCTGCGTCCACGAATCCATCGTATAGGCTTTACCGTTGGCCATCATCGGATTCGATGACGTTTTGCCTTGCATGTCGGCTGTTTGTTGGCCCCATGCGTCTTGCTGGTAAATGTCCGGCTCGTTCTTCGGATCGAAATGGTTGCCCAATAGCGAACCTGCGCCAGCGCCGAAGAGCGAACCGCCCAGCGCCATGAGTCCGATCAAAAACGGCGATGCCGGTCCCGCAAGCGCAAGCGCGGCCATGCCGCCCACAGCTCCGCCGAGATCGGAGAACCCTTTGCCGCCGAATAGCGTCTGTCCGATCGCCGCGCCGCCGACACCGGCTAACGCGTAATTCGCAAGCGTTGCGCCGCTCATCAACTTGCCCCAGTTGAGTCCGCCCCCGGGCAAGAACATGGAATTGCTCTTTGCTATTCCCGCGCCCGGCGCTGAAGCCGCCGCATTTGCGGCCACATCATAACCGCCGGCGGTCGTCGCCGCATCCATGGCTGCAGTCGAACCGCCAGCTCCGGCACTTGCCGTCGCCAGAAACGGCAACGACATTGAAGCAAACGAAGAGCCGACGCCGTTCGAGTTTCCCGAGGGAACGCCGCCGCCAACCGTAGATCCGCCCGCAGATATTCCGAAGATGCGCTCGAGCAATTTGGTGAGCGCCGAACGCTCCAGCGCCTGAAGCATGTCATCGAGCATCTTTCCGAATGCGCTCGCGAAGCCGCTCATGCCATTCTGACCTTTTTGGAAAAACGAATTAAAGAGCGTGACGCCCTTGTCAGCAAACCCTTCGATTTGCTTCAGCCGGTCATCATAGGCTTTCTTTTCGGCGTCGGCTTGCGCTTTTTGAGCGGCTTGCACTTGTTGCAACTGATATTCCGCTTCAGCCTGAACGATCGCAGTCCGCTCGGCAAGTTTGACTTTGATATCGTCGACCATCTTTTGACTGGCATCTTTATGCGCCAAAAGCCAAGTCTGCAATAAGCCGATCTCGTTCTCGACCATCTTGAGATACGCGGCCGAGTGCTGGCCGTACGTGTCGCGCGCAATAGTCAGCTGCTTGTCCAAATGATCGGTAAAATCGGAAAGGTCTTTTTGCTCGTCCTGACGCTCTTGACTGCGTAGCTGGCCCTTCAATCCGGCGATCTTGTTCTCGATCTCGGTGCGTTGGGCTCCGTTGAGTTTGTATTCGGTTTCAACGCGCTTGAGGCCGTCGATCCACTGCTGCGTCGTCAACTGGTTCTTGTCATGAAGCTGTTGGAGGTAGTCGAGCGAGTTTTTGATTTCGTCGTTCAGTTGTTTCTGAGCCGAAGCCGCCGATGATTTTCCACTCTGGCTGGAACCCGCGTGACCCCGCGTATTGCCGATCTGTGGGCCCCAGTTCGGATCAAACGGGCCGGACATGCTTTCGTGCGCCTTCAGAGCTTCGCTAAGTCGCTTCGATGCTTCGTCGACGGCATTTCCCGGAGCGCCAAAGAGATCGGCCATGCCCGATAAGCCAAGATGCAGCGCCGATGTTCCTTGATTCTTTGCCGCCCCAAGGTGCGACATAAAATCGGGGCCGATTTTTCCCCACTTGCCGCTGTACAGATCAGCCATCGCTGACCCCACGCTCATGAGCGCGCTGCCTAATGCTTGCGCAGCAAGAATAGCGGCGCCAAATCCCTCAACAAACGCTTTGCCGATCTCATGTGCGAGATAAGGAATTGCAGACATACCTTTGGCGAGCATTGTCAGCACCGGCAGCAGGCCCGAGCCGATCTCTTCGCCGACTTCGCCCATCACAACGTGTTCGCGACCCCACGCCATCGTGTTGTCGTCGGTCATTTGCAGCTGTTTGCCATAGCGGTCGTGCAGCTCGTTAAGGATTGCGCCCAAATGTGCGTGCGATTGAATCAGCGCCTTGAGCGCGACGTCATCGGCTGCAAGCCCAACCGCGCGGCCTGCTTCGGCGTGAATGAGCGCATCTACAACTTCGGCCAAGCTCTTGTGCTGACCGATGGACACTTCTTCCGCAACGGAGACAACACGCTCAGCATCCGCAACGCTTCCCATCGCCGCGGCGGCAGAGTTCAACGCACCGGCCAGCTCGGTTCTTGCGATCCCAGAAGCGAGAGACTCTAAATCAATGAATCGTTGAATCCCCGCGCTCGCGCTGCCCCATGCAACACCGGAGCTTTCGACCGTCGCGCGCAGCGTGTCCATGCTGTGTTGCAGCTCGATGGCCTGAGCTACGCCATCCTTGAAGAACTTGAAGCCTTCAAATGCGGCGGTAATTGCAGCCAGCGCGCCCACCATCGGAATCGCCGCCAAGTTAAGGCCGTTGATTGAAGCAGAGAAAGCCGTGACGCGGCCGGCGGCGGCTCCGGCCTCTGAGCCAAGAGCGCCGAACATGCGCGCCATGTTACCGCCCGCAGCCGTAAATTCGGAAGTAGTCAGAGTTGCGCCAGCGGCGGACGCGCCCACCTTTGCGACACCCTCGCTGGCTTTCGTACTAGATCCAAGAATCTCGTCGAAATTCAGATTCAGCTTTTCGAGCGCGGCGGTCAGACCCGCAAGCGCCTCGGCGCTCACGCCTTCTAGGCCCGCCAACGCATCGCCGGCGCGTTCAGTAGCAGTGATCGCGCTTGTTGCGTCTCCGGTGATTTCGACGTGAAGTCCGGTTGTCATATCGGCATTCATCTGAGACTCCATTCTTGTCGTGCTCCAAATTTGCGCGACGTTTCGTCAACAGCATCGCCTTCTGCGGAGCCAACCTCGCTGAAGTAGAAAAAATCGTTGTTGTTCATTGATTGCGAGAGCGCCATTGTGAACGCGTCCACCATGTCGTCGTGATTGCCCGCGGGAAACTCGCAAAGCTCGCTCTCGAATTCCGCAAGCCACGGCGCAGAATTTGGCAAATACACTTTGCCGGCTTCCACTTTGCCACTGATTGCTTCAACGCGGCTCAGTTTCGAGCCAAGAGGCTTGACTGCAATAATTGGCAGCAGCGATTCGTTTTGCAGCTGCTGAATGAGTGCTATCCCGCTACTGGCGTCCTCGGCGTAAATGTGCGACGGTTCGTGCTTTTCATGCGCCATCTTGACCATTCTCAGCAGATCCGGGTATTCCACGCGCCGCCGAACAACGTCGAGAACGTAATAACGGTTCGTGCCGATGCCGAGCGTGACGATCGCGCTGTAGTCATTGCTGACTCCGGTTTTCGACGCACAGTCAAGCGCGCAAACAACGCGCAGGTCAGACGGTAGATCGGCTAGCTCGTATCGACCAAACCACTCGCTTCGCAAGACGTTGCCGTCATCGCTCAATGGCGCACCCTGGTACTGTGCCGCAAAGTGCCGGGGGCTCTGCTCACGCATCGCCTCAAGCATGGGCTTACTGAAACGCTCGGGCCACAGTGGTTCGCCAACCTGACGACCAAGCGGATCATCGTCTTCCGCCAGCGCCGGCATGCGCACGTACAGCCATTGGTCGCCGCGCGGGCCTTTCATGAGACGACGAGGCAGGTCGTCATTCGGCCAGCGCGTTTGCACAATCACAACGGCGCCAACGGCGCTTTCATCCGGGTCGTTCTGGCGCTCTGGCTCGCCTACCGCGCTTAGGCTGGGCTCCAAACGGGTTAAAGCTTTGTTGCGGTACCAGTCCTCAAGGTTGTCCAGTTCCAACTTTGTCGACTGTCCATCTTCGAGGTCATCGCATAGTAGCAGCGGCGCGCGCCAACCCGTAATCGCTCCGCCGACGCCGACTCCATAAAGGCCGCCGCGCACGCTAGTCTCCCATTGCGTTTGCGCGGTTGCGTCCGCGGCAAGCTTCGCGTCAAAAGGCCAAATCTCTTCAGCGAAACAATCGCGGACCGCTCTGGAATTACGCACTACAAGCCGTTCTGTGGCCGACGTGGCAACAATCTTGCGCTTTGGATTCCGTCCGAGATACCATGCAGCGAAATATTGCAGCAGCGTGGATTTGCCGGCGCCGGGATGAAGACTCACAATCACGCGTTTGATTTCGTCGCGTTCGACTCGTTCAAGTATGTCGGCGAGTTTTCGCAAATGCAGCTTCGCTTGAAATTGCGGATACATCAAAGCGCAGAAGTCAAGCAGACGCCGACGAGCGAGCTCTGCGCTCGCCGCTTGCGCCAATAACTCCGTGTCGATCGTTGTGCTCACGCCTCCCTCCGTTTGCGAGCAGCGTGACTCTTGATAGCGCGCCGCTGAGAACGCGGCATGAAGGATTGCGAGCGTTGATAAAGGCGCATCTTGTCGCCCAGCTCTTTCTTGAGCCTGCGCAGCATCGCGTCAACGTGCTCACCGGGGAATCTCTGCCTAATCATGCCGCCACCTCACGGCTCATCTTGCTCTGAAGAACGGCGCGCACCGAAGACGGGTACCACCGTGCACCGCGCGGCGGAATACCGCGGCTCTCAAGCATCGTCGCGATCGCAGTAAGCGTTGCGCCGGCGGAATGCATGCGCCGCATTTCCTCGAGCGCGGATTGCTCCGCTGGCACAGCGATAAGGTCGTCGCCTTCACGGCGATAACCGAAGGGCGTACGCGCGCAGTAGACCTTGCGCGACTTACGCCGGTGTCCGAGAACATCGGAAGTGCGCTCGGCAACGCGGCCGTGCTCAAACTCCGCAAAGCTCCCCAGTATGTGAATCAGCATGCGACCAACCGCCGAAGACGTGTCGAGCGATTCGCTCGCTGACAATAGCGCGGTATCGGTGCGCTGGCAGCGCTCAAGGACGTCGAGAATATCGCGCAGGTTCCGGCTAAGCCGATCGAGCTTGGTAACGATGACGGCCGAGACTTCACGCCGATCGATGCGCAGCAGTAGATCCGCTACTGCCGGACGCTCAAGCGTTGAAGCGCTGAAGCCGTCGTCGACGAGAACCTCGTCTATCGGCTCGCGTCCCGTAGCATGTGCGTACGCTTCAAGACGGCCGCGCTGGGCGCTGAGACTGAATCCGGACTGCGCCTGCTCTTGCGTTGAAACGCGGACGTAACCGATGGTCTTCCGTGGCCGCGCGGTGCGGCGACCTCTCATGCCGCCGCCTTCAGGGGAATCGGCAGTGCTGCTGCTGGACTCGCCGGCGGACGCGGCTTCTGGCCCTTGCGCCGGGTCTTCCGATAATCGTTCAGGTTGACGATCTTGCAGCTCATCTTCCGCCCTTGTTCTTACAGCGTGGTTAGATGCTGTAATTATACCACTAATGAGCAACAGATCAAGAGAGGTCCAGCCATGTAGCGTAACGGTACCCGCCGAACCCTTCCCCGCATGCCTAGAAAGCGGCCAGAATCGCCCACTATGGCCCGCCTGCAGTCGTTGGTGGACCTGAACATCGCCGCGCGCATGGATGAGGCCAGAGCGGCCCTTAAACGCGGCGGGATCTTCGTGAGTGTGTCCATGTTCGTGGAAATTGCGTTGCGCGAACTGCTGACGCGCCGCGATCTCCCTGAGGTCATGCGCCGCCACAAGGCCACCGCCCGCCGCGATCGCGACTAGCACGGCAACGCTTTCCGCTCGCGGTACGACGCGGCCAGAGCGCGCAGGTCGTCTTCGCTGAGGTTCGCGATGTTGACGGTTTGCTTCCGGGCGTCAATGAGCGTGTGAGGCTTGTCGCTCCACAGCCCAACGGTCTTGCCGATGTAAACCGCAGTCTCTCGGGCCTCTTTGATGCAGCGAGCCAAGCCTTGCAAATCTTTCTTGCTCTTTGCGATTTCGATGCCGTGCTCGGCCTCGTCGAGATAGCCGACTAGCTTCTGGACGAGCGCTTCAGCCGAAAGGTCCTCGCGGCGAGCTGCTGCGCGAACGAGGCTGGGCCCCAAATGCGATGCCTTGTGCCGATGGACAGCCGCATTCGAGAGTCCGAAGCGCTTCGCGATGCTCCGCTCAGACGAAGCATGCATTGCCGAGTCGATTTCCTTGCGCTCCGGATGGTCACAGACGGTGCAACGTGTTCCGGCCATCAGAGTCCCTCGGAATCGACTACGGCGCGGACTTTGCCATGTCGCCTGAGCAGTTCGTCGGCGCGAAGCGTCTCCAAGAATGCTTGACTGTTGGGGCTTAGCGCGCTGGCTATGCTTTGCGGCATGTCGCCGGCTTTGAGGCGTGCCGTTACGAAGGCCGCGAAGTTCGTAATTCCGGGATAATTCAAGCGGTCAGCTGACGCCCACGCCATTTTTACGTCTGGGCCCGCTTGAGAGAGGACGCTCTTCACGATTCCGAGAGAGCGGAGTTTTTCGTCAGCCTCTTTGCCGTCGTCGTCGGTTAATTGGTCGGTTAAGTGGTCGGTTACTCCGCCGATGATCGGAGATTCTTGACCCTCGACTATCGGAGATTCTTGAATGAGGGTTTTCAGAGATTCTCTGCTTTTCGGAGATTCTTCGACTATCGGAGATTCTTGAATGAGGGTTTTCAGAGATTCTCTGCTTTTCGGAGATTCTTCGACTATCGGAGATTCTTGAATGAGGGTGTAGAAAGTTGACAACCGGCGCCGGCGCTGCGTTTTCACGATGCCGTTGGCGCGAAGAATTTTCAGGGCACCCCCGACTGCGGTCTGGCTTATCCCAAGCTTCTCGGCGATAGTCTTGAGCGCCGGATAGCATTCGTGCGTATTTTTGTTGGCATGGCTCGCCAATGCGATCGCGACCATCAGCGCCGTTGGCTTTCTACGCAGTACGCGCGCCCACCAAAGCGGCACTCTTCCCCAAGAATCACTAGGCTGCGCTCCATCGAAAGTTGGCGGCATTCATATCGCAACTTTCGGGCGCGTGCTGTTTTGCGCAGAGGCGGCGCGCGCTCCAGGTTTCCCGTGGTGTACCCCTAGCGAACCACGCCAGGTCCTACGGCAAAGCGCGCCGTCGCCTCTGCTTCCCAACCCACGCGCGGGTCGGAAATTACGAGGGCTGCAAAAAACACTGAGCGGGAAGCGCCCATGGCCAATGGGAGGAACGCTTCCTGCTCCGCGGATGATGCGCCGCATGGAGAGCGTCGTCACATCATCTTTGCTGACGCGGTGTTCTTCACGGCAGCAATTTTGCAAGTCAAACACCCTTAAAGCGCGATGTTTTGCGAATATAGTCGAGGATCGGCGAGCCGCTTGAGGATTCGCCTTTCTCGATTTCGACGGCGTTCGGGCTTTGCGTCAGCGTCAGCAGCTTGATGCGATCGATGCGCCTGGTGCGCGCAGCCTTGCCGAGCATCTCCAGGGCATTGCCACCCTTTTGAATTTGCTCCGTGACGCTGGCCTTGTTCCCCCAGGCTCCGAAGAATGCAGAAAGTGTTTGGGCGGATACGTCGGCGTCAAGCAGCTTTTGCAAGCCCTCCGCAAAGCCCGCCGGTGCGTTGGCGGCCTTCACGGTCAGCGCGCATGCATCCGCGGCCGAGAGCGGTTTTGATTTGTCGCCCTTGAAGCCGGCGAGCGTCGACTTCAGATCCTCGATAACTTCGGGCGCGACTCGCGCTCCCTTGATGACGTCTGCGATAGTCATTTCGCGCCTCCCAAATCCTGGTAAACGTGCGGGTGTTTGATCTTGTGCTGGACGACGAGCTGTTGGTAAGCCTGGACTGTGGCGCCCGGCGAGTTCAGACGGAGCTGCTCGGCGATCGCCAACGTCACGCCCCACATGCTTTTTGCGATCTCGGCCGCGCGGCTGAATTCTGTCACGAACTCGCCGAAGGCGTCCGCATAGTCGCGCTTCGCTTCGTACTGGGAGATAAGCATGTCCCGCTCGACTTGGGGCCGGCGCACGTGCAGCGCGGCGATTTGGTCCTCGAGTCGTTCGGACTCGTCGCGAAGATCGCGAATCTGTTTCTCGACGGCTTTCGTGTCGGCGCCATCGGCTAGGGCCTCGCCGCGTGCCCGCCGCTGCTCCTCGATCTGTACCTCGATTTGCTGGCGGCGTTCTGCCAACTGGGCGAGGTTCGCATCGAACGTTTCCAGCGCCGCGCGTTTTGTTTCGGCGTTGCTGATGCTGGTTGCGGCTCGCGTTGCCGCCTCGGCTTTCTTCCCTTCCAGGAAATCGCGGACGTAATTTCCGATTTCGATCTGAGTCATTTTGCTGAAATCGTCGCCGGCATTCAAGCGAGCGAGTATCGCGGATGACGCATCTTGGGCTACATTTTTCATTGTCGAACCTCACTCGTCGTGTTGCTTTGAATCCAGCGTTCCAGCGCCGCGGCATCGACGCGCCTGGTCTTGCGATATTTTGAAGTGCCCGGGATTATGACGCACGGAAGAACACCGCGATTCCATAGCTTTCTAATCTGCGCGGTGCTGCAGCGCAGTCTCTTTGCCGCTTCTGCCGCATTGAGAAGCGCGTTCATTGGGACTCACCACTGACGGATTCGCGTCGTCCCTTGGACCACTGACCAAACATGAATTGATGCTCTTTTTCCGGCCGGCGCAAATGCCGGTGCGCGTAAGGACCGGGACGCAGAGCGTTTGGAGCTGCACCGCTGCGCGCCGTAAAAGGTGAAGCCTTATCGTAACGTCGGCTCCCGCTCTCAATGTGAATAGGACGCGGCTTCCCAAGCTGGATCGACGCCTTGGGCGCCTTACCGTAAATCCGGTCCGCGTGGAGTCCGCACAGGCCGGTCTTGCTTTCGGCGCAGACGCGGCACTCGCTCATGCTCGTTCACCCGCGATATTCTCGGTAATCGGCCGCTGCAGTTCCTCCAACGGGGCACCAAAGAAAGTCTCGATTTTGTTTCGCGTAGAAACAGACACGGAAACGCCGCGCGCGGCCATATAGAGCGTGTTAGGATGCACCCCGATCTTGACGGCGACAGGGACAAGACCGCCGTAAGGTGCTGCCAGCACCCAGAGGGTGCTTTGTCGGCAACTTATCTTATCAAGGCGTATCCTAGCGTTCTTCATGCTCGAATTGTACGGTGATTCGCACAGGTAAGGAACCATGCTTCGCAAATAGAGTATCTATGATACATGGGAAGAGGCGGCCGGGACCGGAGCCTAAGCGCAAAGTTTCAGCAGCGATCTTCTATGAGGTCAGCAACGCCATCGGTACGGCACGCAAAGCCGGAAAACTGGAGCTTCAGGTGCTTTCCGGACGCGTCTGCGAGAAGCACGGCTATTGCCAGGAAGACCCGTATATATTCCGGGGTCGCTCATGGCTGGATAGGGCCCTTAATTCGGAATTGGACAAGTCCCGAAACTTCGCAGGCTACATGACCCATGAGCACGCGCGCTGCATTATCTGGCGCGCGACGAAACTCGGGGCGCTCAGCGATTCCCAAAGTGCCCGGCTGCGATTGATGATCGGACTTGACGAGCCTCCGCCGATCCCGCCGACGCTCGCGATTTTCCCGGGTGCAAGCGAGGCCGTTGCACAGCAGATCCTAAGTATCGCGCGCGATGCGCTGCCGGCGATTGGGCGTGACGGCAAGAAGGCGCGCGATTTGCTTGAAGCTCTAAAGTCACACTTTAAATGGCATGAGGTTGACGACGGCAAGCTGTGGGCACGCTACTACGAGGTCATCCCGACGAGCGGAGACTTGGCCGCCAAAATTGCTAACGGTTTGTTAACTAGACACGGGGAAAACTAGCGCTTCCGAGCAATCCTCAGCGCACGGGACGCTCGAATAGTGCGCTGTATACGCTTCGATTCTCTCGGGTTCGATGTTAGCAGGGGTTCGAGTCCCTTTCTGGGCAGAAAAACGCGCGCAGCAGCTCGCGCGCTGACCAGCGAAGAAGTTGGACCGCTTCGTCGCGATCGAGTCCGGCTACGTCGACGAGCCAGACAAATGGCTCGATGCCCAACGTCGCAGCAATTGCCAATACGAGCTTCCGATAGCGTTTGCGCGGCAATCTCTTTTTGAGGGGCGCTAGCGCATCGTCAATCCAGAGAATGCGCTGACCGCTCCGCAGCGGCACGGGCGCATATCCTTCCGGTTCCAGCGAGATACGCCACCTGACGCGGAGCGCGAGTTCGTGGCGGAGGATCAGATCGGCAATTGCCTCGGAAGTGAGCTCCAGGCGTTCGAATGGATCTGCGGGAGCAGGCTCCGGCAGAAGCGACGTCATCGAGAGTTCCGGGTGTGCCGCGCTCAACAGCTCCCTCTGGCTCGAGAAGTAGCGGTAGGCCGTCGGGCGAGATATGCCGGCAGCGGCGGCGGCCTGCTCCACGGTCGGCGTCGTCCCCTGCGCCATGAGCGCGCCCGCGGCTTCAACTAGCGCCTGGCGCGTTCGAGATTTCTGAGTCGTGCGGCCGGTTAGCACGTACGGTCTTGACATTAGTAACATGATACTCTAGTATCACAAGTGTTAGTGAGACTTGAGTCTCATAAAAGTCGAGTCCCCATCGAACCCAGGAGAGGATTTGGTTATGAAGTTTCGCTTGGCCGCTGCCCTCGCGCTCGCCGGACTAGTGCTGGTTGCCTGTGAAGGCGGCAATGGCGGAAACCAGATCCCGCCTCCGTCCGGGCCGCTGACATGGAGCATCGTTGCGGGCGCTTCGGCACAGTCGGAAGCGGTTCAGGCGCTGGATTTTTATCCGAACAGCGTCACAATTCACGCCGGAGATACGGTGACGTGGACAAACTTCACGAGCATTCCGCACACCGTTTCGATCCCGCCGGCTGGTCAAAGCCCTCCGCCGGGCCGCCCCAACCCAGCTCCTGTTGGTGGCACGATTTTTGACAACAGCGCCTACATCAGTTCCGGCTTTCTTCTGAATGGTCAAACGTATGCAGTTACGTTTTCAACGCCCGGAACGTACGCATACTATTGCATGGTTCATCCACCTGAGATGAACGGGCAAATCGTCGTCTTGCCCGCAGGTGCACCGTTGCCGACGACGCCTCAGCAGTACCTCACCGCGGCTCTTGCCGACCAAACTCTCGATTTGCAAGCGGGCGCGGCATCGATCCAACAATTTCCATACGCACCCGGAGGAACGCATCTTGCCGCCGGCATTTCACCCGGTCTGCCGGGAACGCAACCTTCAGAGCCTACCGTGATGCGCTTCCTTGACGATACAACGGCGAACTCGAACATCAGCGTCTCCGTTGGAACCACCGTCACCTGGACCAACGAATCGAACAACGTTCCGCACACCGTGACATTTCCGGTCTTAGGTCAAGCACCGCCCGCAGGTCCAGGTGATCTCGTCCCGCCTTCGGGCGGGCCGGCATACGACGGCACCGTGCTGACAAACTCCGGCGTGATGTCGCCGGGGCAAAGCTACACTCTGACGTTTACGAAGGCCGGAACATACGCGTACTATTGCCTCTTTCACGATGGACCGACCGGAATGATCGGTACTGTAACCGTGCATTGACGACCGCCGCTCCGGCGGAGGGCCGGTACAGCCGATGTATCACCACAGTTCGGACTGCGGCATGCGCTCGACACCCTTCGGATATGCGCCGTCGGGATGAGCGTCCTTGAACTGCTTGCAGATCACCGCGATGAATTCAAAGTTATCCCACAACGCCGGCGTCTTCGTTGCGATGCGCCGGTTTGTGATCATGGGAGAGGGGCGCAGCCAGGCGGTGAGAATGATGTCGCCCCACATGTCCGCCGTAAAGGATCGATCCAAAACTCCGCGCTTCGCAAACAAGCCGACGTTCTCGAAGAAATTCGCGACGGTGCGCGCTTGTTCGTATTGGGCCGGCAACGGGACCGCGACCAAATCGGCTCGCGCCGCCGGATCGGCGTAGAGCGGCGGTAATTCGCGATAGACATATAAAATCGCCGTCCGGAACTTTTCCGACTCGAACGTTTCGCGAATCTCGTTGAGCGCCGTGATTTGGTTGCCGCCCCGCATATGCCGTAACTGAATGAGCGCAGCCACGGCCGATGCGGCGACGACGAGCAGCGTCAGCAGCGATGAAACCGCGGTTAGCCATTCGGGTGCCACAGCTGGATTGTACGCAAGATGTCAGGTGCTAGCAAGACCCGCGCGGAGTTTATGAGAACTGATCGCTGGAGGACGGCATGATAACGCTCTGCATTCGTTACACGATCGATCATAATAAGGCCTCGGATTTTGAAGCCTACGCTAAAGCATGGCCGGAAACGATCGAACGCTGCGGCGGCAAGCTGGTTGGCTACTATCTGCCGACCCGAATCGCCGGCCCGACAAATTTCGCGCTGGCGCTAATCGACTTTGAGAACCTTGCCGCCTACCAGCGGTATCGGGAGAAGCTGGGCCAAGATGCCGAGGCGCTCGCAAATGTCGCGCGCATCGAGCGTTCGGGCTGCATCCTGAACGAAGACCGTTCGAT
>QGNH01000774.1_pt1 | contig 18874 bp, 34 predicted proteins | sample 1735481 | NCBI WGS metagenome assembly QGNH01 (sample SAMN09239004, study PRJNA386568) | Viral metagenome, whole genome shotgun sequencing project.
TTCCTTTCATGGAGGCGGCGCGATTGGGGCGGCGTAAAGTGGAGTTTCTGTCCATGGTTCCTCTACGACAGACCACGGCTCCGTTGTGAAAAATGGAGGATGAAGCTTGTCGTACACTTGTCCGTCGTGTTCATACATCCACGCTACCGGCTCCCTCTCCCCGCCCTCAGCGAGTACGACGGCGCGGAGTTCGCGGATTTCGGCGGCAGCTTGTTCCGGTAAATCCCATCCAGGGCCAGCTATTGATTCCAGCCGCGCCAACAGTTCGTCGTGGTTGGTCATGCTGCCTCCGGTTCTTCGGGCACCCCGACGTTGTCAGGGAAGTGGAGCATTGCGTCCACCTTTGCGTGTGTGATGTCTTCCTCGATGATGAAGCCGTGCGTCATCGTGCGGCCCGCGTACCGCCGGCAGATTTTCGTGCTCTGCTCGACGGTCAGCAGGATCGTGGCCCTGATGGCCTTTACAGCTTCGCCCATATAGGCGCCTCCGGTTGTTCGTGCTCGACCATGTCGATAATCTTCGTGGTCAGGTTCACCTCGGCCTGGACGATGCTCATGCGGACCAGGAGCTCGCGCAGCTGCCCGTGGTAGTACTCGAGCTCCTTCTGCTTGTTGACCTGGATCTCGCGCAGATCGGACATTAGGATGATGGTCATATAGGCACAGAGTCTAGCAGAAGATTAGCATAATGTAAAGCGCGCTAGTCATCGGCCGCCTCCTTCAAGTCTTCGATCTTCTGTCGTGCGCTCTTGTGAACCGGTACCACTACCTCGGCCTCCGCGATTAGAACGTCGGGGTCGGGGTCCTCGTCCGCAGTGACGGCCGGGATGTCGCCGACGTTCCGTTTGCTCATAGCTTCACCAGGTCGCCGTTGCACAGCACGTTTAGAAACTGGTGCCCGTCGAAGCCGGGGGGACCACCTGCGGGATGGTCGTAGTACTTCTGTCCACACCACTTGCACACGCAGTCTCCCGAAGCCCTCCGAAAGTCCACATCGTCCGTTTGTTCTGCCGCGGTACGCTTGAAGGGATTCATTCCAGCCTCCAGCTGGCGTGCAGCAGGAAGGCCCCCAGCGCGTCCGCCATCTCGCGGTGGCAGTCAGCCATCGCCGCGTCGATGCGCGTGCCGTACGTCCCGATCCTGGCTCGCCGGGTGGTGTTTGTGTACCGCTGCTTGCCCGTCCCTTCGCACGCGCCGCAGGTCACCTTGAGGTTGCCGAGGATCATCTCCTTGGCACCCCCGCACTCGGTGCAGTGTGGCTGCCTGAACTCGGTCAGCGCCATCGTCGCCGTTCGCTCGGCGAGCTCACGCCCGAGCCGGTGCTTGCGCACGATGCGGTGCGCGAGGATCAGAACGATCCGGCGGGCCCACTGCGGCTGCTCTGACTCGCGAAACCGCAGCAGCAGGCCGCCCAGCACGTTGCCCCCCGCCATCGCGGCGAGGCGATCCGCATCGTGCACAACACCAGGCTCGACCGTCATGTCGCTGCTGTTCGCTGCCCGCGCGAGTGATTCCTTGCTCATGCCGCCCCCTTTTTTATTATGGTTATGTATCTGCCCTCGGTGCAGTCGATCCAGCCACGCTTCTCCAGCAGTCCGAACCCGCGCTGCAGGTTGCCCGGGCGGCCATCGGTGAGCGTCTGGGCGTGAGCGAGAACCTCGGCCGGCGTCGGCCTTTTGCCGGCCAGCTCGTCGGTCAGTTCCTGGATGATTGGCCACAGGATTTTTTCGTTCTTCGATAACGCCTTCTCGCGCGGCGCCGGCGCGACCACGTCGCCGTGCTCGACCACGCAGCTGGAGACGATGTCGCCGTCCTCGTCCATCCCGATGGGGACGGTCTTCAGGACGAAGCCGTACTGGTCGCCCTCCCCCTCCCCGTCGCGCATCTTCGTGATCGTGGTCGTCCGGTTGCTGTCCGACCGCGTGACCTCGATCTCGACGTTCAGGCTGCCCTTGATACCAGACCATCCCCGCGCGCCCTTCCCCGCGTCCTTCCCGCTATGGTGTACCAGGAGCACCATCGCGCCCGTCACCTTGTTGAGCGTCCCGCAGTGCCCGATCACCTTGCCCATGTCCTCGCCTGAATTTTCATTAGCGCCGGCCGACACCTGGGCGAGCGTATCCACTATCACGAGGTCTACCTTGACGCCGAGCGCGAGGATCGCGCGCACCAGGTCGCGGATGTCGTCGCCCTCCATGAAGTTCGGGGCCGCCGGGATGATGTAGATGCCCATCTCGAGGACGTCGTGCGTCTCGCAGTACGCGTTCACACGGTTCCGGAAGCCGCTTGCCCCCTCGGCCGCGATGTAGAGGACGACGCCCTTGTGCGTGGCCTTGCCGCACCACGGGATGCCGCGCGCGATGGCGCCCGCCATGTCGAGGGCCTCGAACGACTTCCCGGCGCCCGACGCACCGAAGACCACGCCGAGCTCCGCCTTCGGGAGCACGTTCTTGATCAGCCAGCCGGGGGGCTTGCCGGCCTTGAAGTCGCGGTCGGGGATGGGGGTGAAGCGCGCGCCGTGATCTTTCTTCTCAGCTGGTGCCGCCTCGATCTCGGCCTCAAAGTCGTCGCGCGGATCGTCGAGGATGCCGAGGGCTTCCTTGAAGTCGTGGTCCGTCTTGTCGGCGTGGCTGGCGTGTAAACATTTGAAGTGCCCCAGCTGGTAGCCGCCGGTGTTCGCCGGCCAGTACGTCGTCGAGGTGTCGCCGCCCGTGCCGGTGGTGTGCTCGTCTTCCCAGGGACAAGTGATATGGAGTCGGCCATCCTTCTCGCTGCCGACAACCAGGCCCTGCTCCGCGAGTGCGGCCGCGGTCAGATCGTTTGCAGCGGCCTCAGCCAGCTTGGCAGCCTTGACGCTTGCGTTGCTGGTCGTGCTGGGTTCGATCGCGAACTTGGACTCGAGCCCGGCCCACAGGGATTCGAACTCGTCGGGGGTGAGCTCGGGAACAACGACGGGAAGGCCGCCATCCCACTCGTACCGGGCGCCCGACGGGTGCGTGCCGCAGGCGATGAACTGCTGGCCGCTGGCGAGGAACTCAATAACGCCGTGAGCCGTCTTGATGACACGCTTAGGGTAGCCGCCCTTGAGCGCGAAGCACTGGAGGAACTTGGAAGAGGTTTCACGGCTCCGCGTAGGTAGCGTGCGCCCCAGCTGGCGGACAATTTCATCGTGGATTTCCTTTGCGAGTGCGGGGTCAGGCACATCGACGTCGAGCGCGCGCACCGTACGGGTAATAATGCAGACGCCATAGTCGGGCTCGGCCGACCACCGCTTGATATCCTTGTCAGTCGCGACGTGCGACGTCCAATCAGGGATGCCGACAACCTGGCGCTGCCTGTTGTATAAAGAGGGCGTCTTGCCGAGACCTTTCATGGCTGACTGCGGACTGATGACCGCGTCTGGCCGACTCACCACCGGCAGGAGGTCACCTCCCAGCCCAGCGAAGTCAAGCAGGTCCCAGTCCGACGCCGTGGCGCCGTAGCGAACCGCTGTCACTTCTTGCTTTTCTTCTTCGCCAGCTTCTTGTTCTCTTTCACTAGGCGGGTTATCTCAGCACCCCGGTCTTGGATCACGTCGTCCTCACGCTTGCACGCTGCCCGCAGCTGTGTGGTAAGTGCACCGATGCGCGTCTGCTGCATCACGACCATCTGCGCGACGCGCTCCTCGTGTACCGCCCGTGTATAATTCAGTGCCAGGAGTGCGGTGGGGCCGCCCTTACCCAGGGCGGCGTCGATCTCCTCTATACACTTCCAGGCCTGCGTGAACTGGTCGCCCGGGAGGGCCTCGATGGTTTGCTTGAGCGCTGAGACTACCGACATGGGGGTTCCCCTTCGAATTAGCAGATAAGGCTGAAGACTAGCATATGCTTGCCGGCACCGCAAATTTAATAAATAGCCCTTGCTTTTGAGCGGGCACACGCTCCGCTGCCGGCACAGCAGCAGGCCGACCTGGTGGCGATGCAGTACTCGGACGCCATGCTCGCCGGGCGTGTGGACCCCGAGCGGCTCGAGGCCATCATCGGCCTGCTGAAGCACTAGACTGACACCAAAATACAGAGGCCGCCCTCGGGCGGCTTTCTTTTTGTCCCGGCGAACAAGCACCCGCTAATTATTTTTGACACGATTAGCAAACGCTGGTACAGTTCGGCTTCGTTACCAGATCACAACCACCAGGAGCCGAACAGAATGTCCCTCGAACAAGCCGTCAAAGAGAACACCGCCGCCGTGCTGGCGCTTACCGCCGCACTGGGGCACCAAGCACTGGCCGCCGCACCCGCAACAGCGAAGACCGAGAAGTCGGCACCCAAGACCGACACACCGGCGCCCGCTGCCGACAAGAAGCTGGTGTACGCCGACGTCGGTGGCCCGATCAACGCGTTCGTGAAGGCGTACGGCGTCGAGAAGGCGCGCGCCATCATCAAGCCCTGGGGCATCACCAAGCTGACCGAGTCGAAAGAGGAAGACTGGCCGGCGATCCTCGCGGCCGTCAACGCTGCCGAAGCAATCGAGGCGGCAGCAGCGAAGGCGGCGGCCTGATGCACAGCAGCCTCATGCGCAGCCGCATTACCCGTCGGCTGGAGTTCATGGTGCGTCGGTACTACGACCGGGCCGCGGTGTTTGAGCGCGTGCCCGGGTCGCGTAAGCCGTTCCACCGCATCACCGCGCTGGTGAACGAGGTCAACGCCGCGATCGCACTGAAGGACCACGCGAAGATTGTTCTCGCCACCGCGAACATGCAGGCGTACCGGTCGCGGGGACACGCACACAAGCCCACGATGTCACGTCACATCGGCGGCCAGTGGTCGAAGGACCGCTCGCGCTACATGCCGGCAGTCGAAGACAGGAAGCACGCGCATGGTTAAGTCCAAAGCACCCCTGCCGTTCACGATGTACCTGATCGAGTCCGAGGTCTTCAGCCTGCGCACGAAGACACCGAACTCGGTCGAGCAGCCGGCGCTAACGCTGGCCGAGATCTCGAAGGTTACCAACAAGAAGGACCGCGACTTGGCTGCCGTGAAGCTGGCGGCAACCTGTGTCCGCATTATCGAGGAGGTCGAATGAGCGACTTTAACAAGTGCCTTGTGTGTAAGCACTACACGCCGACCCAGATATTCGAACTCTGCACGGCGCCCAAAAGCAAGTACACGGTCGCCAGCAAGGACGACTTCCACACCATCTCACATATGCGCCTCCACCGTTGCGGTGAGGCGGCGGTCCTCTTTCAGTCAGAGAAGACATGAGCCAACACGCCATCCTGTCACCCTCGGGCGCCGAGAAGTGGATGAACTGCCCGGGCTCCGTCGCGATGGAGAAGGGGCTCCCTGACAGCGCGAACGACTACTCGGATGAGGGCACCGCAGCGCACCTGCTCGGGTCTACCTGCCTCGAGCAGGCCTGTAACCCGGCCGCCTATGTCGGTGAGACGATCAACGTCGGCTCGACCGATGACTTCGACGGCGCCGTCTGGGGTGCAGCCCCCGCCGGATTCATCACGCGCCGCACCTACGTCGTCGACGACGAGATGGCCCTCCAGGTCGCGAAGTACGTGGACAAGGTCCGCGAGTACGCGGCGAACGGCGGGACCGCGCACGCCGAGCAGCGCATCTCGATCTCGACGTTCACGGGCGAGGAGGATGCGGCCGGCACGTCGGACGCCGTCGTCACGCGCCCCGGTGAGCTGACCGTCATCGACCTGAAGTACGGGATGGGCGTCCGCGTCGATGCGACGGAGAACAAGCAGCTGATGATCTACGCGCTCGGTGTCCGTGAGGAGATGGACTTCGCATACGGTCCCTTCGAGCGCATCCGGTTCGTGATCAGCCAGCCGCGCCTCGACCACCTGAGCGAGTGGGACTGCAGCTCGGCCGAGCTCGACGCGTTCGCGGAGACAGTGAGTGCCGCTGCTGGCGAGGCACTGGCGGTCTTCCTGGAGCGCCCCGAGGATGTCGCGCAGCACCTGCACCCCGGTGAGAAGACCTGCCTGTGGTGCAAGGCGAAGGCGACGTGCCCGGCGCTGGCGAAGTTCGTCGAGGACAGCATGTCCGCGGACTTCGAAGCATGTGCTGGCGAACCCGAGCACAACGCGCACGCCGAGATATTGCTGATGGCGCAGACCGAACCCGCCGAGCTGTCAAAGAAGCTCGCCGCTGTCCCCCTCATCGAGGACTGGTGCAAGGCGATCCGCGCGAAGGTCGAGCAGCAGTTGTTCGCCGGCGTCGCGATCCCGGGCTGGAAGCTCGTGATGGGCAAGAAGGGCAACCGCGCGTGGCGGGATGTCGAGGCCGCGGACGCCCTCCTGAAACAGATGCGGCTGAAGGCGGAGGAGCGCTACAAGATGACGCTGCTCTCGCCGACGCAGATCGAGAAGGCACTGAAGGCAACACCGAAACGGCTGGCCCGCTTGATGAAGGCCGACCTGATCGGACAGACCGACGGGACGCCGAGCGTGGCGCCCGAGTCGGACAAGCGCGATGCCTGGACACAGCCCGACACATCGAAAGATTTCACAGCAGACGAGGAGGCAATCGCATGATCCCAGGTGTACCCATGAGCACGTTACTTCCACCCGGCACCCGTGCCGCGCTGGTCGCCGCATCACAGATCGACCGCACCCGCGAGCCGGATGGAACGTGTGAAGAGCGCAACCGCGCGATCGACGCGATCGTCGACATAACCCGGCGGGAGTACCCGCAGTTTTTCAAGGAGACGAAGTAATGGTATATCCGGAAGGCTTCGGGGTTTGCTCTGAGCCGATCAACAAGAACCCCACCGGCGCGCAGTGTGCAGGCACCGCGCGCCAGCAGACGGTCGACGACCTGCTCTCGGGCCAGATCGTTGCGCTGAACGCGCGGCTGCAGAACCTCTGCCGCGTGCGCATGACGCTCTCACACTCCGTCCTCGAGATGCCGGTGTCGGCATTCCGCGAACTCAACCAACTGCTGTAGCACTACCACTTTCACAAGGAGCAACACCGCATGGCATCAAAACTGAAACTGCTGGACGTACGCCTCTCGTTCCCGGACCTCTTCGAGGCCGTGGAGTTCCAAGCCGGCGACAAGAAGCCGCGCTACAACGCGAGCTTCCTCGTCGTCCCGGGTTCCGCGAACGACAAGGCGATCCAGGCCGCGATCACCGCCGCCTGCGTGGAGAAGCTCGGCGCCAAGGCGAAGGCGAAGCAGGCCGCCTGGGAGAAGTCGGGTGACGTCTGCTACACCGACGGCAACGCGAAGGAGTACGACGGGTACGCCGACATGATGGTGCTCTCCTCGCACCGGCGTGCAGTCGACGGCCCGGTCGGCGTCTACTCCAACGTGATCGACCCGCAAACCGGGAAGGTCGCGGTCCTCACGGCAGTCTCCGGCAAACCCTATGCCGGCTGCTACGTGAACGCCACCGTCGAGATCTACATCACCGAGGGCAAGTTCCCCGGCATCCGCTGCGGCCTCGTGGCCGTGCAGTACAAGCGCGACGGCGACGCGTTCTCGGGATCGAAGCCCGCATCCCCCGACGACTTCCAGGAAGAGATCGGCGAGGGCTCGGACGCCGACGCGATCGCGTAGTTCCACTCCCGCCTTCGGGCGGGGGTTTTTGATGAGGGCCCGTATCCAATTAGGAACGGTCAAGCCGGTAAAAGTGGGACTTGCAGACCACGAGCCGACGTCATCCCGACAGCGTGGCGCCACGTCGGGCCCTCTTCAAAAACCAAAGGACGACATGACAGACACCTCGGACGAACGCCTTCGGAAGACTGAGTGGGAAGTACTCTCGGTGGACATCCGCACAGCGAGAACGCTTGTCGAGGCAGAGCACTACGCACGAGGGGCCTCCAACACGGCGACGTACCTGCACGGCCTCTACCCACGGGGGAGCATAAACCCGAGCGACTGCGTCGGCGTTGCCTGGTGGATACCTCCGACCAAGAACGCCGCGAATGCCACATACCCCGCTAATTGGCGCGGTGTGCTGGCGCTCTCGAGACTGGTGATTGCCCCTGGGGTGCCGAAGAATGCCTGCACCTTCCTCCTCTCCAGGTCGCGGAAGGCCATAAATCGCATCCTCTGGCCTTGCCTAGTCACGTATGCGGACACATGGCGCGGCCACTCTGGCGCGATCTACAAAGCGGATAACTGGGAGTACGTGGGCTTGACTAAACCCGAAAGGACTTACGTCATCGGCGGCCGGATGACTGCGCGCAAGGCCGGGGGGCACACGCGCACGCACTCGGAGATGCTCGCCCTGGGCGCGGAGTGCATCGGCTCTTTTGCCAAGCATAAGTACCGCAGGGTTAACTGATGCTGCTTCTGGACACTGAGACGTACAGCGAGACCCCGATCAAAAACGGGAGCTACATTTACACGTCTACCTGTGAGCCGATGATTGTCACGTACGCGCTCAACGACGAGGCGATCGAGTGCTGGGACCGCACCGCGGACCCGAAGATGCCCGACTACCTCGAGTACCTGCTGCGTGACACCGACGAGATCATCACCGCGCACAACGCGATGTTCGACCGCAACGTCCTCAAGTACGGGCTCGGCATCGACATCCCGATTCCGCGCTGGCGTTGTTCTATGGTGCGCGCGATGGCACACGCCCTCCCCGGAGGGCTTGATGTTCTGTGCGACGTGCTCGGTGTCGAGCAGGACAAGCGCAAGCTGAAGTCGGGCAAGAAGCTGATCCACCTGTTCTGTAAGCCTCAGCCGTTCAAGCACTCGGTCCCGAAGACCTTCGGCACGCCGGCGCAACGCAAGGCTGAGATCGAGCGGCTGCGTGCCGCGTGGCCGGGGCGCGCCACCCGGTTGACGCACCCCGTGCAGTGGGCCGAGTTCCTCGAGTACGCGAAGTCCGACATCGTTGCGATGCGCGCGCTCGACAAGAAGGTGCCAGTCTGGAACTACCAGGGCGAGGAACTCGTGCTCTACCACCTGGACCAGGTCATCAACGACCGCGGGTTTCAGGTGGACACCGAACTCGCGCACGCCGCAGTCCGCGCTGTCGAGCGCGCGAAGGCGACGCTCGCTGGCCGTACCGTTGTCCTCACATACGAGCAAGTCGAGAGCACGACGAAGCGCGACCAGCTGCTCGCCCACATCCTGAACGAGTATGGCGTCGATCTGCCCGACATGCAGATGGCCACGATCGAGCGTCGCATCCAGGACCAGAACCTGCCGCCCGAGTTACGCGAGCTGCTGGCCATCCGGCTGCAAGCCTCGAGCACGAGCACGAGCAAGTACCAGTCCCTGCTGCGGGCAGTGATGCCCGACGGCAAGCTGCGCGGCACCCTGCAGTTCGACGGCGCCGGCCGCACTCGCCGGTGGGCTGGGCGCACATTCCAGCCCCAGAACTTACCCTCACGCGGGATGCCGCCAGTCGATGTGGTGAACGGGTACATCGACGCCATGCTCGGGGACTACGACGACTTCATCATCCCTGACGTGATGCAGGCGGCGAGCTACTGCGTGCGCGGTTGCATCATCGCGCCGAAGGGCAAGAAGCTTGTGATCTCTGACCTGTCCAATATCGAAGGGCGTGTAGGTGCGTGGCTCGCCGGCGAGGAGTGGAAGCTGCAGGCGTTCCGCGACTTCGACGCCGGCACGGGGCCTGACCTTTACAAGCTGGCCTACTCGCGCGCCTTCAAGATACCGATCGAAGAGGTAGATAAGCCAAAGCGCCAAGTCGGAAAAGTAATGGAACTTTTTTTGCAATACGAGGGAGGGGTAGGTGCGTTCGTGACCGGGGCGGCGACGTACGACATCGACCTTGAGGAGTTGGCAAAGGTTACCTACCAAACGCTCCCCGGTGAGATAGAACATGAAGCGCGCCGCTTTCTCGATTGGACGCGCGAAGAGAACAGGCCGACGTTCGGGCTCTCCGATGAAGCCTTCATCACCTGCGACGCTCTCAAGCGTTTGTGGCGGGACGCCCACCCGGCGATCACGTCGCTCTGGAAGGACCTCAAGACAGCCAGCATCCAAGCGATCGAGAACGCGGGCAACACGTTTGAATGCCGCAAGTTCAAGCTGCGGCGCGACGGTGCCTGGTTCCGCATCCAACTGCCAAGCGGGCGCGCACTCTGCTACCCGTCGCCGCGTGTCACGGGCGACAAGATCACATACATGGGTAACAACCAATACACCCGGCAGTGGTCAAGGCTCGGCACCTATGGCGGTAAAGAATTTGAAAATTCTTGCCAGGCCCTCGCCGGCGACGTGATGAAAGCGAACATGCCAAGCATCGAGGACGCTGAGTACGAGATTCTTTTTTCGGTTCACGACGAACTGCCAACCGAAGCCCCCGACTCGCCCGAGTTCAATGCCGAACATTTGAGCAGTCTGTTAGCAACCGTCCCGTCGTGGGCCGAGGGCATGCCCTTGGCTGCTGCGGGGTTCGAAACTTATCGCTACAGAAAGGAGTGAGCATGATCAAGGACGCAGTCATATCGGAATGTGGTACGTATCGCTACAAGCTGCAGCGTCGGTGGGGCGAAGGCGCAGCGGTCTGCTTCATCATGCTGAACCCGTCGACAGCGGACGCCAGCATCGACGACCCGACGATACGTAAGTGCGTTGGGTTCGCGAAGCTCCTCGGGTACGAGCAGTTGGACGTGGTGAACTTGTTCGCTTACCGGTCGACAGATCCGTCGAAGCTGCGGATGGTGCCCGACCCGATTGGGGTCGAGAACGACCGGCATATCGTGTCCGCGGTCGAGTCGTGCGCCGCAGTGATCTGCGCCTGGGGTGCTGGCAGTCCGATAGAGTACCGCGGGCCTTGGGTGCAGAAGGTGATGCTGAAGAGGATGGGCATCACTCCGCTGGCACTCAAGGTGACGAAGGGCGGCCACCCTGCGCACCCTCTCTACCTGTCGTACACCTGCACCCCAAAAGAATTTTGACATCAAGACTAGCATCTGCTAGTCTCTCACATCGCGATTGCTTATCAGGAGAAGAGGATGGAACGCTGGCCCAGCACCCCGGAGTCGAACTACCGGAACAACGCCGAGTACCGCGTGCTCGTCGATACGTTCGAGTCGCTGATCCACAAGGCGCAGTACACGCCGACCGAGCTGCGTGAGGCCGCCGTGCTCGCCGCCATCCACTACGAACGGTGCCGCATCCAGCCGCGGTTCCTTATCTCGGCTGTCGGCATCAAGGGCACCGGTGTGATCGAGCGTGACCGTGGTTGAGTCAGACGTCGAAACGTACTTCAACCAGCAGATAGCCAAGGCTGGCGGCACGACGCGCAAGTTTCTCGGCCGCACGAACAACCCCGACCGCATCGTCATCTGGCCGGCGAGCACGAAGTACACCGGCGCGTGCGTTCACTTTGTCGAGCTGAAGAAACCAAAAAAGAAACCTCGCGCCGGCCAGGCGCGTGAACTCGCCCGCCTGAAGAAGATGGGCTGCACCGCGCTCTACATCGACACGAAGGAACTCGTCGACCTGTACGTCAAAGCATGGAGAAACGCATGAGCCTCGAGATGAACCCGGAGTTCTACTCGCTCGAAACGATCTGCCTCGACTGGACGCAGCGCGAGCGCACCGGGGACCAAGGCACCCTGAAGGATATGTTCCGTGCCGCCAGGAAAGAGTGGGACGACCTGGTGCCGGTCCTCTTCGCAATCGAAGACGAGAACAACCTGTGAGCGCGCACGACGCCTGCCAGTTTCTCCAATACGCCGCTGCCACAACGGCGTTCCGCTGGCTCGTCTGGTGGTCGACGCTGTGAGTCGTCGCATCTACGTCCCGCGCGAGTACCAGCCGATGGGCACCAACCACATCATGGACAACAAGCGCTGCGGTCTCTGGGCCGGGATGGGCTTGGGGAAAGGCGTGATGGTGCTGACTGCGCTCGCGAACCTGGACCTCACTGAGGACGTCTTCCCTGCCCTGGCGATCGGGCCCCTGCGCGTAGCGCGCGACGTTTGGCCAACCGAGTGCGGGAAGTGGGAACACCTGAAGCACCTGCACTGCGTACCCATCATCGGCACGCGCGAGGAGCGCCTGCTGGCGGTGACGCGCAAGGCGCCTATCTTCAGCATCAACTACGAGAACCTGGCGTGGCTGCTCGAATACTGGGGCAAAGAAAGGTGGCCGTACAAGACCATCATCGCGGACGAGTCGACGAAGTTGAAGGGCTACCGCGGCAGCTTCCGCACGAGTTCAACCGGTAAGGTCTCGCTCCACAAGCACGGCGGCGCACGGGCACGCGCCCTCGGCACCGTGACCCACACGCCGCAGGTGACGCGCTTCATCGAGCTCACGGGTACGCCGGCGCCGAACGGACTTAAGGACCTGTGGGGTCAGATCTGGTACCTCGACGCCGGTGAGCGCCTCGGGCGTACGTTCGGTGGGTTCGCCACCAGGTGGTTCAATTCACGCCGCAACGGTGCCCAGGTCACGTACACCCCAACCGCGGCCGCCGCAGACGGCGAGATCCAGGACCGCGTCAAGGACATCTGCCTGACGATCGATGCGAAGGACTACTTCGACCTGAAGGAGCCGGTGGTCAACAACATCTATGTCGACCTGCCGCCCGACGCCCGCAAGCTGTATCGGTCGATGGAGAAAGATCTTTTCATCGAGATCGCGGAGGGAACGGTCGAGGCGTTCAGCGCTGCCGCGAAGTCGCAGAAGTGTCTGCAGCTGGCGAACGGCGCCGTGTACCTCGACCCCCTGGTCGAGAGCGACAGCGACCCGAAGGCGAAGAAGTGGGGCGTCGTCCACGACGAGAAGATGGAGGCCCTCGACAGCGTGATCGAGGAGGCCGCCGGCGCGACGATGATCATCGTCTACACGTTCCGGTCTGACCTCGCGCGCATCCTGAAGAAGTACCCGGGCGCGCGCGACCTCAGCAAGAAGGCGAACGAGAAGGCGTTCAAGGCCGGTGACATCCAGCTCGGTGTCGCGCACCCCGACTCACTTGGGCACGGGGTCGATGGCATGCAGTTCGTGTGCAACCGCATCGTCCACTTCGGGCACGGGTGGCCGCTCGACACGTACCAGCAGATCAACGAGCGCATCGGGCCGGTTCGCCAGATGCAGGCCGGGCTCGTTCGCCCGGTGTATCACACGCACATCCTCGCACGCGGGACCCTCGACGAGGAAGTGATGGTGCGGCGCGAGGGCAAGCGGAGTGTGCAAGAAATTTTACTAGACGCAGCAAAACGCAGGAGAGACAAATGATCAAGTGGGAAGGTAAGGGCGAGCCGGCGTTGACGCCGGAGACAGTGGTGCGTGTGAAACTGCGCAGCGGGAGCGCTGGGTGCAGTCCTATGGGCGCACCCGTATCGATGTGGGACTGGACCTGGGAGGACAAGAGCGAGTACGCAGATATCGTCGAGTACGAAGTCGTCCTCCCGCACGGGGTGACGACCGAGTCGAGCGCGCTCCCGAAGGACGCGGCCGCACGCAAGGCGATCCCGGTCTACTCCGGGTTCATCGCCTACTTCCCGGATGCTATCTGCGCGGTCGCCGAGCTCTCGCGCATCGGCAACGACCAGCACAACCCCGGCAAGCCACTGCACTGGGACCGCAGCAAGAGCGGCGACGAGCTCGACGCCGAGATGCGGCACATGATCGACGGCGTCACGACCGAGGTCGACACCGACGGTGTGCTCCACAAAACGAAGAAAGCGTGGCGCGCGATGGCTGATTTGCAAAAGGCGCTCGAGGCGAGGCGCAAGTGATCAAGAAGATCGAGGGCTCGCCACCGGGCCACCTGCTGTACGAGATTGGAGGGATGGAGGATGCCTTTGAGGCACTCCTCAAAACTGTCCTGCACTTCCGTGGCAAACGCTGGCGCGTCTGCTGGCTGCCTCCGGGGATACCCGAGGGCGACATCCTCCGGCAGCCGGGGTACGTTGGTGGTGCGGAGTGTTCCGAATGAAGCGCACGCCCTTCATCTACCTGGCGAGCCCGTACAGTCACCCGGACGCGACGACCCGGCACCAGCGGTTCATCGCTGTCTGCCGGCACGCAGGGTGGCTGATGGAGCAGGGCCACGTCGTGTTCTGCCCGATCGCGCACTCGCACCCCATCGGCGAGACGATGGTGGGCACGACGATGGACCACGAGTTCTGGATGCGGCAGGACCTCCCAATGCTGGCGCGCGCCAGCAAGCTGATCGTACTGAAGATCGGCGGGTGGCGAGGGAGCAAAGGGGTGGCCGAAGAGATTTTCTTCGCCCGCCGGCAAGGCATACCAATCGAATACCACACGAGGAGAAAGTGATGTTCATCTCAAGCAAAGAGCTCGCAGCTATCCGGAGGGAGATGGGGGAAATGCGCAAAGCGCTGCGCGGCATGCCCATTCCCGGCAGCATCAACTGGGATACTGGAGGCAACAAGTTCATCCCATTGCCCGATCTTGTCGTCGGGATGTTCAACCATCTCGGGCTGACGATCAAGCACACGCCCGAGAGCGCAACCCTGGAGAAGAAAAATGGATGACGCAGACCGCGCCGACGAGCGCATACAACGCCGGGTGGACGAGGCGCTCGCGCGCGCTGCAGCGCAGCCACTCGTGCCCGGGGTGCCGGGAGACTGTGACCTGTGCGGCGAGTGGAGCGGGCGCCTCGTGCTCGGCGTCTGTGCCCCGTGCAGGGATAAGCGACACTTGCCGTGAACGTCCCCATCGACCAGCAGATCTGGACGGCCGAGCAGGTCGCCGATTACTTCGGGATCACGACGCCTTACTTCCTGCGCGTGGTGTGCTTCCGCGAGGGTTTCCCGCCGCGCATCGCGCACCTGAAGTCCCCGCGGTGGGCGGCGCGGGCGGTTATCGACTGGGCGCTCGCTTGAAGTTCCTGCCGCCGCTTTCGCTCGGCGTCCTGACCGTCTTCTGTGCTGCCCTGACGATCAACGTCGTGGAGGGCGAGCTGCGGGCGGCCGCCGCGATCCCGGAGCGCGAGGCCCTGGTTCGATACCCGGACGAGGAGCTGCTGGCCAGGCGGGCGTGTGGCCGCCACCGGCTGATGTACTGGTGGCTCGAGGACCCGCGCAAGGCTGGTGCCATGATGCACGCCCGGTGCGCGGGCCAGATTAAGGTTGACATTGAAGTTAAATTTTGATGTGGAACGAACGTGTCATCGCCACCGCTGTCGGCCGCCAGACGCTAGCCCGCAAGTGTGTGGTGCTGGTCGACAACTGCAACTGGACGGGACACGAGTGCGACGTCCTGGCGGTGACAACAGACCTGCGCGTCATCGACGTCGAAGTGAAGATCAGCCGCAGCGACTTGAAGGCGGACGCCAGGAAGGATAAGTGGTGGCATTACCCGTCATACACATGGGGGACGCCGAAGCCACAGCCGATAGCGAAGCCGTGGCCGAACAAGGTCTGGAAGCACTACTACGCCATGCCTGCCGATATCTGGGACGACAGCCTGTTCGATGTCCTGCCGTCGACAAAGTCTGGCGTGCTCCTCATGCGCTGGCAGGGACGAGACGGACGCTACCCGGCGGCTGTCTGCCGGCGACGGGCGACACCGAACAAGGACGCCTACCGGCTGAAGCCCGAGGAGGTCATGGACATCGCGCGTCTGGCCAACCTCCGCATGTGGGACGCCTATGAGCGCGAAGCCAAAAATAAAATCACTACAGATTTACACCCGGATTCGCAACCTGTTGATCTGCCACAATAAAATCTTAAAAATGGTGCCCCGAAGAGGCGTCTTCCGCCTAGCATGCGCTTGCCCCGCAGAGTGAAAAATCTGTTTACAAGCTGCTAATTTCGTGTATACTCTGTGCTGCATCTACACCAAATTTACACCAAGGCAGCCATGGCAACCTTCACGAAGCGCGGCAAAAAGATCAGGGCGCAGGTCTGCAGGAACGGGCACCGCGAGTCGGCGACGTTCCTCTCGAAGGCCGAGGCCATAGCCTGGGCCGGCCGCACTGAGGCGGCTGTCATCGGGGGCGAGCGCGGGGGCGCCATCCCGGACCTCACCTTCGGCGACCTGCTCGACCGGTACAAGCTCGAGGAGTCGCCCAAGAAGAAGGGCGCCCGGTGGGAGGCCATCCGGATTGCCGCGGTCGCGCGCGACCCCATCGCCCTGGTAAAGCTCAAGGACCTGGACAGCCGGGCCGTCGCCGGCTGGCGCGACCGCCGGCTGAAGACCGTGACCGCCGGGACCGTGGTCCGTGAGTGGACCCTCCTGTCGACCGCCTGCGGGACCGCGGTGGGTGAGTGGCACTGGCTGCGGGTAAACCCTTTCACGCGCTCCGCCGGCGCGAAGCGGCCGGTCAAACCCACCCACCGCACCCGCCTCGCGACAGAGGCTGAGTTGGCGCTGATCCAGGCCGCGGTAGCCACCCCACAGCAGGCGACCGTCATGCTGGCAGCCCGGTGGGGCCTGGAGACCGCCATGCGCTCTGGCGAGATCCTGGGGCTCACCCCTGGGCAGGTTGACGTCGATCGCCGAGTAGCCCACCTGGTGGACACCTGGGCCAGCCGGGAGGACAACGGCGGCCAGTTCACCAGCATCAAGAACGGCGCCGGGCGCGACGTCCCGCTGTCGCCCGAGGCGATCAGGATCTGGCAGGAGACGGGGTGCGCGGGGTTCGACCTCAGCCCCGAGGTGCGTGACGTCACCTGGCGGAACTTATGCAAGAAGGCCGGTGTCAAAGGTTTGCACTTCCACGACCTGCGACACACGGCCGTTACCCGGCTGGCGAAAAAGCTGCAGGTCATGGACCTCGCGCGCATGACGGGGCACAAGAACCTGAACCAGCTGCTTGCTTACTACAACGAGAGCGCGGCGGACATCGCGCTCAAGCTGTAACACACGTATCTTTCTCAACCTGAAAGGAAGACCAATGCAGTTAGTCCAAGAGCTAGTCAAAGCGGCGGTGGAGGAAACGATCAACGTACCGCGTGCGTTGCTCACGCGCTGCCGGCACGCGATCGCTGTCGGGTCGCCGGAGTGGGAGACAGATGTCGGGGTGGCCATCGAGTTCGATGCTGCCCTGGTGGCGGACATAGACGCAGCGCTGGCATAGCGTTGTGCAAACGAAAAAGGGCGTCCCCCGTGAGGAGGACGCCCTTTGCTATTGCGGGGTTTACTTCTTCGTGGCTTCGTCCAGGAGGTGTGCCAACAGGTAGCAGAATGGTTCTTCGCCGTTCCCGCGCGGGTCCGTGCTAACGTAATCGAATAGCTTCAGCACGACGTGGCTGAGTTCATGTACCAGGTCGCTGACACTTCCAGCAAACACCAGGTACGTCGTCGCGTACTTGTCGTGCTCGAGCGGCTGACACCGGCCGACCGTTGTCTTGGGCACATGGGCTTCTTCGCCGGTGTACTGCTTGTAGATCTTCTTGAACTCGGCGACGTTCTTGGCGAGGATCACCTGGCCGGGATAGGGGGCGAGGGATATTTTCTTCACGAGTATGCCTTCTCGAGGAAGGCGAGTGAGACCTCCATCATGTCGTAGCGGCCCTCGTTCACCTCGTGCTTCATTATGATCTGCCGGCGTTGCCCGTTGCCTTGCTCGCCGAGGTACGCCTCATTGTGCAGATAACAAGTAGCCGCAAAGATTGCGCGCTGCTGCGTCTTCTTGTGCATTGCTGAATCGGCGAACTGGACGTGGCCCATCGTTGCCGAGCACTGGCGCTCGCGCAGGAGCGCTGCCGCGGAACTCACGGGGCGCCCCATCACGCCGCTCGTGAAGTAGTGCGCGTACTCGATGCCATCGATCTTGACGATCTTCAGGAAGTCGTGAACCTTCCACCCGTACTCGGCGACGCCCAGGTCGTCGAGGCTGAACTTCCCCTCGTACTCCGGGTTGTTGTCGGCGAGGCGCACGATGCGGTGCTCGTGGTTGCCCATCGTGAAGTGCATCTCGGGGTGGTACTTCTCACCCTTCTTCGCTGTGCGGTTGTAGTCGTCGATCGGCTTGAGCAGCTTCTCCATCGCGACGCGGCCGGCTTTCACGCAGTTCACGTACCGGCGCCCCTCGAAGGGCAACTTGCCCTTGTCATAGATCGACAGCGACTCCATGTCCCAGAAGTCGCCGATGTTGACGATGACGTCGGGCTTCTTCTCGGCGATGTAGTTCCCGACCCACGTCATGTGGTCGTTCCGGACGCCAGGCTTCGACTGCACGTCCGGGATCACGCAGTGCATGCGGCCGAGCCGCTGCCGCGTGTAGATGCGGGGCGCGTCCTTGCGTACCGTCGGCGTCATGCCGGCGAGACGTGCTTGCTTCACGCGGTTGCGCAGCGTTCCTTCCGGGATCTTCGTCGCCTCCGCGCGCAGAGCCAGGTGTTCACTCCCCCATTGCTCGACCAAGTTCAGCGCTTCCTGCAGCAGCTTCGGGTCTATCTTCGGTGTCGGCATCAGCGTGTCGCTCCTATGAATCCCACATTCGCGAGCGCATACGCGAAGAACGCGAGCGCCATCCAGGGGTTCTTCTTCAGCAGAAAATCTGCAGCGGTTGCCAGGTACAGGCAACCGGTGATGCCGAGGGTCCAGCTGCTCACTCAAACACCTCGATCTCCCAACCATGCAGCCGGGCGACGCGCTCGCTCGTCTTGTTGAACCACCGGTCGTGGCCGGAGGCCTTGCGCGTGCGCCACTGGTGCAGGTGGATCATCTCGTGGGCGACGGCTTCGAGCAGCTTGAGCGACGTCCCGACGTGGTACGACGAGACGCGGATGATGTGCTCGTTCGTGCGGAGGTAGTGCGTGTGGTCGGCCTGCCGGTCGCGGTGTCGTGTGACGCCGAACTCAACGGCCTCCGCGTCTGGTAACTTCCACCCCCGGAAGGGCGGCGTGGCGCGCAAGTACTCGTAGGCGGCCGCGACGATGTGGGGTGTAAGGGGTAGCTTCATCGTGGCTCCAGATTAGCAGATGCTAGACACGCTGTCAAAAATAAAAGGCC
>QGNH01001893.1_pt1 | contig 18868 bp, 10 predicted proteins | sample 1735481 | NCBI WGS metagenome assembly QGNH01 (sample SAMN09239004, study PRJNA386568) | Viral metagenome, whole genome shotgun sequencing project.
TGAGCGGAGCATCGGGGCTGTAGGAGCTTACATAAGCGGAGAGGTCCCTATGAACGTTCCCGCCGATACGGCGCTTCGTCCCTACAAGTTGAAACTGATCGAGACCGCGATCCCGCTGGAAGACATCAATAGGGAGTCTGCCAAGGAGAAGTCCATCCGGCACGGGCATCCATCAACGTTGCACCTATGGTGGGCGCGTCGGCCACTCGCTGCGTGCCGCGCGGTGCTGTTCTCTCAGCTGGTGGACGATCCGTCAGAGCATCCTGAGCAGTTTCAAACCGAGGCAGAGCAGGAGATCGAACGCAAGCGACTGCACGGCCTCATCTCGGAACTCGTCAAGTGGGAGAACATCCACGACCAGCGACTGCTGGCGGAGGCCGTCAAAGAGATCCGGAAGTCATGTGGCAACGAGCCCCCGCCGATTCTGGACCCATTCGTCGGTGGCGGATCAATCCCTTTGGAAGCTCAGCGGCTCGGGCTGGATGCCTATGCTTCCGACTTGAATCCGGTGGCTGTCCTTATCTCCAAGGCATTGGTCGAAATACCACCAAGGTGGGCGGGACGTCCGCCGACATTTCCTGGTGCCGCCCAGTCGGCCCAGTCCTGGCCGGGTGTGACCGGATTGGCCGAGGACGTGCAGCGCTACGGGAGGTGGATGCGAGACGAGGTCGAGAAACGAATCTGGCGGTTGTATCCGAAGGTAAAGATCTCGGGCATCGAGTCCACGGTGATCGCCTGGATCTGGGCCCGCACCGTCACGTGCCCAAACCCGGCCTGTGCTGGCACGATGCCCCTAGTCCGCTCGTTCTGGCTGGGCAAGAAGAAAGGAAAGGAGCGCTACGTCCACCCTGTGCGTGAAGGTGGGCGTGTCAGGTTCGAGATCTGCGGGCCGGACGGGAGGCCGCCTAATGGCACGGTGTCCCGGACGGGCGCGCTCTGTCTGCTGTGCAGCACCCCGGTGCCGCTCGCCTACATTCGTGCCGAGGGTAAGGCAGGCCGTATGGGAGTTCAACTAATGGCAATCGCGGCCGAGGGCAAGCGCCAACGCTACTACCTTGCGCCCGACACCGACCATGAGAAGGTCGCCGATGTCCCTCGCCCTGGCAACGTGCCGGACAGCGAGATCCCGCACAATCCCCGGTATCTGACGGCACCCAACTACGGCATGCGGACTTGGGCCGACCTGTTCACCAACCGCCAGCTCACCGCACTTACTACTTTCAACGACCTTGTCGAGGAAACGCGCGCCCGCATCCTCGCCGATGGCGCCGAACCGGACTACGCGGACGCTGTGACTACCTATTTAGCGCTTATTGTGAGCCGCGCAGCAGATCGGAATTCAACTATATGCACGTGGGATAGTAGCCAGAAGATGGAATCGCTCCGCAACACGTTTGCTAGGCAAGCTATCCCAATGACGTGGGATTTCGGAGAGGGCAACGTCTTGGGCCCAGGAAGCGGCAACTTCGCGGAGAGCGTCGATTGGGTATCGACTTCGCTACGAAGCTTGCCCGAGGACGCTAAAGGTGCCGTCACTCAGGCTGATGCTAGGGTTGCGACATACGACGGCAGACTCATCGTCGCCACAGATCCGCCTTACTATGACAACATTGGCTATGCCGATCTTTCGGATTTTTTCTATGTGTGGCTTCGTCGGTCATTGATCGACATTTACCCAGAGTTGATGCGGACAATCCTTACGCCTAAAGATGATGAAATAGTTGCCGATCCATTCCGGCATGGCGGGGAAGAGCAAGCAAAGCGCTTCTTCGAGGAACGATTTGAAACAGTGTTTACGCGAATTGCCGCGGGTACCCCGAAAGGGTATCCAATCAGTTTCTTTTATGCCTATAAGCAGGCCGAGACGGATGGCGATGGGAGTCGCGTATCCACGGGCTGGGAGACGTTGCTGGACGCCATGCTGAAGACCGGCTGGACTGTGACCGCGACGTGGCCCATGCGTACGGAATTGGGAAATCGGCCCCGGAACAGAGAGTCTAACGCGTTGGCCTCATCGATTGTTATGGTGTGTAGGCCACGTCCAGCGGCGGCGGGGATAATTGACCGGCGAGGGCTGATCGCGGCATTGAGAGGGGAACTGCCTGGCGCAATGCGGACGCTCCAGCAGGGCAGCATTGCCCCAGCAGACCTAGACCAGGCGGCAATCGGGCCCGGTATGGCGATATTCTCACGATATGCCCGCGTCAATGAGGCGGATGGTTCCTCAATGCGGGTCCGCACCGCACTGGGGTTAATTAACCGCGTGCTGGGCGAGGTGCTAGCGCAGCAGGAGGGCGACTTCGCCGCCGACACTCGATGGTGCGTAGAGTGGTTCAAGCGCTATGGGTTTGACTCAGGCCCATACGATGTTGCGGACCTTTTGTCCAAAGCCAAGAACACCGCAGTCCGTGGTCTTGAGTACGCCGGTGTACTGAAGGCCTACGCGGGTAAGGTCACGCTGCTGCCCGTCGCAGCTATTCCAGACGATTACGATCCGGCGTATGATGACCGGATTTCAGAATGGAAGATCTGTCTCCAGCTCGCTAAGCGGTTGAAGGATCGGGGCAGTGCTCCTGCGGCGCGGCTGATGGCGTCTGCTCGGGACAAAGTTGATCTTGACGCAGTCCTGGAATTGGCCTATCTCCTCTACTCGATCGCGGACAGAAAAGGTTGGGCGGAGACTGCATTGCTCTTCAACGGACTGGGCACTTCCTGGTCTCAGCTAGAAAGCGAAGCTAGGAAACTAACACTCACTGGGCCTACATTGGTCCAGGATCAGCTCAACTTGCGGCCACGAATCCCTGAATAGACGATAGTTGGGCATTGAGATCGGGAGCGGTGGGCCCTTCTGGGGGGCGTTGACGACTTCGCGTCGTGGGTCACATCATCGGTTCACAGGCCGGTGTTGACGGGAAGGGAGTGCCTGCCCAGCACGCCCGAACAACGGCAGACACTGCTCTTGGACGTCGTGGAGTCGGCCCTGCTTGCGGGATTCCGTGATGATGCACGATTCGCAAGTCACGTGAACTGTCCCCCGTCAGGGGCGGTCGTCAAGCCGCAACAGGGATGTTGCCCGCTGCGTAACCGTTTCTGGCGGCTCATGCGTCTAGAGTCGGGAGTACACGAGGAATTGCACAGGGTCAGCAGGCGAGACGTGGAGGAGCGGGTAAGTCGTATGGGTGTGCGGCTTGAGGACGTCACCCCGGGTGCACTAATAGGCGGGATCACCGGCGACAGCACCTTGACGGTTGTGGCTGTTCAGTGGATCGGAGCGAACGCGCTGCGGCTGACCTACCGGACATCTGACGGTCGTCTGGACGAGCGACTCCTGTATCGCGATCACGAGCCGAGGCTGACCCTGGTCGAGGCATCGGCCGCCTACGATTTCTCTGCCGACGCGACCACGTTCAAGCTGGCCGCCGAGGCGCTGCGGATCAGGATGGCGGCCCGGTTCGATCCGATGCTGGCGGTGCACACGAGTGACCTGGAGCCACTACCGCATCAGATCGAGGCGGTCTACGGCGAACTGATCCCCAGAACTCCTCTGCGGTTCCTGCTGGCCGACGATCCTGGTGCCGGGAAGACGATCATGGCAGGTCTCTACATCAAGGAGCTGATGCTCCGCGGCGACCTGGAGCGCTGCCTGATCGTGGCCCCAGGCAGCCTAGTCGAGCAGTGGCAGGAGGAGCTGGCAGAGAAGTTCGGCATGCGGTTCGAGCTGCTCACCCGCCAGGTCGCCGATGCCACCGTCGATGGAAGTGTGTTCACCAGGTTTCCGCTGCTGATCGCCCGGATGGATCAGCTGTCAAGGTCTGACGACCTCCGCGAGCAGCTGGATTGCTGCGACTGGGACCTAGTGGTGGTTGATGAGGCGCACCGCATGTCGGCGCACTACTTCGGACGGGAGCTGAAGACCACCAAGCGCTACCAGCTCGGCCAGTTGCTGGGCCGCCATACCCGGCACTTGCTACTGATGACCGCCACTCCGCATGCCGGTAAGGAAGAGGACTTCCAGCTGTTTATGGCACTGCTGGATGGCGACAGGTTCGAGGGTCGTTACCGCGATGCGGTGCATGCCATCGACACCAATGGTCTGATGCGCCGCATGGTTAAGGAGGAGCTGCTCACCTTCGAGGGCAAACCGCTGTTCCCGGAGCGCCGCGCCTACACGGTGCCATATCCGCTATCTGATGACGAGCAGGAGCTTTACGAGGCGGTCACCCAGTATGTCCGCGAGGAGATGAACCGCGCTGACCGGCTAAAGGAAGAAGGTGACACCCGGCGCGGCCTGACCGTCGGCTTCGCGCTCACAGTGCTTCAGCGCAGGCTCGCCTCCAGTCCCGAGGCGATCTTGAAATCGCTAGAGCGCCGCCGTAGACGGCTGGAGCGCCGCCGACGTGAGATGGCTAGCGCTGCCGGCGCGATCACATCGCCCGCGGAGCAGAGCCTCCGCAACCGTTTGGCTGGTCTGCTCGGCAAAGGGTTGCCCGAGGGTGACGAAGGGCTGGACGAACTCGACGACCTGCCCAGCGGCGAGGTCGAGGAACTGGAATCCGACGTCGCTGACGCGGCGACCGCCGCCCGCACTGTCGCCGAGCTTGACTACGAGATCGCCCTGCTGGCCGACTTGGTGGAATTGGCCAGTCGGGTCCGGCACTCCGGGACTGACAAGAAGTGGACCGAGCTGCGTGACTTGTTGTCCGACAACAGGCTCGTCCGCGATGGCGACGGCAATCTCCGTAAGATGATTATTTTCACCGAGCACCGGGACACCCTGGAATACCTGACCGAACGGATCCGCGGACTGCTCGGCCGCCCGGAAGCGGTCGTCACTATCCACGGTGGGGTCCGGCGCGAGGAGCGCCGCAAGGTCATGGAGCTTTTCTCGCAGGATGTTGACTGCCGGGTGCTTGTCGCCACCGATGCAGCTGGCGAGGGTCTGAACCTGCAGCGCGCCCACCTGATGGTCAATTATGACCTGCCCTGGAATCCGAACAGGATTGAGCAACGTTTCGGCCGCATCCACCGGATCGGCCAGACCGAGGTGTGCCACCTGTGGAATCTGGTCGCCGAGGGCACCCGCGAGGGCGCGGTGTTCCAGCGACTGCTTGAGAAGCTCGAGGAGCAGCGAGTCGCCTACCAGGGCAAGGTGTTCGATGTGCTGGGCGACGCGTTCGAAGGGCAGCCGTTGCGCCAGTTGCTGCTTGAAGCCATCCGTTACGGCGAACGACCGGATGTCCGTGCGCACCTGGATGAGGTTATCGACGCCACGGTCGGCGAAGGTCTGGACCGCCTGATCGCGGAGCGAGCTGCTTACCATGACGTTCTTGCCAGGGCCGACCTGGCCGAATGGCGGTTCCGGATGGCCGAGGCGCAAGCCCGTCGGCTTCAGCCCCACTACGTACGAGCTTTCTTCCTCGCCGCATTCAAGCTGCTTGGCGGGACTATCGTGCAGCGCGAATCAGGCCGATACGAGGTCAGGCACGTGCCCGCAGACATTCGTGACCGAGACCGGCAGATCGGCCTCGGTGCGCCTGTCCTCCACAAATACGAGCGGGTGGCTTTCGAGCGTGAACTGGTCCGCTCGGCCGGCATGCCTCGCGCCGATCTGCTCGCGCCTGGACACCCGTTGCTTGATGCGGTCACCGACCTGATCATCGAGCGGTACGGTCCGATGCTCAAGCACGGGACTGTACTGGTGAACAGGCATGACCCTGGAGAGACCCCTCGGCTGCTCTTCGCGGTCACCCAGCAGATCACCGATGGCCACGACCCGACCCGCACGATCAGTAAGCGGTTTGATTTCGTCGAAATCGGACCTGATGGCCCGGATGGCGCCCGCGCCGCAGGCGAGGCGCGTTACCTGGACTATGAGCCTTTGAAAGACGCCGAACGGGAGGTTGCGCTACATCTCCGCGACGAGCCGTGGCTGCGGATGGGGGTGGACAATCTAGCGCTCGACTGGGCAGTCGAGCACGGTATGCCTGGCCAGCTCGTGGCGGTGCGCGACCGGGTAACGGTCAGGGTGGAGAACACCCGTCGGCTGGTGAAGCAGCGGCTCACCCAGGAGATCAACTACTGGGACGCGCGACATGCGGAACTGCTAGAGGCAGAGGCGGCCGGGCGGCAACTCAAGATCCGGCCGGAGACGGCGTTCCGCCGGGCACGCGAGTTGGAGCGCCGGCTTGAGTCGCGGCTCGCCGACCTGGACCGCGACGAGGAAATGACCGCCAGACCCCCGGTCGTGGCAGGTGGCGCGCTGGTGATCCCGCAGGGCCTGCTCGATCGACTGCTCGGTCGCATCACCGATCCGGCTAGGACCGCGAAGGACACGGCGCTGGCGGAGCGCCGGGCGGTGGATGCCGTGCTGGCTGCCGAGCGTGGCCTGGGCCGGATCCCCGAGGAGATGCCGCACAGCAATCCCGGGTACGACATACGATCGCGCACTGCTGACGATCACGTGGTGTTCATCGAGGTCAAGGGTCGGGTTCTAGGTGCTGAGGAGTTCTGGGTCACCCGGACGGAGGCGCTGACTGGCAAGAACTCCGGTACCGGCTTCCGGCTCGCTTTGGTCACGGTGCACCCAGATGGCTCCGGGAGCGACGAGGTCAGGTACATCGTTGACCCATTCCGTGACGTGGATTTCGGAGACTTCGCCGCCACTGGCATGATCGGCGATTGGGCCAAAGAGTGGTCGCGGGGAGGGGAGCCAGTATGACCGACACGCCGCACGGGGGAAGACGTGATACCCCTTACAAGCCGAAGCTTATCGAGGTCGCAATCCCGCTCGAAGACATCAACAAGGAGTCGGCCCGGGAGAAGTCGATCCGGCACGGGCACCCGTCGACCCTGCATCTATGGTGGTCACGTAAGCCCCTCGCTACGGCTCGCGCAGTACTATTTGCTCAGCTCGTGGACGACCCGTCAGCGCACCCGGAGGAGTTCCCGACCGAGGAGACGCAGGCGACCGAACGGGAGCGACTCTTCGATATAATCAGGCGTTTGGTAAAGTGGGAAAACATTCATAACACGGGGGTGTTCGCCGAAGCGCGTGCCGAGATCTGGAAGTATTGTAACGGCAATCCACCGCCGATTCTCGACCCGTTTGCGGGTGGCGGCTCGATTCCGCTGGAAGCGCAGCGGCTCGGCCTTGAAGCCTATGCATCAGACCTTAACCCGGTCGCGGTATTGATCAATAAGGCACTGATCGAGATCCCGTCAAAATGGGCCAGTCGGCCGCCTGTCTTCCCTGGCGCCGCCGACGGGGCGAACTCATGGCCATCCACTACGGGACTCGCCGAGGATGTACGGCGATACGGCCAGTGGATGCGCGATGAGGCCGAGAAGCGTATCGGCTACATGTACCCCAAGGTCAAACTCTCCGATGGTTCCGAAGCCACCGTGATCGCCTGGATCTGGGCCCGTACTGTTACCTGTCCAAACCCCGCTTGCAATGGCACCATGCCACTTGTCAACAAGTTCTGGCTCGGTAAGAAGAAGGGCAAAGAACGTTACGTTAAGCCGATAGTCGATGGAAAGCGAGTTCGATTCGAGATCGGCGGCCCAAACGGTGTCCCGCGTGAGGGAACGGTCAGCCGGACAGGTGCCGTTTGTCTACTCTGCGGTACTCCAGTGCCGCTCGCCTATATCCGCAGCGAGGGCAAAGCTGGGCGGATTGGCGCACAACTTATGGCCGTGGCCGCAGAGGGCCCCAGGCAGCGCTATTACCTGGCACCTACTGAGGAGCACGAGAAGGCCGCCGACATTCCTCGCCCGGTGGATGTGCCAGACAGCGAACTCCCTGAACAGGCTCTAGGTTTCCGTGTCCAGAGCTACGGTATGATGCGCCACGCTGATCTATTCACCAACCGCGAACTGGTAGCTATCGGTACTTTTAATGGCCTGGTTCAAGATGTCCGTCGCCGTGTCTTCCACGCAGTAAGCCAACGTGACTCAGTGGAGTCTGCGCATGAGTACGCGGATGCACTCGTTCTCTATATGGCGCTCGCAGTTAGCCGCATCGTTGGAAGCATGACCAATCTAAATGCTTGGAACCCGGCACCGAGCAAGGAAGGCGTCGGTGGAATATTTAAGCTGCAAGCACTTCCTATGACGTGGGACTTCGCCGAATGCAATTGCTTTATACCGGGGCCTGCTGAGATAGCTACGAGCGCGTCGTGGGTGGCGCGCTCTCTAGAGCTCCTTCCGGCAGGTCTCGGGCACGCAACCCAAGTAAGCGCGCAGAAGCAAAGCTATTCTGGCATGCTAATTTCGACCGATCCCCCATATTATGACAATGTTGGATACGCTGACCTTTCTGACTTCTTTTACGTGTGGCTGCGGCACTCGCTCGGCGACGTATTCCCAGAGCTGATGGGTACGCTGCTTACACCGAAGGCGGATGAACTAGTCGCCGACCCATTTCGTCGTGGCGGCAGAGCGGAAGCAGAGAGGTTCTTCGAGGAAGGCTTCGAGCAGGTCTTCAAGAAAATCCGGGAAGGGACGCCCGAAGGATACCCGATCAGTGTCTTCTACGCGTTCAAACAAGCGGAGACGGATGGCGACGGCAGTAATGTGTCCACTGGCTGGGAGACGTTGCTCGAAGGCATGCTTAAGGCTGGGTGGACAGTGACAGGAACTTGGCCATCGCGCACCGAACGTGGCGGTAGACCGCGCCACATCGATAGCAATGCTCTGGCGTCCTCGATTGTTCTTGCCTGTCGGCCGCGTATGGAGACTGCTGGAATTACAGATAGGCGGGGGTTGATTGCGGCTCTCCGGGAAGAGTTGCCCAGCGCGCTTCGCAAGCTCCAGCAGGGGAGCATCGCTCCGGTGGATCTATCCCAGGCAGCGATTGGTCCTGGCATGGCAGTGTTTTCACGTTACGCCAGAGTCAATGAGCCAGACGGGTCTGCGATGCCGGTGCGTGTGGCACTTGCCCTGATCAACCAGGTGCTCGATGAGGTTCTATCGGAGCAGGAGGGCGATTTCAGCGCGGACACGCGCTGGTGCGTGGAGTGGTTCAAGTCTTACGGATTCGAAGACGGGCTATTCGGAAGTGCGGAGACGCTATCAAAGGCTAAGAACACTAGCGTTGATGGTCTTGAGCGCGCCGGTGTGCTGAGGTCGCGGGCAGGGAAGGTCCGCCTTGTTTCCATTCGGGATATCCCTGAGAGTTATGACCCCGCAACCGACGACCGTACGTCCGAGTGGGAGATCGCATTGCACCTTGCCAAACGGCTAAACGAGCAGGGGGCCAGCCCAACCGCGGTACTAATGGCGGCGGCGCGTGACAAGGTAGATTTGGATGCAGTCAAGGAGCTGGCCTATTTGCTGTTCTCAATTGCGGAGAAGAACGGCTGGACTCAGACTGCGCAATTGTTCAATGGCCTGGGCACGTCCTGGTCTGATCTGGCTGGGGCGGCGAGCAGCCCCGCGATGGCCGTCCCTGTGCAGATCCAGGGGAAACTCGACCTTGGCACGGACGACGAATAGGCGGAAAGAGGGTCGATGGCGATGAGTAACCGCGACAGGGTCGGACGCGGTCTGGAGATCTTGGCGGTCGGCCTGGGCCCGTTCGTTGACGAGCGGATGAGCGCCACCATCACGGACGGCCGCGACTGGGCTGAGGCGTGGACCGAGCGTGATGCGGCGAGAGGTAATGCCGTTAGCCGGGGTGCTGCGCGGCGCTTCTCAAAGTCAGACCCGCGGTTCCTGCTCCAGTTGCTGACCGAGGAACGGCGCGCGTTCGGCAACCATCTGTCCCGTGGTGAGCAGAGCTTCGCCAGCGAGCTAAGGGAGACCGGCAACAAATGGGCACATGGCGATGCCTTCTCTGGCGATGACACTTACCGCGCACTGGACACGATGGAGCGACTGCTGTCCGCAGTCGGTGCGGCCGACGAGGCGAGCCAGGTACGTAAGTTGCGCCTTGACCATCAGCGCGCTGCAATCGAGGCCGAGACCAGGAAGGGCGTCAGGTCGGTAACCGGCGTGGACGGGCTCGGCCTCAAGCCGTGGCGGGAGGTGATCCAGCCGCACCCTGACGTGGCCAGCGGCAATTTCACCGCCTCGGAGTTCGCTGCCGACCTGCACTTCGTCGCCAAGGGTGAAGGGAGCCGAGAGTATGTCGACCCTGTCGAGTTCTTCCGTCGGACCTACCTGACCAAGGGCCTGAAAGACCTGCTGCTGCGGACGGTGCGTCGGATCGGTGGCGATGCGAATGCCTCGCCGATCGTCAACCTGCAGACCAATTTCGGCGGCGGCAAGACTCACTCCATGCTCGCGTTGTGGCACCTTCTATCCGGGCGCAACCTGGCTGAGTACCCGCAGGAATTGCAGGATCTGCTGGCAGGGCATGAGATCGGTGAGCTTGGTCAGGTCGCGAACCGGGTCGCGCTGGTCGGCAACCATGTGGCTGCGGGCAAGGGTTCAGTCAAGGACGACGGCACGCACGTCAGGACGTTGTGGGGCGAACTGGCCTGGCAACTCGGCGTTCAGTCCGACGGAAAGCACGGTGCCAGGCAGGCATACGCGATCGTGGCCGATGCGGACGCTACCCGCAGCAACCCTGGTGCCGCGCTGCATCAGTTGATCGCGGCGTACGCGCCATGCCTGATCCTAATTGATGAGTGGATCGCATATGCCAGACAGCTATACGGGCGCGATGACCTAGACGGTGGGACGTTCGATACCCAGTTCACCTTCGCGCAGACCCTGACCGAGGTGGTCAAGGCGGTGCCGGGTGCGATGCTGGTCGTCTCAATCCCAGCGTCCTCGGCGAAGCCGTCGGAAGAGGAAGCGGAACGAGGGGACACGGGGCTTGATGCCGTCGACCCCGGCGGGATTGAGGTCGGCGGGCATAACGGCCGTGAGGCCCTGGCCAGGCTGCGGCAAGTTATCGGCAGGGCCGCCGATCAGTGGCGCCCCGCCACTCACCACGAGTCTTTTGAGATCGTGCGGCGCCGACTGTTCGAGGAGCCGACCACAGCGGACCGCGCCGACATCAACGTCGTCGCGCGGACTTTCGTTGAATTCTACGCACGGCACCGCGGCGAGTTTCCTGGCGGCACCGGCGAACTCGCCTACGAAGAGCGGATCAGGGCCGCGTACCCAATCCATCCCGAGTTGTTCGACCGGCTGTATGAGGACTGGTCGACACTGGAACGCTTCCAGCGCACCCGTGGCGTGCTACGTCTGATGAGCGCCGTCATTCATGCGCTGTGGATCGCTGGCGACGCCGCGCCCATGATCATGCCAGGCACGGTGCCACTGGATTCTGAGCGAGTCCGCGGCGAGCTTACCCAATACCTGGAAGACGACTTCAAGCCGATCATCGACGCTGATATCGACGGCGACGGCTCGACGCCGTATGTGATCGACGGGGAGCGGCCGACATTCGGCCAGCGGTCGGTCACACGGCGGATCGCCCGGACGATTTTCCTCGGTTCTGCGGCAACACTGAAGTCCGCGCATAAGGGCGTCGAGCAGCCGCACATCTGGCTCGGCGTTGCGGTGCCCGGCGACACGGTCGGCAATTTCGGGTCGGCACTGCACCTGCTGGCCGACCGGGCGACCTACCTCTATGGCGACGCGGCCAGGTACTGGTACGACACCCAGGCGTCAATCAGCCGAGCGGCGCGGGACTATGCCGACCGACTGCGGGACCGGCCCGAGGAGGTCTGGGCGGAGATCGTGCGCCGGCTGACCGATCGCGAGTTGCGGGCACGCGGGGCGTTTGTGCGGGTTCACATCGGCTCGGCCGATACCGGCGACATCACCGACGACCCGGTGGCGCGGCTGGTGATCATCCACCCCCAGTATCACCACGTCAAAGGTGACGAAGCGTCTCCTGCGATGATATTTGCCCGGCGGGCGCTGGATACGCGAGGGTCATCTCAGCGGGTCAACAGGAATATGGTCGTCTTCCTGGCAGCCGACGTTAAGCGTATGGAGGAGTTGTCCGAGGCGGTCCGTGACTATCTGGCCTGGAAGGACATCGCCGGGCGGGTGGACGAACTCAACCTGGCGGCTCAGCAGGTTACGCAGGCCAGAAACCGCCTGGAGGCAGCCGATCAGGCCGTAGGGCTGCGCATTGTCGCGGCTTATCACTGGGCGCTCGTGCCAGTGCAGCCGCAGCCGGACCGCCCAGCGACCTGGGATGTCGTGAAGGCCGACGGTGCGAAGGAGTATCTGGCCGAACGAGCCAGCGACAAGCTCTGCCAGTCTGACTTGCTGCGAACTGTGCAGGGAGCGCGCAGTATCCGCTACGACCTAAACCAGCGGCTGCCCACTGTCTGGGAAGGTGGCCGCGTCCGAGTCGGCGAGCTGTGGGGATACTACTGTTGTTATCCCTATCTGCCTCGTTTGCGTGACCGAAGCGTGCTCGACGACGGCATCGCGCGGGTGTTCGCCGAGCTGACCTGGGACATCGAGGGGTTCGCTGTCGCTACCGGATATGACGAGCAGGTAGGACGGTACGTCGGGCTTACGATCCCGCATCAGGATCCGTTCGGCCAGGTGACGGACAGCACCTTGCTCGTTCGGCCGGACGTGGCGATGGCGCAGCGGCAGCAGGAGCTGGCAGAGCGAGCGGCGGCTGCGATTGGTAAGGAGACGGCTGGCGGCACCGATGCCGAGGCTGGAGCGGTTGGCAGCGAGACAGGGAGTGGCGCGCTGCCCGGAAATGCCGTGATCGTCTCTTCCGGTCAGGGCAGCGGGCCGGGGCCGCAAACTCTGCCAGGGCCGAAGAACACGCGCTTTTTTGGCGTAGCCAGCATCAACCCCGAACGTTACGCGCGTGACCTAACCCGGCTATCCCAGGAGATCATTCAGCACCTCGCCGCGCCGCAGGGAGTGGACCTGGAGGTCCGTGTCGAGATCAGTGCGCGTAAGGTCGATGGCTTCCCCGACGACAAGGTGCGGATCGTCTCGGAGAACGCCCGCACGCTGAAGTTCGATTCTTACGGCTTCGAGGACCGCTGAGGCAGACCAGAAATACCAGGGCCTGCAAGGTGAGCAGCCCGTATGGTCATGTCAATTTCGATCTGCCACCGTCTTGCAGGTTAGTTCGCGCGGCGGCCCCGGCACCTGCAGACCTTCAATTAGCTGCAATTCCGCTCCTACCAGCGCCCACACGTATTCCCGCCTTTTCATCCGGTGTGACGCAGCGCGTGCTCCTGTCACCACCGAAAGTGCGACAGAGCCGTTGAAGTTACAGTCGGGACTGTCCCGGGCGAGGGTCAGAAGAGGGCTGTCTGGCTGGTCTTGGCTGGGCTGGGGGGCGCGGGGTCGATGGCGGCGATGTCGAGCAGGTCGGTGAGGGTGGCGCCGGTGGGCCATTTCCTGGTGATGAGGGCGGGCAGGAGGAGCGCGGCGGCGATGGTGTCCCATAGGGCCCGGTGCGGCTGGCTGCCGGCGGCGAAGTGTTCTATCTGGTCGGTGAGTTCGAGCTGGGCGGTGAGGGCGCTGAGGCTGTTTTTGGTGCCGAGTTTGAGGTGGCGGGCCAGGCGGAGGGTATCGATGAGCGCGGCGGGGGTGATGGCGGGATAGCGGCGGTGCAGCAGCCGCCAGTCCACGCCAATGTTGTGGCCTACGACGATTCGCCCGTTGATGCGATCGGCCAGTTCGGGTTCGACGTCGGCGGGGGCCGGTGCGGTGGCCAGGACGGCGGTGGTCAGGCCGGGTGAGATCCAGGGGCGGCGCGGGACGGGCCGGCCTGGGTTGATCAGGGTGGTGTAGGCGGCGGTGGTGTCGGGCTGCCCGGCGGTGATCGGGACGACGGCGATTTCGAGGATGGCTTCGTTGTCGTGGTCCTGGGCGCCGCTGCCTTCCAGGTCCAGGGCCACCAGCGGGGCGGTGGTCCACGGGCCGGTGCTGCTCGTCATGGCGCTAGCTCCGTCCTGCTCGGTGCTGTTAATCGTCTGTATACCGTGTTTGAGTGGTGAGCTGGTCGCGGAGCGCGGTGAGATGTCCGTACTGGCTGGGATCGGGCCCGTGCCCGTGCGCGGCGCGACCGTGTGCGTGGAGGTAGTGCGGCTGGTCCAGTTCCCAGATCTGGTACCGGAGGGTGTGCTGGATGGCGTAGCGGCGCTGTTCGCCCAGGCCGTGGGTCCATACGTGGCCGTCTTCGATGAGGTAGGGGGTGCGGTAGCCGAACTGGGCCAGGACGCGGTCCAGGTCGGCGGGGCCGGGCTGGCGGTGGTCGCCGGCGCAGCGCTGCTGCTGGGCGGCGGGGCAGATGTCGCAGATCTCGCGTACTCCCCAGTGCCCGTTGTAGTCCGGCGCGGCGTGCGCGTAGGCGACGCCGCAGGAGGTTTTGCGGAACAGCGGTGTGCCGATGCCGGAGGCGCGCCAGGCGGCGATGACGGCCGCGTCGAGTTCGGCGGGCAGGGCTTTGCGGCGGTGGTAGTCCTGCTCGCCGTAGGGCAGGGTGACGCCTTGTTCGCGGAGGTAGGCGGCGTTTTCGGGTTTGTGGTAGTAGCCGGTGAACACGATCGCGTCGGCGTCGCGGCCGGTGGCCAGGACGTGTGCCATGGTGGCGGGCTGGTCGTTCCAGCCGGGCACGATCGGCCGCCAGTACAGCACGACGCCGGTGCGCTGCTTGCGGGTGCAGGCGGTGCGGATCGAGGTCACGGTGATGCGGCTCTTGGCGATGGGCTCGATGCGGGGGTCGGTGATCCCGGAGTAGGTGAACAGCAGGGTGACGCGCAGGTGGCGGAGGGTCTCCAGCTCGTCCATGTCCGCGGCGGTGACCGTGAAGCGGGTAATGATCAGGACGTGGTTGGTGTAGCCGCGCTGGTCGAGAGCGTGCAGGACGCGGAACAGGTGCGGGCGGACGCCGGGCAGGAACGGGTCGGTGGCCTTGTTCAGCAGCTGGATCGGCGTGGTGTGCGGCCGGAACGCGTGGTGGCCGGTCAGCAGGTCCACGGCCTGCTCGTCGGGGCAGAGCAGGTGCGGGGTCTTGACCTCGAAGTTGCCCCAGAAATGCCGGACACAATACCCGCAGTCCAGCGGGCAGCCGATGATGTGGTTCAGGCTCAGGCCGCTCTTGCGGTACCCAACGATCAGCGCCATGTAAGGGTCCAGGGCCGTTTGCTGGCCGGCGGGCATGAGAGGCAGAGTGCGGGGGCCTTCGCTGATGACGGGTTTGCTCATGGCGTGCCTTCTTGATTAGGGGGCGGGGTGAGCAGGACGGCGGCGCCGGGACCGAACCAGATGGCCAGGTCGCAGGCGACCACCCCGGCGTGGTCGGAGGTGTGGATGAGGTTGTCGATGAGCCGGCCTTCGGATCGCGCGGTGCGCAGCGTGTCGGTGCCGAACCGGCCGCGGATGGACGCGGGACCCGCCTCGGCGGGATCGGTGGGACCGAGCACGGCACGCAGCCGGGCGGCAGCATCGGGGCCGTGGCCGAGCGCGACGGTGACCGGGTGGCCGAGGTAGATGCGGCGCAGCTCAGCGGCGACGTTCACGCCGAGCTGCGCCGACAGCGGCAGGATGTCGGCGTAGTGGGTGAAGACCTGCTCCTGCGTGGGATACAGGGTCCGCCGGGCTGTGACGCGGACGTGCTGGCTGACCATGGCGAGCACGGGACCGGTGAGGTGGCGGGCCAGGCAGTCGGGCTTGAGCAAAATCACGGTCCACTCCGACCAGGCGATGCCAGGCGGCGCATCCGGGACAGTGGGCACTGCGCGGGGATCGGTGGTCACGGGCCGCCTCTCGGGGTGGCGGGGACGTTGCCCGGCCAACGGCGGGCCAGTAGCCAGCGGTGGCCCGGGTGCAGCGCGGCGAGCACAGCCGGATCAACAGGACGGCCTGGGCGACAGGTGAGCTGCCGGTAGGCCTCGAACAAGATGACGATCTGCCGCCAGTAGGGATGCAGCCTGGCAAGGTGCGGGTCGTCGGGGGTGGCGGCGCACTGGTTCAGGCGCAGCGCTTGTTCCCATTCCAGGACGGCCGCGAGGTCCTGCAGGTGGTCGTCCGGCATGCGGGCGGCCGGGAACCGGGGCGGGGCGGTTTGGCTGGCCTCGCGCACGATGGCGCGGGCCCGGGGCAGGTCACGATGGTTGACGTGCATCGACCCGACGTGATGGGTGTAGGTGCCCACCGGGAGGCCGAGCAGTCGGGCGGCGTGCTCCTGGATGAAGGTGAAGGAAAACACGTCACACAGCAGGCCGGTGACGGCGTCGTTGGCGCGCATGTGGGCGGTCATGTGCAAGGCACCGCCGCGCAGCATGAGGTGGAGGGCGAGCGTGCACGCCACATCGGGGTTGGCCGGGTCGGCCAGTTCCCCGGGCTGCATGATCACCAGGGCGGCCCGCTTGGTGGCGGGGTCGGCGCGCAGTAAAGCGATGACCTGGTCGAATTGACTGGTGCCGTCGGGTCCGGCGCCGAACAGGCGGGGACCGTAGGCGGTGCCCGTCAGCCGGTAACCGTCTGCGGAAAAGCCACGCAGGCGGGACGCGTAGTACGCGATCATCGCCAGGTCATCACGGGCGGACAAGTACCACAGTGCCTCCGCGTGGCTGAACACGATGTTGGCCTTCCGTGCCGCCAGGTACGGGCTGCGGGCTAACGGGTCAGCGATGGTGAAGGAGACGTTTAGGATCTCCCGGGCGCTGTTACCCCGGGTAGCGATCTCATACTGATGGCTGCCAGTGACACCGGACAAGACGGCCAGATAGGCATCGGCGAATGTCCCGAACGCCCGGACGGTGATCTCCCGGCCGGGTCCGGCTTCCAGCCACGGGCCCTGGCTCATGACTGCGAATCGTAGGTGGGCGTGTGCGGACTGTCTATATGCCCGGATAGGGCAGCTTGGCTGCCTGTGTCGTCTGCCGGTTTACGGGCGACACCGGCGAGGACGATCGCTTCCCGCTCCGGAATTGGCCCGGCTGGGCCGTGGGCATGCCAGGCTCTCGCGTCGACCAGGCCCGGCCCGTGCACTTCCAGGCCCGCGAAGAACGCGCGGAATGTTCGCTCTGAGTGGTTGTGGATGGTTCCGGCGGTGTAGGCCTCGCTGATCTGCGCGCCGATCCGCGTGTCCCCGGTCGCGACGGTGATGATGACCCAGCTGCCCGGGGCGAGGAGCCGGGCGAACCCGCTGGCGATGCGGCGGGCGGCTGCTGCGTCGTGGAAATGGAGCACGAACGCGAGAATGAGCAGGACCGGCTGCCCGGTGTCGATTACCCTGTCGAGTTCGGGCCGGGCCCATACCGCGCCCGGGTACCGCAGGTCCGCTGGAACGGCTGCCAGGCCCGGTCGGCCGCCGATCTCTGACTGAAGGTGCCGGATCACCATCATTTCGTTGTCGACGTAGGCGACCCGCGCGGCGGGGACGATCTCGCGGGCGATTTCGTGGACGGCTGGTGAGGTCGGCAGCCCAGCGCCCACGTCAACGACCTGACTGATCCCGGTCGACATCACGAACCGGATGGCCCGGACGAGAAACTGCCGGTTCTCGATCACCATCTCGCCGGTACCGGGGTACACCTCCTCGATCTTGCCGGCGAGTTCCCGGTCGACGGCGAAGTTGTTCCGGCCACCGAGCCAGTAGTCGTAGACGCGGGGAATGCTTGGTCTGCTTTCGTCGAATTCCATCAGCGGTCCCTCGATCTGGCTGCGCAGCCCCTCCACGGTCCCGGACTGGACAGTGAATTCCTTGCCATGGCTGTCGGTGCCCCGGGCGATGTACCCGGGTGGCTGGCCGCGTTCGGCGACCATGCCGATGTCGACGTGGGGATGGGCGTCCTGGAGGGCCTTCAGCGAGTTCCGGGCGGGCAGCACGTCGCCCCTCGCCGGCGGTCCCGGTAGCCAGGTCACCGGAACAGCAGGGGGGAGACGTTGAACGGGCGGGCCAGCATGCCGCCCTTCTGCATGAGGTCGGCCACCCGCTGCAGCGGCACGGCGTCGAGGCTGGTCTCGTAGGTGTTGAGGTTGACGATGCTCGCGATCTGTTTCGTGATCGGCATGTACGTCGGGAGCAGTTTCTCCACCACAGCCCGGTTGGTGGCGGCGACGGCCTGGGCTTGCTCGATGGCGTGCTGGAAGGCCCGCGCGGTCGCCGGGTGCGCAGCCGCCCACGCGGCGGCGCTGATGTATCCGTCCAGCGGTATGCCGCCGGTCGGCCCGGTGCACTGCTGAAGGACCACCTGCGCGTCGGCTGAGACCTCGGCCTGCGATAGGAATGGCTCGACCTCGCTGATCGCGTCGACCTGGTGAGCTTTCAGTGCCTCGGTCATGCGCGCGAACGGGATCACCACGTAATGCACGCTCGCCGCGCTGACGCCGTCGGCTTGCAGTTGCCGGTTGATGGTGAGGGTCTGGATGTTCGGGTCGATGTTGACCGCGATCGACTTGCCGGCCAGACCGGCGGGCGTGGCGATCCCCAACCCGGGCAGCGCCAGCACGGCTTCGGTGCCGGTGCCGCACGCGGTGCCGGCGGCCAGGACCTTAATGTTCAGCGTGCCTTTGGCCTGGCCGGCGAAGAAGTTGACGTAGTTCGCGGAGGCGATCACGTCGACGGAGCCGTGCACCATGTCCGCGGTCGCGGCTGTGGACTGGGCGGTGACCTTGATCGTCACGTTCAGGCCCACCCGTTTGAAGTAGCCGTCCTGCTGGGCGATGTAGACCGGTACCGCGTCAGCGAGCGGCACGACCGCCACCGTGACCGGAGTCAGCGCGGCGGCGGTCGTGCCGGTAGCGGCGGTGCTCGACCCGCACCCGGCCACTGTGGCCGCGGCGACCAGGACGGGCGTTGCGGCAGCGAGCAGACGGCGGGGGAACCGCTGGAGGAGTCTGGCTGCGGCGGGCGATGGCATACTGAATCACCTCTCGGTAGAGAGAGCGGAGGCCGGGGAACGTTGGCGCG
>QGNH01001173.1_pt1 | contig 18864 bp, 32 predicted proteins | sample 1735481 | NCBI WGS metagenome assembly QGNH01 (sample SAMN09239004, study PRJNA386568) | Viral metagenome, whole genome shotgun sequencing project.
GTCCGGCTGATCACGTCACTCTCGTCCTTGATCATCGAAATAGCTGCGATCACGCCCAGCGCCTGCCCTTCGATTCGGCCCACGCCTCGGCGACGGCCGAGCTGCGCGCGAGGTTCTCGCGGTGCAGCACCGCCTCGAGGTGAGCGGGATTGCAGCAGTCTCGGTGCACGCAGCCGCGCTTGGCCACGTGGTCGACGTCGAGCCCGTCGGGCACCGGGCCGACGGCCAGGCGATAGGCGACCCGGTGGGCGCCCTCGAGGCGGCGACCAGTCCACGCGACGCCGTAGCCCTTGGGATTGTGACCGCCCTGCCAGCGCCAGCACTCGTCGGGCCCGAGGCGCTCGACCTTCTCCCAGAATCGCTCGGCCATCGGGCGCCGGCGATTGTGCCCGTGCGCGAAGCGGCGCACGCGCCCCTTGTACGGGGCGGGGTCGAGCTCGGTGCCGCAGCCGCACTCGCAGGCGATCACGCGACGCCGTCCGGGAGGTTGAGCCAGCCCGAGGCCTGCCGGTGATGCAGCCAGATCGTCGGGTGCACGAGGCAGCGCGGCGCCGGCCACTCGGCGAGCGCACCCTCACTCGCGCGCTGCGCGAGCACTAGGTTCTGCGCGTACCACGGCTCGACGTCCGGATCGTCCCAGAGCGCGTCGCGCCACGGGTCGGCGAGCACGTAGCCGTGCGCCTTGAATAGCTCTGCCCAGTAGGTCGGCCATCGCTCGTTCACGTGCCCGTGCCCGCCCTGTCCGGGGATCGCTGCCGACCACGCGATCACGCGGCAGCTCGCGCAGAGCTCGGCCACGAGCCGCTCGCCGGCGGGCGCGGTGAGGTGCTCGGCGACCTCGAGGCAGACACCGAGGTCGTAGCCGTTGCGGGGCAGCAGCATGTAGTCGGGCGCCTCGAGGTCGAGCTCGTGAATCTGCACGCCGGGCGCGACCTCGCCGGGTGCTTCTTGGTCGATGCTCACGACGCGGCAGCCGAGGCGCTGCAGCTCGAATCCCCACCAGCCCTCGCCGCAGCCGACGTCGAGAACCTGCGGGGTGCGGTCGCCGAGGCTGAGGTGTCCGAGCAGCATCGGTGCGACGACGGCTGCAGAGCGCTGCGTGCCGTCGCGGATCGTGCGGTAGACCGAGTCCTCGAACGCCGGCGTCACGACGAGTCCGCCGCGTCGGTCATCGCTTGCAGCGATGCGCGGCCGTGAGCGATCAGGTCGAGCAGCTCGCCCTTGTCGTCGCCCCAGAGCGGGTCGGATGCGTTCGCCATGCTAGTACCCCTTGCCTTGTCGTCGGTCGTCGCCGAGGTGGGTGATGCGCGGCGCATCTGCGCGCCGGCCGTACAGAGCGAACCGGTAGCCGGCGGCGCGGCAGAGCGCCGAGAAGGCCTCCTCGCTGCGCGGCACGTCGGGCCATTCGAGCGCGAGCAGGTCGCGCCGGTAGAGGCTCGGGTTCGTGGTGAAATAGAGGTCGTGCTCGAGGTAGGCCAGGCCGTCAGCCGGCACGCCGTGCATCGTCTCGGTGTAGGCGTCGGGCCAGAGCTCGACGACGCCGCCGGCCGCGAGCTCGGCGGGCGCGACGGGGTTGCGGCGCAGCGCGACCTGCGCGAGGTCGGGCGCGCTCACGCCATGCGGCGGCGGCTGCGCGTGCTGCCGGCGAATCTCCAGGATGCGCGCGAGCCGGCCGAGCTCGAGCGGCGCGTCGAAGCGCCAATCGTCCTCGACGTGCAGCACGTAGCCGAACTCGACCGAGCTCGCGCGCAGCCGGTCCCAGCCGGCGCGGATCGCACCGGCGAATCCGAGGCGGTGCGCCTGGTCGTCGACGTGCACGTGCTCGACGAACCCCGACCGCTCGGGCTCACCGAGCCGGCTGCCGCCTGCGGCTGCGAGACTCGTGAGCGTCGCCTCGAGCAGGTCGGGGCGATCGCTGATCGTGAGCAGCGCGATCTCAGCCACGCGACGGCCAGAACATGCGGGCGCGCTCGCCGGCGACGTGCAGCGTCATCGACTCGACGACGCCGAGCGCGGTCAAGCGGACGAGGCGGTTGTAGACGTCGCCGTAGGGGAGGTGCCCGTTGTGCATTGCGCCGATCTTGTCGCGCACTCCCTCGACCGTGAGCGGGCCGCGGGCGCGCGTGAGCGCGGCGAGGATCTCGCGGGCGAGCGGGTCGGTGATCGTCTCAGCCATACAGCGATACTACCGAACGCGCCGGCACCGACGCCGGCCGGGCATTGCGTCAGACGCGAGCCCGCCGGCTCGTGCGTTCGCCTCGACCCCTACCCGGCCGGCTCGGCGAGTCTAGTGCAGGCCGGCGACGCGCGCAGCGCGCGCGATCATCGCGGGCTGTCTCGCAGCCCAGTCGCGATAGCTCACGCCGCCCTGGGTGCGCTCGGGAATGATGCCCTTCTCGTCGGGCTCGGCGGGCCCTCGCGATCGCCGGCGGCGCGCGACTCGGGCGCGCTGCGCGGCCTGTCCTGTCGTCTGTCTGCTCATCGCTCGAGCGTACAGATCCGGCCGCATTCACAGAAACGTCGCTTCTGGCGCCGCCGCGGGACAGGCCTCAATCCCGCATGGATAAAGGCCGCTGCGATAGGTGCCCTGGCAAGGGGCTCGCCTAGCTACAGGGGGTCAACGCGGCACGAGCCCGTCTAGAGGCCTCTGCGTCGAGCTCACCCGTATGGGTGAGCTCGCCCGATTTCGAGCTCTAGGCGACCTGCCGAGCCATGCTTGCGGGGAGCTGTTGGCGGGTTCGGCGGGTGACCGTGCGGCCGGCGCGGTGCACGAGCTCGAACGCGCCCGACGCCGAATCGACCTGGTCGTCGTGCCCCTTGTAGTCCTCGGAAAACAGGCCGATCTCGGCGAACCATTCGGGCAGCCAGATCCCGGCGACGACGGTCACGCGGCCGGGCTCGAGCTCGTTGCCGTCCCTGTCGGTCGGCGGCTCGGCCGCGGATGCGAGCGGGCCCGCGCGAGTGAACTTGTCGCCCGTGCTGAGGATGCCGTGCACGTTGTAGCCGAGCAGCACGTCCTTCTTGACGTGCGCGACCATCGCCTTGCCGGAGCTGCCGGGCTCCTGCTCGAGGCCGATCATCGTGCCCTTTCCGTCCATGCGCGCAGTCGCGGCCATGATCTGTTCGAGCTTGCCGCTCGTCCAGCGGCCGCGGATCACGTCGGCGATGCAGTAGGTGCCGTCGCGGTAGCGGTGCATCAGCGTCCCCACCGACCAGTCGGGATTGCGCGCCGCGGGCCCCTCGGGCGTCGCGGCCATGTCCCAATACCTGCCCGACCGGATCGCGTTCGGGGGCGCCGAGTCGAGCACGCGGAACCATGACCGGTTGAACCTTGTGCCCTCGACGGTGACGTCCCAATCGCCGTCTCGCATGCGCTGCCGCGTGACCGGGTCGGACAGGCCGGCGAAGACCTTGAGGTATTCGTCGGAGTCCAGGTAGGGGTTGTCGTCGATGCCCGAGGGGAAGAACGGCGCGCGCCGGCTCGCCTCGGTGATGAACCGCGCTTTCACCCATTCGTGACCCTCGCCGCCGGGGTTGCTCGCCGAGCGGATGCGGAGCGGCACGTCGCCGGCGCCGAGCCCGTCAGCTGATCGCCCCTCGGGCGCCTCGAGCGGGCGCCGGCAGCGCACGTGCATGAAGGTGTAGACGTCCTCGGTGAACGCCGTGAGCTCGTCAAACCCGATGAAATGGAACGCGGCCGACTGGTAGCGCGTCTCGGCGCCGTCGGTGCCGAGGTAGCCGAAGGTGAGGGTCGCGCCGCTCGGGAACGTCCAGACCTTGTCGTTCGCGTTCCATTTCGCGTCGGTGCCGCTGAGCCAGGCCTTGCTGATCGGGATGAGCGCGCCCGGCAGCTTTAGCTCGTTGAGGGTCTTGCGGAGGATCAGCGCGTGGTAGCCGGGCACGTCGACGTACTGCAGCGCGGCCATGAGCAGCGCCCAGGATTTGCCGCCGCCGGCCGCGCCGCCATAGAACGCCTCAAAGCCGGGGTAAGCCACGAATGCGTACTGGCGGGCGCTCGGCTTCGTCGGGGTGTAGCGGAGGCGCAGCGGAGGCGTGAGGCGTCGTAGGAGCGCTGCTCGCGCGTCGGGCTCGAGGCCGCTGAGGTCTGGCCACCAGGCGGGGCGTTTCTCGGCGACGCTCACGCGAACAGATCCTCGAGCGCGCGATGCCAGCGAGCGCGCGCCATCGCGAGCTCGACCGTGAGCCCGTCGATCTCCGCGCCGATCTCGAGCTCGCCGCCGCCGTAGTCGCGCAGCCCCCAGAACGGCGGCGACGTCACGACGCATTGAGCGCTCGCGGTTTCGAGCTCGGCGAGCGCGGTGCGCGCGTCGCCGGCGAGGATCCTCACGTCGCCGTAGTCGATCACTCGGCCGATGGTGCCACGTCGACCGAGCCGTCGCCGATCTGACGCGGCGCGATCCCGGCCTGCTCGAGCGCGAGATAGACCTCGGCCAGGAACCCCTCATCGAGGACCGCACCGGCGCCGGCGGCGTCCGGCGTCTCATCGGGCGGCACGTACTCGGGCACGTGACCGCCGCGCGCCTCGCGCTCAGCGCGAGCAACCGCCGGCCAGAGGCGCGCGCTCGCCATGCTCAGGATGTAGAGGTCGCCGACGCTCAGCCGGTCGAGCTCCTCGCGGTCGATCAGGTCGGCGAGCTTGACCGCGAGCGCCCGCACCGGCGCGAACAAGACGCGCTGGATGACCTGCGCCTCGGCCGCTTGCCGCTCGCCCATCACGCTGCGCTCGGCGACAAGCTTGCGGCGATGCTCAGAGTCGAGGAACGCGGTGTAGGACTTGACGCGCTCGACCCAGAACCACGCCGACGACCAGCGCTCGATCAGTCGGACGTGACGACCGTACTCTGACCCCACGCGAGCCGGACTGCGTTCGTTCGCGGGCAGGTCGCGGTAGACGAGGAACGCGCCGTAGGCGACGTTGCTCTCTTTCGGCTGTTGCTGCCAGAGCTCGCGGAGCGGCGGGGCCATGTCAGAACGGGATGGTGAGGTCGGCGCCGGAGAGATCGCGGCAAGGGGGCGGGTGGTCGGGGATGGCGCCGGCGAGCGCGCAGCCGTCCTCGTGGTAGCGGCGCGGCGTCTCGGCTGCAGCGACGACGGCGTCGACGTGCTCGGAGTGCTCGCTCGGGTAGACGATGATGCGGTCGAGCATCGCGGGGCGTGGGCCCGGTTCGATCGCTGCGAGGCGCTCGACCGCGCGGACGTATCCGAGTGGGGCGGCGGTTTCGCGGGAGTCGGCGAGGACAGCGGTCAGGCGGTCGCAGGCCGCGACGTAGGCGCGCTGCCATGCGTACCAGGGGTCGAGCGCTGCGCCGACGTCGTAGCTCATGCGGGCTCCTGGGGCGTGACGACGAGGCGCGCGAGCTCGACGTCGACGTCATCCACGCTGCACCTCGACGGGGCGCGCGTCGTGCGTGATGCGCCAGTGGAGTTCGTAGCGCGCGAGCTGTCGCGTCGGCCAACACCGGTCGCAGTCCGGGCAGCCGATCTGCCGGCCGGGGACCTGTCGGGGCTCGGGGATCGTGCGCGCGTCGTCGGGGCGGATCATCGCCGCGCCTTCGCGCTCTGCTCGGCCTGCTCGCGCAGCGTGCGCTCGAGCGCTACAGCTGCCTCGGTCATGCGCTCGAGCGCTGCGATCAGCTCGGGCGCGAGCCGCGCGAGGCGGATGGCTGCCTCTTCCGCGTCGTTCACGACTGCCCCCAGAACGTGAACGCTCGGCCGTGCGCGGCCTGCAGATCCTCGAGCGTGCCGTTGCCGCGATCGTAGGCGCGCCAAGCGTGCCAGATGTCGTCGCGGATCACCTTCGGCAGGGTGTACCAGTGCCGGCTGCACGCGAACAGGTCGGAGCTAATGACCTTGCCGCAGCCGTCACGGGGACAGGTGCGGGCGGTCACGTGAGGTGCCTCGCGATCACGTCGCCGGCGTTCGAGAGCGCGGCGGTCTGCCGCGCGAGCTCGTAGACGTCGTCGCGGCGCTTGTCGATCTTCGCGCGGTCGGACATCTCGCCGAGCAGGCGAGTCGCCTCGGCGAGGTTGTCGCCCGCGATGCGAAGGTAGTCGTTGACCTCTCCGGCGTGCTCGGCTGTCATCGGGGATGGAACCATATCGCTCGGATCGCCGAGGCGCTCGCGCAGCCGGGTGACCTCGCGCTGCGCGCGCATCGTCGTGAAGCATCGGCGCCGCTCGAGCTCGCGCAGGGTGTCGGTCACGCCGTCGCGCCAGCCCTGCGCACGCGCGTCCTCAGCGATATCAGGCATCGGTGACTCCGGTGCCCTTGCAGTCGGAGCAGCCCGCGCCGCCGCAGAGCGGGCAGGTGCTCGGCGCGGGATCTCGCGGTAGCGGCGCGATCGTGATATCGGCGACGCTCTCGAGCACGAGGATGCGGCGCGTGCCGAGCACGTCGGCCGCGACGCGCGCGATCGTGAACGCCACCGGCTGCTCGCCGTCCTGCTCCAGGAACGCCTCATGCGGCAGGCGAATGAACACGGCGTCCTCGGGCGTGATCGCGACGCGCTGCATCTCGGCGACGTTGAGCAGCGTCTCGAGCACCATCACGCGCTCCTCGAGGTCGGCGAGCCGGCGCGCGCGGCCGGCAGGGGCGCCCTCATCCATCGGTGCGGTCGATCACGTGCTCGGCGAGCGCCATCGTGTGAGCATGCCCGTCCCTGCGCGCCTGCTCGGCTGTCACGTGCCAGCCCTCGATCCGGTCGAGCCGCTCGCCGTGCGCAGCGCGCATGACGTTGAACGCGAGCTCGAGCGCCTCGATCCGCTCGAGGCGGTTCGCCGGGTTGCCGCCGAGACCGGGCGGCGGGATCTGCAGGTCGGGGAGGTTTCGCCGCTCGTCGTTTCGCCTCTGCGCGCGCTGCACGCCGCGGCGCGAGAGCTCGCCTTGCGAGCGCCCGCCGGCGAACACCGTCCAGCCGAGGCTGAATGCGATCGCGTCGAGCGCCTCATCGACGTCGCGCGAGTCGAGCGGGTCCGGCCATGTCCGCAGGATGCGCGCGCAGAGCTCGAGCGCTCGCCGATCCTGGTCACGCGGCGGGCCCGCCGACAGCGGGCCGCGCATCAGCGCGCGATCGCGGGCGTGCTCCTCGGGCGTGCCCTCGCGGTCGGGCCCGCGATCCTCGCCGGTCATGCCCTCGCCGGCGGGCTGGTCAGTCTGTCCGGGCATCATCGTCCCCTTCGTCGGTGGGAGGTCGGCGCGGGTCATGCGTGCTGCGCCAGTGTCGAGCGTAGAGGCTGCGGTCGGTGAACGCCAGGTCGCAATGCGGGCACGCGAACCGCCGGCCGGCCTTGCGCGGCTCGGGGTCGGGGATGCGCGTCCGCTCGAGGCGCATCTCGCCCTCGGGCGTCGCCTGCACGCCGAGCCGGCCGGCGATGATCGGGAGGTACTCGGCGTCGGCCTCGATCAGGATGCAGCGCACGTGTTCGAGCCGGCACGCGACGCCGGTCGTGCCGCTGCCGGCGAACGGGTCGAGGATCACGCCGCCCGGCGGCGCGACAAGTCGCACGAGCCAGTGCATCAGGTCGAGCGGCTTCACGGTCGGGTGCGTGTTCGCCTTGCGGCGAGCCGTGTCGGGATTGTGCGGCACCGCGCCGATGCCGTCGCCCATCGTCGGCGCGAACAGCTCGGGGAGGTGCGCGAGGCCCTTGTTGCGCTCGCGCGTTGACGCCTTCGCGGTGTAAAAGAAGCGACTCGCGCCGCCGCCCGCGAGGCGCGTCGCGGGCTCCTCGAGGACCACGCCCGCTCGGCTACCGGGCCGGCCGCCCGCCTTGAGGTCGCCGCTCTGCGCGTCGAGTGCGGCGACGGCGCAGCCCGGCGCGCACTCCCACGCGGTGATCGTCTCGAAGCCGTCCTCGTCGGCGTACCCGACCTGCTCGCCGCCTTCGCGGTCCAGGCCCCAGGTGGCTTGCGCGGGCGGGTCGGGTGAGCGCTCGCGCGTCTGCGAGCCGCGCACCTTGCGCGTCCCGACAGGCTTGCAGTCCGGCGAGTGGCCGAGCACGACGTTCGCGGGGAAGCGACCGGCAGCGTGCGCGCGGGCGCGCTCGGCGCGGTCGTCGAGGCCGTGGCCGTAGATCACGCGGTCGGGGTCGTTCTCGCGCCAGCCGGCCTCGCCGTAGCCGCCCATCTCGTCGATCGTGAGGCGATCCTGGTCGGTCATGGGGATGCGCGTCGCATCGATGTTGAGCGCGCCGGTGCCGTACTCCAGGACGGTCTCGGCGACGCTGCCTCTGAGCGGCTTGCGGGCGACAACGATCGGCTCGTGCGCCGGCTTCAACGCGGTGCCTAGCCCGTCAGGGACAATCGGCAGACCGCACCGGTCGCAATGCGGCCATGCTCCGCGAGCTTGTGTGCCCGGTTCGTCGGCCAGAGCTCGAGGTTGGCTGGCCGGTTGTCGCCCGGCTGGTGATTCCGATGGTGCACCACCTCGGCTCGGCTCAGCAGGCGGCCCGCCAGCGTCGCCATGATCAGCCGATGCTCCGCTACGTAGCCGCTCGCCCGAGCCATCGGGATCGCCCACGCCGGCGCTCGAACCAAACGGATCGGCGGGTAGTTGCCCCTCGCCCGCTTGAGCGTCATGCCGCCCTTCCATGCGGCGTTCGCCGAGCCCGAGCGGCCCGCTGCCGGCGGCGTCCTGCTCACCCGGTAGACCCGATTGCGGCACGCCCTCGAGCAGTGCTTGCCCCGATTCACCCGCAGGGTCGACGGTCGCCGGTAGATCGGCTCGCCGCATAGGTCGCATGCCGTGTTCGGCCGCCTGGTCACAGGCACACCGGCCTCCTTGCGCGTCGAGCGCCTTGCCAACGTTGAACGATTTCGGGAACCCCTGCCCTGCCAGCCACGCGATCGTGTCGCGGATCTCGAACCCTGCATCCTCGACGCCGGCAGTCATGCGGTGATACGTGCGCGTCCCGCCGAACGCCAAGAGGTGCCCGCCGGGCTTGAGGACGCGCAGGCACTCGGTCGCCCAGAGTCGGCACCATTCCTGGAACGCCAGCATCGTCGGCGGCGCGGCGTGCGGGTCGATCAGCTCAGCCCGCCACGACCCGTCGCCGCACGGGTGATGGCGCTTGCGGAACTGGTCGCGGCGGCCGCACGCGACGCAGCGATACGTGCTCGAGCGGCGGCCACCACCGATCACCGTGCCGCGCAGCGCGCCGCCGAGCGCGCCGGCGTCCTTGAAGCCGCCGTGCACGCCCGCGTTCTCGCCCCGGTGCCGCGAGGTGCCGGGGTCGTCGATGCGGAACTTGTCCCAGGCCTTGCCCATGAACTCCAACCCGTAGGGCGGCTATGGGTCGCAGATCACGGCGTCGATGCTTTCGGCATCGAGTCGACGCATCACCTCGATGCAATCGCCGTGGTAGAGGATTAGCTCCGGCTGCGACATAGGGCATCACCTCCCTTCGGGGTATGCGCGGGCTCGCTCGAGCTCGCGCTTGATTTCGATGAGCGGCGACCAGTCTCGCGGACCGTGCCACCGGTTGCCTCGCGTCATCGCTGCGCGGACGTCGATCGCGCGTCGCCACACGGCGTAATCGCGCGCCTTGCGCGTGCGTAGCGGGTAGCGGTCGAGCAGCGCCGCGAGCGCTTCCGTTTCAGCGCGCGACTGCACGCGCCAGACCGCGCAGGGATGCGAGTTGCCCGAGCGCGAGCGGTCGGCGGCCACCCGTCCGATGCCGGTGCGGTCGACGATCTCGCGCAGGATCGGGCCGTCGTCGTCGCGCAATTTCAACGAGAACGAGGGGGCGTAGTAGGTGCCGCCCTTCTGCGAGTGAATGCGAAAGCAGCCCTCGCCGTCGATGAGGCCGGCGAGGTGATAGCCGAACGCGTCGTCGACGCCGATGGCATCGGTGTGCAGGACGCGGATCGTGCGCAACGCGCTCGCGAGCTCGGCCTCGAGCTCGGCGAGCAGCACGCGGTGCTCCTCGACTGTAGCGGGCCAGAACGCCGAGCCCGGCTGCGCGGGGTCGCCGGCGATGCGGTTCGCGTCATCCACCGGCGCGTCGCCTCGCATCGTCCTCGGCGGCTTGCACGACGGGCGTGCGCCAGGCCACGAACTCCTCATCCTGCAGCGGCACGACGCCGGGCGGATCGTAGGCGCGGCGCAGCGCGAGGTTCTCGAGCACCACGGCGCACGTGAGGACGCCGAGCATCCGCTCGTAGCTCGCGGGCGGGCCGAGGCGAAGCATCGAATCGCCGTTCTCCCAAACGACGTTGAGCAGCGCCGGCTCGATCAGCCGAACCATCTCGCCGGCCGGCGCTCGACGCCGTCGCCTCATGCGTCAGGATCCTCGAGCAGCGCCGCCGCGCGCTCGTACGGCTCGACCAGGTCGAGGTGCAGCGTGCCGCGCTGAGCGGCATCCGCGAGCGCGTTCACGAAATCGGCGAGCGCGACGCGCTCACTCTCGCGCCAGCGCTGCAGGTCGAGGTTCTGCGCGATCGCGCGGTCGGCTCGCCGGTCGGCGTGCTCGCGCGCCGTGCGCTCGGCGTGCAGCGCCTCGGCGGTCGGGTCCGTGAGCTCGAGCTCGCTGAGCCTGCCCTCGGCCTCGCTCGCAGCCGTGAGCGCGTCGCTGAGCTCGGCCTGAGCTCGGCGCGCGTCCTCGCGTGCGACGGCGAGCGCGTCCTGACACTCGGCCTCAGACAGGCGCGCAGCGTCACGCTCGCCCGTAACGGTGACGAGCGCACCGCTGAGCGCGTCACGCTGCCGGCGCAGCGCGTCAAGACGCTCGCCGACCGGCGCCGTCAGGTCGTGCTCGAGGCGCGGGTAGAAGACGAGGTCGCCGATGTCCGGCTCGGGCTCGGGGCGCGCCTCGGGCTCGGCCTGCGCATCGTCGCCGTCGTCGACCGTGACGTCGACGCCGGGGGGCGCGGCCGCGTGCATGCCTGCGATCGCAGCGCCGGCGCCGGCCGGCGCATCGGGGTCGATGTTCGAGCGCTCGAGGAGCTCGACGAGCTCGAGACCGCTGCGAAACGTGCGCCAGTCCGAGCTGCGCCGGTAGCGCTGAGGGTGCTCACGCGACTCGGCGGCGTCGCGCGTCACGGGCTCGAGCCCCCACCTGCGGAGCTCGGCGTTCGCATCGGCGAGGCGTTGCAGCGCCTGCTCGCGGTCAGCGTTCGCCTCGACCTCGCGGCGCTGCGCCTCGATCGCGTCTTTCTCCCAGCCCTCGGCGATGTACTGAGCGCCGCGGCGCTGCGATTCGAGGCGCTCGATCGCTGCGCGCGCGAGCCGACGCCGGCTGATCCTGCGGGGCATGACAGTCCTCCTCGGTGGGGGTCGCGCTAGTGTCGCCGGTGCATGCGCTCCACCGCAAGCGCTGCCTGGAGCTCGACCTCGCCGGCGCGCGCCTTCTTCGCCTCGGCGATGTCGCGCTTGCGCAGAGCTCGGGCGAGGCGCAGCGCGTCCGGGTTGCGGCGCCACGGCGAGCCGGGGCGCGCGCTGATCCTGCGCGCGGTGCCCTGCCCCTTCATGACGCTTTCCGTTCGAGCGGGGTCGCGCCGGCGGCGCGCTGCATGCTCGAGGCGAAGTCGCGGATGCCCTGCGAGTCGTTCCAGGCCGCGCGCGCCTCGGCTTTGAGCGCGTCGGGCGCCGGCATCGTGAACCTGCCGAGCCCGTCGGGCGCCGGGTCTGTCCGCACCTCGCAGCCGCAGTGGAAGCAGAACGTGCCGGACGCGAACACCAGCGCGCAGCTCGGGTGATCGGGGCAGTCGGTCACGGCGTAGGCGGTCGCGTAGCCCATCACGCGAGCCGCTCGAGGCACTCGGCGACAGCGCGCAGCACCGTCTCGGTGAGCCCCTTTGTGCCCCACTGAGCTCGCAGCCGGTCGAGGTCGGCGCTGAACGCCGGCTTCGCGTCGGCCGGCATCGTCATCGTGATGTCGACCGTCGCGCCCCGAACCCTGCCCGGCCTGCCGGCGGTTGCCTCGGCGCCCGGCGGGGGATCCTCGGGCGGCGGCGCGTCCGGTAGCTGGTTTATGAGCTCGCGGAGGTCGTCGGCGTCGCCCGGCTGGTAGCCGGTGCCGGCGAGCTCGCCGGCGTCCTCGAGGCCACGCAGGATTGCCTCGAGCGCGACGTCATCATTCTCGGCGACGTCCGACCATCGGTTGTCGGCGAGCATGTAGGCGCGCGCCTCGACGTCGGTCATCTCGACGCGCGCCACGGCGATCTGCCGCCAGCCGAGGCTGCGCGCGGCCTGGTAGGTGTGATTCCCGGCGACGATGAACCCCGTGCTCGCCTGCACCAGGATCGGGCGAACCTGCCCGAACCGCTCGAGGCTCGACGCGATGCCCTCGACGTTGCCCTTGCGGGGGTTCTCGGGGTGCGGCTTGACCTTGCCGACCGGCTCGACCAGGCCGGCCAAGCTGTCGGCGATCCGGCTCGGGGTCATGCGTGCTCCTGTAGGTGGGAGATCAGCGCCTCGCGGACGATCTCGTTCTTGCTGCGCTTGGACCGGTAGGCGTAGCGTCGCAGCCGCTCAGCGGTCGCGTCGTCGAGATTGAGCACGAAACGAGGCTTGAGCACGGGCCCCTTCGGCCTCGGCGTCTTCGCGTCTTTCGCAGGTATCGCCATACGGGCGAACGCTACCAGGACGACTGCGGTGCACCGGCGCGCACGCTCCCCATGACGGTATGCGTTGCGACCTCTAGGGGCAGGAAATATAGCCCGTCCACGCGCCGGTGTCGCGCATCGAAGCGGTGCATCGTACGGCTGCGAGCCTAGCACCCCGGCGCCGCTCAGAACGGAAATTCCTCTTGCGGCTCGCTGCCGCGCTCGACTAGCCGGAGCGCCTCATCGAACCGCAGGCCGACCTCGCCGTCGCTCTGCCCGAACCGGTTTTTGAGCACCACGAGGCCGATCTCGCCGCGGCGCTTGTCGGCCGGCGTCTCGTCCTCGATCTCGGTCTCGCGCCAGAGCCCGAGGACGCGGTCAGCGGCCTCCTCGAGGACGCCGCTGTCGCGCATCTGATCGAGGCTCGGCTTCGTCGCGCCGACACCGGCGGCGCGGCTGAGCTGCACGGCTGCGAGGATCGCCACCCCCTCTGAGCGCGCCACGTCTTTCAGCCGGCGCGCGTTGTCTGAGACGCGCTCGTAGCTCTTGGCGCCGGCAGCGCCGTCCCATTCGAGCAGCCCGACATAATCGACGGCGATCACGCTCGGGCGCCAGCCGCGCGCCTTCTCGACGCTCTCGATCGCCTTCGGGAGATCGCGCACGCTCACCCCCTGCTCGTGAATCTCGAACCGCTCTAGCGCCGGCTCCTTAGTCATCACGTCCTCGGCCGTCACGGTCTGCTTCTTGGCGCTCTGAGTGAGCTCGCGCGGGCTGAGGCCGAGCGCGTGCCCGGCGAGCCGCTCGCCGAGGTGCTCGGCGAGCATCTCGAGCTCGAAGATCAGCGCGCCCGCGGCCGGGTCGCGTCTGAGCGTGCGCTCGATCAGCTCGAGCAGCGCCCAGGTCTTGCCGACGCCGGGCCGGCTCGCGATCAGGATGAGCTCACTGCGCCGGATCGCGCGGCCGAGGCAGAGGTCGAGGTCGTGCCACGGGGTATGCACGGCCGGCGGGTGATCGGCGATCGCGTCGGCGAAGAAGCGCTCGACGGCGGTCCTGGCCGAGACGTGCGCCTCGGGCCGCGCACGCTCGGCCTCGGCGCGGTCGCGAGCTGCCTGCGCCTCAGCGTTCCACCTGTCGATCTCGGCGGCGAGCTCGGCGCCGGCGCGGTCGAGCTCGCCGCGCGGCGGAACGTCGGGCGTGACGTGCCGAAGCCAATCGTCAGGATGCGGGGTCATGCGGCGCGGTACCTCGCGATCGTCTTGTGGTGGACCCCGAGGCGGTAGGCGGCGGCGCGACTCGATTCCTCTGGTCGGATGCTCGCGGCCTGCAGCTCGGTCAGCTTTCGCGGGGGCCCGCGGAAGCGCCCCTTCTCCATCTTGTCGCGCATGTTGTCGGCGTGCGTGCCTCGCCGCAGGTGTCGCGGGTTGCAGCACGGCGGGTTGTCGCAGATGTGCAGGACGATGATGCCGGCGGGGATCGGGCCGTGCAGGAGGATGCTCACAAGCCGATGCGCGCGAATGTGCCGGCCGTGCCAGCCGACGTCGCCGTAGCCGTCCTCGTCGCACCAGCCGAGGTACGGCCAGCACTCGTCGGGCTCGCCGATCAGCACCTTTGCCCAGAAACGCTCGGCGGTCATCGGCGGCGCGCCGAGCCTACTTGTCATCGTCGCTCCGGACCCTCGGGAATTGGGCGCCGTCAACGAGGCTGCGCTTGATCGTCGACCGTACCTTGGCGAGGTCGCACGGGGTCGGGTGCGCGTGCTCGAGCGCGAGCGCGATGCCGGCCGGGTCGAGCTCGCCGCCGCCGACCCACTGCCCGATCAGGAACGCCTCGCGGTTGAGCGTCTCATTGCGCTCGCCCTCGGGCGCCGAGCCGAGCCGCTCGAGCGCGTGCCGGAGCACGCCGCGCGCGTACGGCGTGGACTCGCCGAAGCGCACGGTCGGCGGGCGCGTCGGGGTATGCAGGCTCGGCGTCACGGCGGCGCGCACGGCTGCCGGCAGCTCGGGCGGCGCGACCCCGTCGCGCAGGATCCAGGTGTAGCGGTCGAGCCGGCGATAGTGCACCGACGGCGGCGCGACGATGTAGCCGCCGGCGCCGCGCGTGTCGATCCCGGCGGCGATCTTGCCGGCCGTGTTCGGCAGGTCATCGGCGACGCTGTAGACGTGGTGCAGGCCGTTCCCGGTGCGGCTCTGCCAGCCGCTCGCGATGCCGGTCGCAGCCCATGCCTCGATCGCCTTCGGGCCGTCGAGGTCGACGACGTAGATCCCGGATCGGGGCCCGGTCGCGACGCCGACGTTCGCATCCGGCCAGCGCTGCCACCAATCCTGCAGCGTCGCGGCATCCGAGCTCGCCTCGAGCACGCCGTGTGGTAGCCGGGGATGCTTGCCCGGCGACGTGCAGAGCCGGCCGCGCGGGCAGGTGCACTCGGGCGCCTCGAGCGGGTCGGGCACGACGATCGACCAGAGCGGCAGCACGCACCATCCGAGCGCGGCATAAATCATCACCTCGGGCAGCGGGTCGGTCATGCCCGAGCCTGCATGCGCTCGGTCTCGCGCTGCCGCGCCTGCGCGTTCTGCCGCTTGCGACGCTCGTGCTCGAGCGTCGGCGTCACGGCGCCGGCGACCTCGCCCCAGGTCGGCGGATGCGGCGAGGCTTTCGCCATCGCTCGGATGCCCCAGAGAATCGCGCCGATCGGGTAGTCGCGCAGCTCGCGCGCCCAGAGCTCGGGGTCGAACCGCCGGCGCTCGCCGTAGGTGCCGACGTACAGCGCCTCGGCCTCGACGATCTCGCCGGCCTTCAAGCGGCCGAGGTGCAGCGGGTCGCGAGCCTGCCGGCTCGCCTCGGCTCGGCGCTGCAGGTCGGCGTAGCGGTCGGCGTCGTGTTCGGACCGGACCGAACGCGGCAGGGGCGCCGAGCGCTCGACGGCGCGGATCGCGGTGTAGAGGTCATCGCCGGCGCCCTCGCCTATCCGCCGGGCAGCGCCGAGAATGTCGGCGACGTCGTGCTCGCCGGCGAGGTTCTGCGCTGCCCGGCCGAGCCTGCCGGCGACGCCTCGATCGAGCACGCGCCCGGATGCCCTAGCCGCGTCGGCGGCAGCGGCGACCGCTAACCGTCCGATCGGCACCGTCGCAGAATCGGACGGTTGAGCGTCGGATGGTTGACCCTCGCGTGCGGGCGCGGGCACGTGCGCGAGGGGATCGCCGCTACGGGTTGCCGCTGAGACGTCCAAAGGAGTAGGTGGCACCTCGACGCCGGCGCGCGTCGCGGCTGCGCTCGCGGGCGGGGGCGCGTCATCCGAACGCAATCGGTCGGAATCGGACGGTACGATCGGACGGTTGGGATCGGACGGTTGGACGGTTGAATCGGACGGTTGAGCAGCGGAATCGGACGGTTGCACGCAGTAGACGTTAGAGCGCTTGCCGGCGCTCTGATCGACGCTGAGGACGCCGAGCTCGCGCAGCCCGCCGACGGCGACGGCGAGCGTCGAGCGGGCGAGGCCGAGCGCTGCCTCGAGCTCGGCCTTCGTGTAGGCGGCGCAGCCGGCCTCGTCGGCGTGCTCGCGCAGGTACTCGAGGACGAGCGCCTCACTCGCTTTCAAGCGTCGGGGGGCATCCTTGCTAGTCTCGTCCACGCGACGTCCTTGGTGGGAGGTTGCAGAGCCCGGCGCCGGGCGTAAGGTTCGGCGTCGGGCTCGTGAGTCTCACCTATCCGCCGGACGTCGCGGGGCAGCGATTCCCGCTATTTGCACTCGTTTCGTGCCGGGTAGCGCCGCCGGCGTCGGCGACGCTCATCCTCGCGGTGGCAGGGGCGGCAGTAACGCTGCCCGGTCCGCGGGTCAATCCGGACGTTCTCCGGCGTGCGCTCGTGCCCGTTGCGACAGTGAGTGCGCTCAGCGGCGTGCAGCGCCGCATGCGCGGCAGGCGTGAGCTCGAGCGCGACGTGCTCCTCGTCCGGCCGGAAACAGAGCGTGACGCGGCAGTCGTGATGCAGCTCGCGATCGGGCGGGATGGGTCCGTTGACGTGCTCCCAGACGGCGCGATGCACCTTCTCGGGCAGCTTGTTGCCGGCCGCTGAGCGGCGTCCGAGGTTGACCTGCCCGTAGCCTCGTCCGTCGTCGGCGCCCGGCCAGAGCCAACACCCTGTCGGCGAGATGACGCGGCGCGCGAGGATGCGCTCGAATTGCTCAGGCGTCATCGGGCGGTGGTCCGTACCTTTTCTCGAGCCAGGCGGCGCCCTTGCGGGCGAGCACGTACGCGGTCTCCTCGGGGTGCAGAGCGCTGCGCAGGGCGCGCAGAGCCTCGGGGTCGTTCTCGGTCACGCGGCGGTGACAGGACGGCTCCCAGGGCGCGCAGAGCGGCGCGATGTTCTCGGCGACGTCGTCGCCGCCCTGCGAGCGCGGGACGATGTGATGCGGGTCGAGCGCGATCGTGCGCTTTCCGCAGATCCGGCAGGTCGCCTCGCCGTTGCATTTCAAGCGGCCGACGCCTCGATCGATGCTGCGCGCGCGCGGCTTCGGGTCGGGGCGCCGGCTCGCGCGCCAGGCCTCGAGGTCGGTCACGGGCGCAGCTCGCGGCACCAGAGCGCGGCCTCGTCGGCGTGCTCGGGGAACGCCTCGACCTGCAGCGCCGGCCGGAGCTCGAACCGGGGGTGCCTGGGGTCGTTCTCGCAGACGTCGCCGTCGTGCCGCGTGCGCGCCCGGCAGAGCAGGCAGAACCGCCATAGCGGGGTCGGCGTCATACCACTACAGGCTAGCGCCGGCGCGCGTCGATGCAGCGCTGGCAGCGGATCAGGCGCGCGTCGGTCGGCTCGGGTCGGCTCGCGCGCAGCTCGACGCCGCAGAGCGTCCGGCGCCCGTCCTCGGCGACGAGGTGCGCGACCGCGCTCGTGCGCGCGATGCGCCCGAACGTCGCGATTCCGCAGCGCCAGGCGTACTCGGTCACGATGCCCTCCTACGCGCGATGGCGGCTGCCATCAGGTCGGATAGCTCGCCGGCGCTGAGCTCCGGCGACACTCGGATCCGCAGGCGCTTGGCGGCTGCGATCTGCTTGGCTCCCGGCGCGCGCTTGCGCCAGGGCGCGTCGCGCGCGAGCAGCCGGTCGGGGTTGCCCTCGAACTCCTCGCTGCGCGCGGCGTCCTCGGCGACCCCCTGCGCGTAGCCGAGGTCGAGGTCATGCGCGAGGATCGACGGCAGCCCGACGCGCGGCCGGCGCTCGACGCGGTAGAGGTCGCCGGTCTGCCGCACGATGATGCTCGCGGCCGGCGTCGAGATCACCCACTCGCCCTGCCCGATCTTCGCCCATGCGAGCTTCTGCGCCTTGAACAGCTCGACCTCGCGGGCGGTGATCCTGCCCTCGCGGATCTCGACGTCGCGACGCCGGCCGGCGAGCTCGCAGACGCCGACCGCGGCGACGTCGCGGCGCGTCTCGTCATCGTCGCCGAGGCCGAACAGGCGCGGCAGCGTCGTCAGGTCGAGCCGGTCAGTCGCGCCGACAAGGTCCATCACCAGACAATCCTCCTTGCCCGGAAACGGGCGCGTGCCGCGGCCGATCATCTGCACATAGAGCGGCTGCGATTTCGTCGGCCGCGCGATCACGATGCACTCGACCGACGGCTCATCGAACCCCTCGGTGAGAACCTGCGCGTTGCAGATCACCTGCAGGTCGCCGCGCTTGAACGCCTCGAGCATGCCGCGCCGCTCATCGCGCGGCGTCTCGCCGCTGAGCCCGGCTGCCTGCACCCCGACGCCGCGGAACTTCTCGGCGAACTCGTGCGCGAGCGCGATCGTCGGCGTGAACACAATCGTCTTGCGACCCTTGGCGTATTTGAGCCAGGCGCGCACGCCGTGATGCGGCGCCTCGGCTGCCTCGAGCGCGCTCGCGACCTGCCCCTCGACGTAGTCGCCGCCGCGCGTCTTGACGCCGGTCAGGTCGAGCGCCTCGAGCGTGACCTGCCGGCCTTTGAGCTCGCAGAGGTAGCCGGCGCGGATCATGCTCAGAATGTCGCGGTGATAGACCACCTCCTGGAACGTCGCCTCGAGGCCGAGGCTGTCGGCGCGCTGAGGGGTCGCCGTGACCCCGAGCGTCAGCGGGCCGTCCGGCTCGAACGCGCCCAGCCCGGTCAGGATCCGCTGATAGCTGTCGGCCGCGGCGTGATGGCAGTTGTGCACGACGAGGCCGGAGCCAGCGCGGTAGGTGTGCGTGCCGGCGACGGTCAGGTTGTAGACGAGCGGACGCGCCTCGCGACCGCCGCCGGGTCGGCCATCACCTCGGCGTTCGAGAACCTCAATACGCTCCACCCTTCGGAGCG
>QGNH01000790.1_pt1 | contig 18823 bp, 20 predicted proteins | sample 1735481 | NCBI WGS metagenome assembly QGNH01 (sample SAMN09239004, study PRJNA386568) | Viral metagenome, whole genome shotgun sequencing project.
TCCACAGCGGAATTGACGATGTTGGGAGGCAAGGTAGCTCCCCGGGCGAACACATTGGCGTTCTGGGCTTTGGCGCTGTCCACCATCTTGACCAGGTCGCTCTTGTTCCAGCCGGCGACATCAGCGGGAGTCCAGGTCCTGTGGCCCAGATCCACTTTATTCAGCAGGGCCGCGGCATGAATGACTTCCGCGTCAGCGGGGTCATCAGAAAGCTGGTCGGTAGTCAGTTCACCCTGTGGATTGGCAACACCAGGGCCTTCAGGGCCCACGCCCACTTTGGCGTTGTGCTGCTGGATCATGTGCGAGGAGTCCAGGGCGATGTCCTGGATGGTCTTGATCGCCATGGCGGTCGGCATGGAAGCAAGGACCGGGTAGCGATCTGCCAGGTCCGGCATGGTGGCACGGAGAGGGCTGGCATCAAGGGTATTTTGGAGCTGGTCGGCTTTCTGCTTGTAGAGCATCGCCGGGATCTGGAGGCCGGCGGCTGTGCCCTGCATGAAAGCGGAGAGTGGGTCGGTGCTGCCCTGCGCGGCCTGCGCGCCGGCGGCTCCCCCGGCCACTACGTTCTGGGCCACGGAGCGGAGAGATCCCCGGCTCTTCTGTAGATCCGAGATGGCGGACAGAGCTTGTGGTGAGTCGGCGCTGAACCCGGTCGGTATGTTGGACGGGTCGAACTCCGTCACCGGAGGGACCGAGACCGCTGCTTTGTTTTCCGAATTGATGTCTGCCATTTGATAGCTCCTAGATTAGTGCCGCGCCGACCGAGGCGATGGTGCCCCATGTCTGCATCTTCTTCTGCTCTTTGGCTTGCTGATCCTGGTACTGGAGGTTGCCGAGGTTCTGGTAGTAGGCGACCTTCTGTTGAGAGATCTGGCCCTGGGCGGTCATCTGCTGCCCCGCCAACTGAGATTTGCCGGTAGCGTAGGTATTGGCTAATGCCGTCCTCGTCCTATTCAACGAGTTCTCGCTGACCGGTGAATCAAATACCCCGCTTCCGGCCATGGAGTTGATCGCATCGGTCATCTCCTGCCCATAGTACTGTCCGTACTGGGTTTCGAAGGCACGGTTCGCGGTATTGAAATAGTCGTTCAGGCTTGTGCTCTGCCCATTGATGAGCGCGAGAGCCTGGTCCATGGATGCTGAATATGCGGCCATATAGCTTAAACCTTTGACTCGTCTTGGGGCCCGGTGGGAGTGCCGTACTGCGTGTCGGCAGTCTGCGGAGCCGTGGTCTCGTCCTCACTCTCATAGGACTTGTTATCCCCGCTCGAGGTTGACTGTGGCGCCCCTTTGCGCAAGATATCCGGCAGAGAGGCCACACCGGCCGTCGCGGCTCCTGTAAGAGCACCGTAGATGCCGGCTTTGACCCGGGCCTGATTGACCAGGGATGCGAACTGCTTGGAGGCCATGTTCTGGAAATAAGATGATTTAGTAGAGGCGAGGGCGTTGGTGGCGTTCACTTTGGCTTTCGCTAGGGCGTCTGCTGCAGCGGCGTAGGCACCGGATAAGCTGGCGCCATATTGCGCCTGACTGCCCGCCTGCTGGCCGGGATCTGTGAGGCCGCGGGCCGACATGCTGGTAGCTATCTGGCCTTTGACGTTGGCGAAGTTGGCGTCCAGGCCGGTGGTCAGACCGGATTCAATAGCGTCCGCGTCCTTGTTGAAAGCGTCGGTCAGGGAGGCCACCATGCCGCGGCTACTCGCGGTCGCGTCCTCGTAGGACTTCATGGGGTAGGCTGCTTTGAGGCTACCAATCAACCCTACCCCCCACAAAACCATGCCCAGTCCGCTCTGCGCGAGGCTGGGGTTGTGCGTTATGGGACTTGTCTCCGGCCCCATCACTATGCTCCGGAGAGATTCTTGGAATGTGTCAGCCATTGTGTTTGTCCTTCATAGTTAATACCCCGGATTTAACCTTTTGTGGTTCGTGTAGGTCGTGTAGCGCCTCGGCAACCAGCAGCTGGAGCATGCGTGGCTATTTAATGCGGCTACTACCTCATTGCAAAGGCACGTTTTAATATGCTATAGTAATTACATGGCCTCGGAAACCATAAACAAATATGACCGCCCCTTTACAGCTCCATCCGAGGCCGCTGTATTGGGGCGGTCTTTTATGGAGGTAGAATGAAAGACTTTAAGCATGGGGTTAATGGGTATACCCGCCATCGTTGTCGTTGCGGAATATGCAAGGGTGAAAAGGCAAAAGACAATGCCAAGTACAGGGCCACTCCTGCGGCTAAAGCGTCCAACGCCAAGCGCTGCGCCCGATATCGCGCAACCCCAAAGGGGAGACTGGCTGAAGCCAAGCGCCAGGCCCGCTATCGCGCAACCCCAGAAGGCCAGTTGAGACATAAGGCTCATAATGCTGTTAGCAATGCCATCCAATATGGACATCTTTTTAGACAGCCCTGCCTTATTTGTGATGAAGGACCCACCGAGGGCCACCATTGGCATGGATATTCCCCCGAACACGCGGGCGATGTGATTTGGCTTTGTAAAGTTCACCATATAGCTTAATTGCAATTCGTGGATAGCGTTAGTTCACGCCACGCCCCTCTTGCCGTCCCTACGCAGGTCCATTAGCCGCTCCGTGCTTGGTCTCAGCTTCATGAGCGGAGGCCATAACACGATCGAACGACTGTTGGAATAAAGCCACGGCCTGTTCCCGTGACTTGTCTGAGACGAAGAGCCGGTACTGTAGCGGCAGGAGGCCCAGGATCTTATCGACCACCAGAGTGGCCTTGGCTGCCCCGGTGCCGGGCCCTAGCTTGGCTTCAGCCCAGACGATGGTGGCGATCATCCACTTGTCGTCAGCGGCGTCCCCGGACTGGAATAAGGCTTCCAGGGCCGAGGCGACTTTGGTCTCCAGCAGCTTGGGCAGGGACTTCAGTGCGAGACCCAGCGCCAGGCCTACGCCGGCAGTCACTGCGATGTTGATAAGGTTGTGGTTGATGAACTCGAGCATACTGTTACCTCTTAGAACTGAATCTTCGGCCCAATAAACAGCGTAATTTCCACCACAGAATGTTGCAGGCTATGCCAAACCCAAGACACTTGCGGCCCCACAAATAGAGTAACGATCGAGTGTCCGGGGTCCAAGGGCGTTGCAAGCGCGGCGGCGGGACTCACCCCAATAAGGGAATCCAGCACCACTACTACGGTGGCAAGCGCGGCAGGCACCACATTAAAGCCCGTCCCAAGGCTCACGGAAGGACCGCCAAGGCCCTGCCCTGACGTTCCCCCAAGGGTAAGCGGAGACCAGCCCTCTATGACCGCGCCAAGCAGGTCTGTAGCCACCGGCGCGTGGTTTATGATCGTAACCACGGCACCAGGAGCCATGCCACCGTGGAAGTCGTTTACAAAGCCGATAGAGGTCAGAGGGTGCGCTATATTTATCGGCTGGAAGTACCCGGCCTTAACCTGTCCCCCTATCCCCAAAACCATAACTGCCAATATAATTTTTTTCATTTGCTCTCCTTATGATATCCCGTCCATAGAAAGTGCCCTAGTCCAACTAAGGCCAAACCGCTTAAAAGCTGTCATTAACCAAGTTCACTTTTTAACCGCCGTAACTTCAAGCCCCAGGATTTCACCGAGCTTGTCCAACAATGGCCTTGTTCCCTCAATGTTGCCCTGCTGAATACGTACAGACAACTCTTTACCGTCCTTGTTCCATAGGTCCAGATAGACAATGCCGTCCAGTATTTCGGCGTTAATGGCTATGACGTTATTTTCCATTGTTACCATGTGGCTATTTTAGCAAAATTGTCAACATAAACGGCTCTCCCTCCATGTCAGCATAGAGAGCTTTAACTGCGGCCACGCTGGACGTAACTCCGCGCAACGTACGCCCATCTGGGGCCGGGACTTCTATGTTCGCTACCTGTGCTCCAGGTAACAGACAGCCGAGCGTCTGGTAGTGTTCGGCCTCCTTCGCAGTCTTTATCGGCTCCGGCCAGTTGCCGGGATGAATCTGAATATGGCTTCGGCCTGTAACGTTTTGTAGCTCATAAACCATACCGCGCCCCATGCCGAAATCTGAGCCCCGGTTGTACCATTCGGGCGATTGGACCAGATTGACCAGCCACGTACCTATGGGTGCGCCGGGGTGTACTGCCGCGCCTTCAGGCCGAGTTGTCATCATGGTCTTGAGGCCGCTGTCGCTCATGTAGAGGCCGAACGTTCCGTTACTGTCCGAAAGTGATTTGTCTATTTCAAAACGCGCTGTTCTCATATTATCCCCCTCGCTTTATATGCGGTCCGAAAGATTCAATCCAGCCGTATATTATACCAGATATGCCCACGGCAACTAATCTGGTTTTAGTGATAAGCCTATGCCATGCCATTGCATCTTTCAGCCTTTGCACCACGATAGAGGCCCTAGGCATTTCCGGCTTCCCATTCAAGCCAAGCGGAGAATATGAGCCAGAGGGTTATCATTGTGCTATATTCATAATGGTCATCCGTGGATAGCCATTACTCCCGTCGCTTAACAAAGTCCAAGTAGCCGCGAACTGTGTCCTTAAAACAAGGCATACGGAATGGCTACCAGCCGAAAGCGAATCCGTCACGAAAGTAAAGGCGCAATTGCCACCAACTCCAGCCACACTGTCGCAATAGGTGATAGCGTTGTTTGTGCCATAGCCACTAGGCAAAGAGCCATCAATGCGGATATTGGCAAGAGTGCCGTTGTTGCTCACGCTATTCGTGACAGTGGCGGTGAAGTTCACCATTATGGGATTGCCCTGCGTGGTGATGGTTAACGTGGAACCGTTCACGCAAGCCCCAAACGTGGTATTTGTTCCAGTTGTGCCGGGGATACTTGCCGTCGTGCTTGAACGTGCTATACCGACAACAGGGCCTGTGAACGTGTTGGAGCCCGACCAAGTATTGCTAGACGTAAGACCGTTATAATTAACTACAGGATTTTGGTATTTGACCATTATCGCAACGGCTATGTTTTTGGGGCGGGTTTCTGTGCTTATTCTTGCACTACTGACGTTAACGCCAGTCCCACTAATGGTTGATGGGCCACTTCTGGACGGAGATACAGCTAGCGAATCCCCAATTCCAACAGTTGCCCCATAGTAAATATTGTGAAGATGGTCCTGTATCCTATCCGTTTCGCTTGAACCAATAACCCTAGCCTCGCTGTCTATCGTGCCTGTCGTGTCAAGGCCACGGGCGAACATACCACGGAAGTCACAGGTGAAGTTTGCACCAGAACCGCCGTACTTATAGCCGATAACGGCATAAAGGGCTGAATAGGTCGTAGTGCTGTAACTCGTGCCGTCGCAATAGAGATACGATGAAGGTGCCGTGGTTGAGCCGTACTGGATGAACGTGCCGATGGGTAGGGCATCTATTGTGACCGTTGAGATTGAGCCACCAGAAGTTGCCACGCCCGTTAGCGAACTGCCATCTCCGTAATACTTGGCGGCAGAGGAGAAGCCGACCACATAAATATTACTGCTGACGGAGAGGCCATAGCCCATGGCCGCGCCTGTAACTGTAAGAGAACTGGTTATGGTGTTTGGAGGTGTAGCCACTATGCCAGTAAGGTTTGCGCCATTCCCATAGAAATACGTAGCCGTGGAAGTCCCGACGTTGGATATACCATTTACCGAAAGCGCACCATTTATATTTTCCGTTCCATTTACGTCAAGGGCATACTGTGGATTGATATTATTTATGCCTACGCTTGAACCGTGCATAGTAAATACGTCTTGTCCCATGCCTACTGACGTGCTGTTTGCAATAGCGAAAGAGGATGAAGTCGTAAGTCCGACGGAGTAGTTGTTGACGGCGTAGTTTATGGTTATACGGATGAAATCTAAATATTCAGAAACACCACTACCAGATATTTTATAGACATAAAAACTAGCACCAAATCCGCTATCGTTTATCTGTGCCGGAGTACAAGCCCCTGCTGATAGAGGGTATGTGTCAGTATGAATGCTGTTATCATATAAAGCACTCACGGATGCGGCGAATGCGCAACCCCCAATAGATGAATACGTCTTTGCCGCGCCAGGGTTTCCATCGGTACTTCCCAAATACGTTACCTTGATAGACGTTATTATTGCACTTGTAGGGATGTTGAACCCAAACCCCATGGCATATAACGTGGCAGGATGTCCCGGTGTAGTTGTTCCAGTGGATAAAATACCATCATATACACTTACGTGGTCTGGCCTATCCCAACCAAGCGTGCCCGTGAACGTTTGTGGATAATTTGTGGGAATACTAAAAGTTACAGCGGAGAAAGTTAGAGAATTGGAAACAGCCGAGGTTAATGGATACGTCCCCGTCGCGCTTGACGGTATCATTGTGGCAAGCGCAGTCGTTACTGTGGACAAGTCAATAAGGCCATTGGGGACCGTGGAAGTATTGGAGAGTTTGCCAGATAGGGCCGTGGTTACGGTGGAGAGGTCTATGAGGCCTGGAGTTACCGTGGTGGTGTTGGATAATTTTCCACCAAGAGCCGTGGTGATCGTAGAAAAATCCACACCCCCAGAAACCACGCTGGTGGCGGTAGCCGCGTCCGCGGCACTGCCAGTTATGTTAATAGGCCAGGTTCCTGTCGCTCCGGCTCCGGTTACGGACGGGGCACCCAGGTTAGCCAGGGCGCCATTAGCGGTCGTTGCGCCCGTTCCGCCCAAAGCTACCGGCTGCACGTTGGCAGGGGTCCCCGGGGTCGCGCTGGATGCCGCTATCGTGGCCAGGGCGAAGTCTACCTTGGCGTCCAGGGCCTCTACAACGTCACGGGTGGCCGGATCTGTGATCTGGTCAGGCAGCGCGGCGCGGGCCGCGGAGGCGATGAGGAGGAGAAATGCTGCTGTTAGGATCTTCTTCATGTATTAATTCCCCAGGAAATTGCTGGCCGAGCCGTAATTGTGCATGCCGTAGATGGTCCAGCCGCTGCCCAGAACGCTATTATCCACCCGGCTGCGGAACTGCAGGGCCCTGTTGGCGGCCGGATTGATGTTCCGAGTGGTGCGGGCGAGCGGTAACAACAGTCCGGTGTCCACAGGCGTGTACTGCCACGTAGCCCCGAAATCAGGCGATAAGCCTATCTGGAGGCTGTTATTGGCCGGGGTGCTGGGGTAGTCGACTATCATCTTGTTCACGCTCTTGTAGGCCAGCGGGTTGTCGTAAAGCTCATCCCGGCTGGTCCAATGGCTATGTATTGCTGCGCCCCCATCCGTGCTGCCGTAGTCCATTCGGGCAATGTAAGGCGTGCCGCTGATGGCGCCATAGAGCTGGTTGTTCCAGAGGGTCATGGCCGACAGGCCCAGGTCATACATCGTGTGGCTTTCCACCGGCGGCTTGCTCTCCACCATCACCACGTCATTGTACAGGCCGCCTACGGTTGTGCTGGCCGCGACCCAGTACCTGCTCTTGTAATTGATACCCGAAAGCAAGGACTTTGTGGGGAAGCCGGTCAGCCAGTTGGCCACAGCTCCTGCCATTATGGGTGGGGTGATGCGGTTCATGGTGGACCAGTTGCTTGTCCACTGGAGCCAAGGGTTGGTGCCGGCCGGGGTATCACCGGGGTTTATGGAAACATAGGAGGCGGACGACAGGCCAGCTTGTGTGGCCGCGGTGCGCACCTGCAGCCCGATGGTGCCGCTGTTCAGGGTCTCCGTCACGTCGAAGGATCTCCAGTTGGTCAGCTGGGCCGCGTGTATCGGGCCGCTGGTGAACGTGCCGGTGATTGGGCTGCCCAGGCTGGATTCATCGATGTCGAAGTAGGAGTAGTTGCTGCCGGCCGCGCCCTTGTACATGGAGGCATAGTGGAGATAGACATACTTGTTTCCGTAAGCATCGGTGATGCCCGGGACCACAGATGGGTAGGTGAGGGTGCCGTGGTCTGCGCCGTAGTTCACGGAGTAGCTGATGACCACCTTAACTGTGGGCCCTGTGCCGCCAGCTGGCAGTATGTACCCTGCGGTGTATTCCTTCCACACGCCAAGGGCGGTGCCCGGCGGGTTGTTATCAGTGGACAACAGCGCGCCGCTCTGGGAATAGATCTCCACGGTGAAGCCAGGGTAGAAGTTGCTCGTGTCGAGGATGTTGGTCTTCCAGCTGCGTCCGCCCCAGTGATGTTCCGTGGACACGTTATCGAACCCGACATTGGTCAGGTTTGAGTTGTCGCCTGACTCCGCGCCTAGGTTGGGGCCTACTGTGGCCGCCTGATAAAGGCTGATCTGCGCCGCGGTGGACAGCGTGCTGACTGCCACGCCCACGCCAGAGTTCCAGTCCGCAAGGGTGTTCCACGCCCGGTAGTTGAGGACAGCGCTGCTGGGCTGCTGGAAGCTCTGGAAGGTCGATGTCCACTTTGTAGATACGCGCTGGGGCGTGCTGCCGTCGAAGCGGTACTCTCCGTCGCGGCCTATATAGCGCAACAGCCCGTCGTCCATCTCGACGATGCTCTCCTGGAACTTGGAGCCGATCTCGGTGACGTTCTTCACCACGTTGAGCTGATACTCCGACTGGAATACAAGGCGCGAGATCCCGGTATCCTTGAAACCGTAGAGGTTGTCCCTGTAAACCTTCAGGCCGTAAAGCTGGCTGCCATCCGACCGGTTAAAGTAGATAAGGTTGTTGACGTTGGCCCAAGCCAGGGAGGAGATCGCAGGGTCGAGGACGTTGCCCGGGGATCCTAGAGGGTCGCTTAGCGCGCTGAAGTACAGGGCCGAGGGGTCCGTGGCTATGTTGCCGAGCCACACCCGGCTCTTCCACCAGGCAATGAGCCTGGCCTTCGGGGCGGTTGGCAGGGTGCCGGCGCCGTTCAGAGCCCAGCCTGTGGCTCCGTCCCAGACGTAGGGATAGTCGAACCCGTTTACGATCCAGAGGTTGTCGTTGACGGTGGCGAAGCGCGGCACGGCGAGGGCATCATGCCCGGTGGAGATCAGGGTAAAGTTGGAGCAGTCCGCGGTCTGCCAGATCGAGATGTTGTCGCTCACGATCATGTTGCGGGTGCCGTTATTCTTGGCGTACTCATACATGTTGGTGATCGTGTTGCCCGAGGGTATCGAGCCACACCGGGCCCACCCGTTGCGCTGGCTGATGGAGCCGAGGGGCTCATCGATAACGACGTTGAGCAGGTCGGGGCTTTCGTTTTTCTCCAGGTAGACGGAGGACTTGTAGTTGTTCAGGCCGCCGCTGAAGTCGATGTAGTGCTGCTCCACAGGGGTCTGCTGGGCGCAGAGGCTGCTTGTTAACAAGATCAGGGCGGCGGTCAGTATAGTTTTCATCTTAATTGCCTTGGAAGTTGCTCTCGGATCCGAACGTATGAACCCCGAGTACACTGAACCCAACGCCCGGAGTGTTGTTCAGGATCCTGCTGCGGAACTGGAGCGTGCGGTTGGCGTCCATGTTGATGATCTTGGTGTTGCGCGGCAGGGTGTTGTCGCCGGTGTCCAGAGTCTTGTAGCTGAATTGCGTGCCCAGGTTGTTGGACAGGCCGATCTGCAGGTTATTGTTGTCCGGCAGCCGGCGGTAGTCCACGATCATGCGGTTGATGCTCTTGTAGACCACCGGGCTGGTGTAGATCTCGTCGCGGCTGTCCCAGTAAGAGGTGATGGTGGCGCCGTCGTCCGTGGAGCCGGTATCCATAAGACCGATCTTGTCCGTGCCCCCAATTCCGGCGTAGAGCTGATTGTTCCAGAGGGTCATAGCAGTGATGGGCAGGTCGAACATGGTGTAGCTGCCCAGGGGCGACTTGGACTCGACCATGGTGAGGTTGTTGTAAGGCGTGGTGGCCGAGGTGCTGACGGACATCCAGTACCGGCTCTTGTAAGGGAATGCCACGACCCCAGACTTCTGCAGGGAGCCGGTAACCCAGTTGGCGACCACGCGGTCGATGTAGGGGGTCACATAGTTCAGGCTGGTCTGCATGGACGCCTTGACCTTCAGCCAAGTGTTGGTGGTCCCGCTAACCACGGCTCCCGGGGTGATGGTGTAATAGGATGCTGCAGCGAGCCCGCCCTGCGTGGCTGCGGTCTTCACCTGGAAGCCCAGGGTCTCTAGCTTGGAATCGCTCACGGCGTCGAACAGGCGCCACTGGGTAAGTCCGGTGGCCTGTATGTTCTGGCTCTCCCAGGAGCCGGTGGACGTGGCGATGAACACCTTCGGCACAAGGGTGGCCAGGTTGGTGAGATCCACGTGGACCTTGTTGTACTGATACTGCACACGGCCGGGAGGGAATCCCGGGTAGTACACGCGCTGGATGGCCAGGCCGTAGGCGTAGTTTAACTGGCCGGAGGGCACTACCTCGGCTGGGAAGTAGGCGCTTGCGAATGAGCCGGTGCCCCAATACTCCGTCGCAACGAGGCGCACAGGGCCGGTGATGCCGGCCAGAGGGATGGTGTCGACCACCAAGGTCATGTCCTCATCGAAATGCTGGTCCAGGTACACGGTCTTGGAGAACAGGGTGGCGCCATCGATGTTCTGCAGGGTCATGGTGAACCCCGCGCGGCCGGCGGTCACGTTGTTATTGTCCATGGTCATCAGGTGTGTGTCGCCAGATACCGCGGTCTGGATGGTTGTGCCTATTACCAGGCCGCCTATGTCCAGGTCGGTGCTGTTCTTTATCGCGGCAGATCCGGACAGGGTCCAGTTGGACGGCCCGGACTCCCAGCTCCAGTTGGTGATGTTGGTGAAGGGCACGGTCAGCTTGCCGAGGTATCCCTGGGTAAAGGTGGAGATCTGTACCAGCGTGCCGGCATAGAAGTCGGAGGCGCTATCCCACTGTTGATACGCCTGGCCCATGCTCGGCTGCAGGAAGGTGTAGAACGTGGGCGTCCATTTAGTGCTGATGCGCTGCGCCACGTTGCCGTTGAACTTGTACACGCCATCGCGCCCGAGGAAGCGGATGAACCCATCGTCCATTTCCTGGATGGAGTCCTGGAACTTACTGCCGGTGACCGACACGGTCTTGCCTACAGAAAGCTGATACTGGCTCTCGAAGACGAGGCGTGAGATCCCGGTCTCTTTCCAGCCGTAGAGGTTGTCGCGATAGACCTTGATTCCGTAAATAACGGACCCATCGTCCCTGGAAAAGTAGATTAAATTACTGGTGTTGCTCCACGCGTTGGTGGACGTGGCAGGGTCAAGGACCTGGCCTGTCTCAAGATCAGTAAGCTGGCTGAAGTAGACCGCGCTGGGGTCGGCCGCGCTGTTGCCCAGGAACACCCGGCTCTTCCAGAACTCGATGTACTTGGCCTTGGGCGCCAGCGGGCGCGGAGCCACACCGTCCAGCTGACTTGCTGTGCTGCCATTCCAGACGACTGGGAACGTGCTGCCGTTCACCACCCAGAGGTTATCGTAGATGGTCTTGAAGTGCGGGATCGAGTTGGTGTCCAGCCCGGTCCAGATAAGAGTGAAGTCCGAGCAGTTGTCGGTCTGCCACACGGAGATGTTGTCCGACACGATCAGGTACTTGGCGCCGTTGTTCTTGTTGTAATTGAACAGGGCCGTCACGGTGTTGCCGGAGGGTGTATGGCCACAGGTCTGCCAGCCATTGCGTTGGCGCAGCTCTCCGAGTGGCTCGTCTATCACCACGTTCATGAGCCTGGGCGACTCGTTATTGTTGAGGTAGATGGAGGCGGTGTAATTATTCAGGCCCCCGCTGAAGTCCATGACGGATCCAGAGACGGGAGCCTGTTGTGCCGCTGCTACCGCGGCCATTAGTAATGATAAGATCGCTGCGGCAGTGTATTTCATATGGTTATGCGCTCATTTTGAAGCACTGCTGCGATCCGGTCGTGCTAGTTGCTGTGCGGGTATTCAGTTTGCGGAGGCCGTCGTACAGGCCCCACTCTTCCTTGGCCTTATCTGCGTTGTTGAGGAGCAGCCAGGCCTTCCAGGCGATGTAGTGGCTGTAGCACGGATGCAGGACGATGGAGATGGGCGGGGTTTCGGTGGACAAGGTGGCCGGAGTAGGCAAGATGGTGCCCATCAAGGTGGTCTCCAGGCCCTGGTACTGTGCCGAGGGGTTCGGGTACATCATCCAGTCGGTGTCGCCCATGCGGATAAGCTGCTCGGGCATGCCGGCCGGGGTGCTCTCCCAGGCGGGGTTCACGCGGACGAAGTTGGAGAAGTCCCCGGTCTGGAGCACGTGGATGGTGCCATTGGCTTCCTTGTATGCCGCGTAGTCGAGCTTCAGCATGGTCGTGGGCAGGGTGATGTCGGCGGCGGTCACGATGCCGGTCGCCTTGGTCTTCGGGTAGGTGCCAATCAGGCTGTAGAGCTGCAGCGTGCACGCGTTGCCCCACTGGATCATCAGGTTGTCTGAGACGTGCGTGTTGAGCGGATCAGTTTCCTGGATCAGCCCGCGCACCTCGTCGATTATATCGTTGAAGGTCATGGTTTACTCCTAAATTGGCCCCGCGGCCCCAGGACACCGCGGGAGAATACGCGGGCCTGGAGCAGGGGGTTATCCTCTTACTTGCAGAGGATCTTCACTGCGGTTTCCGCCTTGATCACCGCGATGCCAAAGAGAGCCCAGGTGAGCATCTCAAGGTTGATCGTGCCGGGGACGGGCATCGGCTGGCGCAGGGTAGGCATGCGCTGGATGGCGATACCGACGGAGTCCCTGTAGAACAGGCCGCCGATCTTGCCGCCGGTGACAGCCATTTCCGCGTCGGAGCGGAAGAATACGGGGATGCCGTACAGGGTGTCGATAGCGGCCTGGATGTCCTTGGTGCCGTTGGAGTCAGTCTGCCCCGCGACTATGCGGAACGACTTCTCATAGGACTTCAGCAGGCGAATGGCGCTGAACTGGGTTCCGGGAAGGATCCAGCACATGTCGTTCGGGTTGCTGATGTCCACGTGGTTGACCACGAGGGTCTGGATGGCCAGGGAGACGGCAGCGTCGGTCAGGTCAGAGCCCAGGGCGCCCGCGGTGTTGGAGAGGCTGGGGATCAGCTTCACCATTTCCACGTCGATGCTGTTCGAAACGGCGCGACCTGCCTCTTCTGCGAAGGCGGAGCGGACGTCGAGCTTAGCCTGGAAGAACACCGGCTCGGGGATCTGGTAAGCGACGGCTTTCGCCTGGTTGATCAGGATCGTCTGAGGGGTGATCGACGTGTTTTCCTTGTTGTAGCTACCGTCGGTCATGCTGGCGTTCACCGCGGTGAGGCGGGGGAACGACGGCAGGGTAACGGACTCACCGAAGGCAGCCACGTCGGCGTCGAACGAGCGCACGGACTTCCACGCGCCCATTTTGTCGTAGAGGGCTTTGAGGTAGTTGATGGAGAAGGCCTTCGCGGCCACGCCATAAGCGGGGTCGTTGGAAGCGCCGGGAACGTGATACATTTCGTTTGCCATGATGGTTTAGTTAACTGTTGCTGACGGGTGAATGCTATAACAAGCGTTGGAACTACCGCTTGTTCATTACCTCGTTCACTTTAGCCACAGCTTCCCTGTAGGCCTTGGTACCAGGTTTTTCCCTGTCCACGGCCGCAAACAACGATGCCAAATCTTCGTGGGCTGCGGACATCCCGCCGGATGTTTTCACAGCGACCGGAATTGGAGGGGTGGGAGCGATCGCCAGGCGCTGAAGCCAAACCTTCTTGGCCTCCGCGTACGCCAGGTTCGTGTCGATGGCATTGAGCTTTCCGATCCGGGGATCTGTATCCACGATGTCCATGATGTCCATTATGGCACCAGGGACTGACTGGACGTCTTTATCCATCGCCGTCGCCTGAATGGCTGCGGTCTCATCCACCACAACTACGGGCTCAGTCGGTTTAGCCTGCGACTGGACAGGGGTTATCGTTGCGGGTGCTACTGGAGCCAGCGCGGGCGGTGTGGCCGCGGGTGCCGACTGGGGCGCAGCGAGTTGGGCTTCCAGGGCCGCAATGCGCTGTTTATCCGCCTTGTGCTGCTGCCTCTGTTTGATAAAGGCCGCTACGGCCTTGTCATCCTGAGGTTTCGCGGCTTCTGGAGTAGCCGGGGCTGCCTCAACCACGGGTGTCGCGGGCGCTGCGGACGGCGCTGCGGCTGCAGGAGTAGGTGTAACCTGCACTGGCTGGATTGTCTCTACGTTTTCTTTTTCTGACATTGGGTATCTCCTAGTTTCTCGACTTAGACTTTAGCGTTGATGAACGAGGTGATGTTCAGGGCGATGTCTATTCCGTGCAGCACTCCGGCTGCTACACCGCGCCCATCGGGGGTTTCCCGGAACATGCCGGAAGCTGTTGCGTCCTTAATGCGAAGGACCTCGGCTTCATAAATCTTCCATCCGGGGGTTGCCTGCAGCTTCTGGATCTCCAGAAGGGCCCCAGCTTTCTCTGTCTCTGTGCGTTTGGCGGCCATGGTTTATCTCCTACCTCTTCAGGATGGTTCTGTCAGCCTCCGTGGTTGCGCTGCGCACGGCCGACAAGGTCGTGGACTGGTCACCGGGAGCCTGCAGGACTGGGCCAACGGGGGTGGTGGCCACGTTCTCGGCGGACGGCAATGCCATGTTGCGGTTGAGGTTGCGCGTCTCTGTCCTACCCGGCTTCTCATTTGACAGCCGGCGTTCTGCCGGCAACTCCCCCGAGTTCGGTTGGCCGCCAGGCTGCATGTTGGCGTTCTCCATCTGCTTCATCACGGAGGCCCTGACAAGGTCCGCGTCAGTGATGCGCTGGACGGACTGGTTGAAGTTCGGGACATCAAGAAGCTTGAGGACCTCGGTGATGACCGGTGTCGGATCTAGCTTGAGGCCGGTAAGGGCGTTGGGCGGGGTATTGATCATCAGGGAGACCGCGGTCATGAGGCGGTTGATCTTCGCCGGGCGGAAGTCCTGGTCGGTCATGGTCTTCACGCGGACGTCCACATCAATGAGCAGGTCGGACGGGTTGATTGTGATCGGGGTATGGTTGATCGACAAGGTGAAGGGCTTGGTCTGATATTTCTGCCCGTTCTGGAGGATCTGCTTGATCGCGTCTCCGACTAGGATAGGGGCCACCTGTTCCGCGCCGACGCTGATGTTGCGTACGGCTTCGTTCATGGAAAGTGACACTTCCGTCGCGGTTGCCGAGTCCCCTGAGACGAGCGCCTGGAGAGTATCGGTCGCGCCAGAGCCCTGGCGGAACTGGTTCACCAGGCTGCTTTCGTAGGCGGCCAGAGTCCCCATGGTCTGGGGGTTGGGGGCGAGGCTCATCATCGTGCTAGGGTTCTCCATGTTGATGATGCCCAGATTGCGGACTGCGAACTCCATGTCCTCGTCTGACAGGCCCTTCTGCTTGGCCCACATGTTGGCGCCGGCGAAAGTAACGGTGTTCAGGAGCGAGGAGCGGACATCGTCCAGCTGGCCCAGCAGCGGGCGGAATTGGTCGCCCAATCCATTCCCGAGCGGTTCCACGTCTAGGGTGTTCACTGTCGCGATGCGGACCGGGCGCAGGCCTTCATAGGCTTCCATGCGGATAACGAACTGGCGATTGACCACTTCGACGGCGTATTCTTCGCCATCGTTCATGCACTCCAGCGGGCCATAGTAGGTGGAGCGTTCTATGCCACCCTGGAAATTTACGGACACGTAGCCGGACCAGGCCATGCGCTGGATCACCCACTGGTTAACCTTGGGGCTGTACTCGGTCTGGTTAAGCGCGTCGTGGATGCCCTTGAAATTGTAGATCTCCCCGTTGGGGTCGTTGAGGAGCAGCTTGTTAAGGCTCGAGCGCGCCTGAATGTCGTTCAGGCAGACGAAGCTGGATTCCTCAATGTCGTAGGCGTCCAGGCTGAAGGCGCAGTTGATAAGGGACACGGGCCGGAAGGATGTGATGAAGCGCTTCTTGCCCAGGAAGCTGGCGCGGAGCGGCTCATACTGCTGGTGCACGGCCACCGATCCGTAAAGATCCAGCTGCAGCAGGCTGCGGTACAGGCCCTTGCCAAAGCGGCACAGGTCAAGCTGGTTGGTGACGTAGTGCTCGGACTTCAGGATCTTAGATGGGTCAGCGTAACCGATGATGTCGAGCGGCTCCAGTTCGAAAAAGGGTTTCTGTGAGGTCAGCATGCGGTACTGCATGTTGGCGATCGCGCGGCAGGCCTTGTACAGCTCGGACGAGTTGGGGGACAGCTTGGAGTTATCTTTGAGGGTGCTGGTCTTTCCGCAGTATAGTTCGGCGGTCTCTACCCACCGGGCCAGGCGCTGGGCCATCTTGCCTTCGTAGTTGTTGTTCTGCTCATTGATCTCGGAGCAGATTGCGGCGTTGAGTCGTGCGTCTGGATAAAATGGTTTGTTCATGGTCCCTCTATGTTGATACCCCTGATTGGACGTTTTGTTGTTGTTGTTGTGCTACCGGTTGTAGAGCCGGACCACCAAACCCTGCCGGCCGGGCTTGTGCCGGTTAATCCGTTCCAGGCGGCGGAGCATATCAGCTTCCTCCCGGAGCATGTCCTGCGGGGTGCGCGGGGCCCCAGCGGTCTTGATCGGAGGCATCAGACCCCCCATTCTTACAAAACTGTCAATGCCGTAGCGGAAGGCCGCCAGGACATCCGGCTCGTGGCTGCCCCAGTTCCAGGACTCCATGGCCTCTAACAGGTGCTTGCAGCTTTCGTGGATAAGGATGTCGCCATTGGTCAGCAGGGCTTTGACATCGGACACCGAGCCATCGAAGTCCCGGGTGGCCTGCATCACGGGGATCCCTGACAACTCAAAGCGTTTGGCGACAGAGGTCATGGACGCGTCCCGGTTCCAGCAGCTGCTGTCCAGCACGCTGTGGCGGATGGGGAACTCCGGGTAGATGGCCTTGATGGCACGGGCGTGGGTGGGCACGTCCGTGTTGTTGGCCACGTACTCGGCGTAGACGTAGGCTTTCTTGTTGGCGAGCTGGCTGATAAATACGGCTGCCGTATTGTCGTCCAAGCCCCAGTCCATGCCGCGGGCGTGCACCACGCGGCCGGGAGGCGCCACATTGGTGACGAACAGGGTCCGGTTAAAGTCCCAGTACACGAGACCGAGCTGATCCACGTACTTCGCCAGGTACTCCTGGTCCCAGGTAAGCTGCGGTGTGATCTTGCGCTTGGCCTCTATCTCCTCTTTGGTGATGTTCTCCGCGTCATAGATAGTGCCATGGAACACAGCCCAGTCCCAGCCGGGGTTGCTGTGGATCTCCGCAGCGATCTGGCTCTCCAGCCGGCGAAACCAGTTGCTGCCATTGGGGCTAGTGATGAACATGGCCCGGCCGCCGCGGCCCATCAGCTGAGGGCTCAATACATCCTGCCACAGGTCAAAGCCGTTCTTCCAGAAGGCACACTCATCCAGGATCAGGAAGTCGATGCCGCGGCCGCGCAGCGAGTCAGCCGACTCGGCCGTCTTCCAGCACAGCTGGGCGCCATTGAACAAGATGATGGTGCGGGTCTGCTTGTTGTGGCTCCGGATAAGCTCAGGTGGGCACAGGCGCAGGAACTCGGGGATGGCGTGGTCATTGCATGTGGCGATGTCGGAGGCCACATACCAGCACACTGCGTTGGCGTGAGTCGCTGCGAACTTGAACATGGCATAGGTGGCCAGGAAGGTTTTACCGAGACGGCGGCCGGCGCGGATGATGTTGAACCGGCGCATGCCTGTGATGATCTCGCGCTGCTTCTTGAACAGGGTCACTTTTACATTAATATTCATTATAAGTATCTTCGTGCCATCCCAACCCTTCCGCTACCTCGGGGTGGGCGGAGGCATCTGGGAGCTGGGATATTCGTTGTCGGAATCAGCAGGGGCAGGCGCGGGAGCCGGATCCCGGGGGATTGTCTCCGTGGCTTCGGTCAGCAAACCCTCATCGAAAGAGATCTTGATGGAATCTGGCGAGGCTTCCACCTTTGTGGACTTAGTAGCCACACCTAGTCCCAGAACGCGCACCGCAGTGTTAATGGCCTGCTGCTGGCTATGAGTGGTGAAGGCACCATCGGCTGTGGCAACCAGGTGATCTTTGATGAACCCCACAGTAAGGGCATTGGCGCGGGCGATCTGGGCCTTCAGCGCCAGCACAGCCGGCCAGAACAGAGGATCCATGACCCACTGCTGCTTGGCGTCCATGGAGAGCGGCGGCACCGCGGCGAAGGCCTTGAGGATGTTTCCCCCGGTCTGCGCCATGGCCTCCAGGAACTCGTGCTGCTGTTCGGTAATGTTGATGATGCCCACGGGCAGGAAGTCCTTGGGCGCGGGCTGCTTGGCTACGGAGTACCAAAAGGCCATATTACAGGCCTCCCTGTGGCATAGGCATACGCATAAGCATAGGGAACGCACAGGGCTCTTCTATTACGATGCGGACGGTTTTTGGGACGGTAGTGGCTGCATGGCGCAGCAGTAGGCTGGATATGTATTGGCGCACGGACATGCCGGAATTGTCCGCGAGGGCTCGGTAGCGGGCATACGTGATTTGCGTGAGGTTAAGATGGACAATAGTGGCGCCTGGGGCGGTCGGCATATAGGGTCTCCTGTAAAACTTACACACGTAAGGTTTCCTTACACCCTTTATACCCGCAGCCAGGCGTTTTGTTAACAGACTATGTATTAATCCGGCGTTTCCTCCTTGCTTTCAGATAAGCTTTGGCCAGGCCAGCTGGCAGCACCACCGGCCGAGGCCGCGCATGCCTACCTCGCCCCAGCCCAGCCCCAGCCCAGCCTCACCTGGTCCTTTGGGTCTGTGGGTCGGTGGGGTCTAGTATATCACTGTGCTTTGTCCCGTGAGAAGGGCCGTCATGTTGTTGTAGGTCTGGTGCCACATTGCGTCCTCCGGGTTCCATTCCAGTTCGAGGGCCTTCATCACGGTCGCATTAAACCCCTGGTCGCACAGGTAGAAGTCTTTCACCTTCATGTCGCACTGCACGATCAC
>QGNH01001529.1_pt1 | contig 18786 bp, 29 predicted proteins | sample 1735481 | NCBI WGS metagenome assembly QGNH01 (sample SAMN09239004, study PRJNA386568) | Viral metagenome, whole genome shotgun sequencing project.
TTGTAAATGTAGCTGTCGAAGTATATACAAACAGGACAGATAATCCTGTAAAAACAACAATAACTTAGAGAAAAATAACAAGATGATTAGCGGAACAGTACGCACAATTCAGACCAAAGATTGGAACGGCAAGATCCTTTACACGATCATCCTTAACAACGACTCTACCTACTATGGCTGCGGGAACTTTAACCCCAAGGCTAAGCCAGGCGACTTTGTTCAGTTTGAGGCCAATAAGAACGAGAAGGGCTTCTGGCAGGTCGATAAGAACACCCTTGATGTTACTGCCAACACTGGTAAGATCGCCTATCCTACGCCTCCTACGGCAGCTATAGCGCATTCCAATGGCAACGGGGCGGCTTACCAGCAGGTAGCGATTCCTAGTGGCCTTGGCCGAGAGGACTATTGGCGGAACAAGGAAACTCGGGATGTGGTGAACGACAAGCTCCGCTCTATCGGGGCTGCACGGAACACTGCAATCGAGTGGGTTAAGTTCCTTGTGGAAAAGGAAGCTCTGCCGAGCTTGGCAAAGGCTAAGGCTGCTAGTCGAGAAGAGGTTCTTAACAAGATCCTTGACGACTATACCCGCCTGTTTATGAAGGGGGAGCTAGAAGAGCCGGTCGTCACCGAAAGTGAAATCGGTCTCGTGCCGGTCCAAGTGAAGGCCCAGGTGGAAGAGATTCCGTGGCAGTGAAGAAAGTAGTAGTAGACAAGGACGCAGCCCCCTCCGGGGCTGCTTTCCCTGAGATTCGAGGAATTACAATTATGAGCCGCCACGCCATCTACCGGGAAGGCCCGTACTGCGTTGTTGTAGGATTTGTTATAGGAGACTCTAATCGGGATATCCCCCACTATCTTATCATCAACACGGATAACAACGTGGTTGAGGGGTCAGCCGCGCGGCTATTTGAGGCCCGTGGATTGGCAGCGACTTTTGCTGCGGAATTGGCATCCCAAGATGAATGGCTAGCCAAGGGCAACAGCCTTGTACAAAAAGAAGGAGAACAGCCAGTTGGAAGAAGTAAGCCTACCTGGAACTAGGCTTGGTGGCGAAGACGCCGCCTGCGCCCCCGAAGGGTCCCCTCCCCTTGCAACAGATTACTCGCCGTTGTTTGGCAAGACGTTGTTGCTAGATGGGGACATTATGGCGTGGAGAGCAGCGGCAGTAGCCGAGAAGGTCCGCTACCTAGTTCTGTCTGAGCATTACACTGTGGAGTGTGATAGCGCCAAGGAGGCTAAGAAGCTAGCCAAAGAGGATATGGGGGAAATCTGGACTAGGAAGGATGACAAGGGCGAGGCGTTTGCTGAGGAGTGTCTTACTACTGCGGTAAACTCGTTGCTTGCTAAGACTAAGAGTGGAGATAATTACGTCATCTACTTGACTAGTCCGGGGCGAACCTTTAGACACAATGTTGCTGTAACAAAACCATACAAAGGAAACAGAGAATATCTTGAACGCCCAAAGCATCTCAAGTTCACACGAGATCTCCTTGTGGAAAGATACCAAGCAAGGTTCTCACGACAAGGGCTTGAGGCCGACGACTCTCTCGGAATCCATGCTACTAGACTTGGTGAAGGCTGCTTTATCGCAAGTATCGACAAAGACTTGGATCAAATCCCCGGATGGCACTTCAATTGGGTTACTGATCGAGTCTACAGAGTCTCCAGAAAAGATGGAGACTTCAAGTTTTATACGCAGTTACTTACTGGAGACAGTACGGACAATGTACCAGGAATTGACGGGATTGGCCCACAAACAGCCGCAAAAATTCTTCAGGGTGCAAAAGATAGTGCAGAACTATTCCAACGAGTTTGGGATGTCTATAGATCTAGAGTTGAGGGCAGCGACTCCCACGTCTGGGAGTATATGCGTGAACAGGGAGACCTCCTGTACATTCTCCGCGAATCCTACAACCCCGGAGAGTTAGAGAAATGGTGGCCCCGCGATCCGACAAAGATTACTACGTTAAAATTAACCGAAACTCCCTTGGGCAAGCCCGAAGACAATACTGGAGAATGGTATTTCAATCAACTGCGCTCCCTTCGGAGCAAAGCCGAAAAGGTGCCACCTTCAAGTACAAACCAGACAGAGGTACAGCAAGAGCCCTAAAGCTCCTAATGATACGAGATGAACGAAGAAGAATCAAAAGAGAAGAAAAACAAGAAGAAGAAAAGCCGGTGGATACGGAACTCCGGGGTGAGTAGGTACTCTAAGGAAGAGGAACAGGCTAACTACTCTTTGCACGAACAGACTCCTCCGTGGTATCACGGTGCGCGGGTAAGCGGAGGCAAGAATGGCAAATAGCCCGGTGCGTGTTCGTAGAGGAAACGTAGTCTACCGATCCCGAGCCGAGAATGCCCTTGCCAACTGGCTAAATGAACGGAAGATCAAGTTCGACTACGAGACCATTAAGCTGCCGTACACTACTCGCGTAGTGTCGGGGTTCTGCGACAAGTGCGGTAACAAGAAGTGCTCACAGAGGCATGTCTACCTCCTAGATTTCTGGTTCCCAAAGCACGAGTTTGGGATAGAGCTTAAGGGGCGATTGACAGGACATGACAGGGATAAGATGGTGGCTGTAAAACGAGACAATCCAGAGGTTAATATTAAGATGCTTTTCCTTTCTAACAATAGGCTCCATCCTCGTACAGAGAAGAGGTATATGGACTGGGCAGCGGAAGCGGGGTACGACGCCAGTGTAAAGATCCCTGACATGCGGTGGTTCGGATGAGCGCTATGAAAAAAGGCCCAAGTCATTATAACAAGCTGAAGTTCCAGCCCACGGAGTACATTCAAGCCAACAATCTTGGGTGGTGCGAGGGTAATGTAGTCAAGTATGTTACCCGGTGGAAAGACAAGGACGGCATCAAGGATCTGGAAAAAGCCCTGCACTATCTAGAGATACTTATTGAGCTAGAGAAGAAGGCTAACGATGGCACCACGTAATACCGATAGCCCCTACGGGGAGATCCCTGTGGCGGGATTAAAATTAACGCGAGTGGAGCTAGCCCGGTTGCGCGAGTTTGTGCGGGAAGTAGAGCACGTAATTCGATACGACGATACCGGGGTTACGGACCATCTTGGGGACTCAGTGCTAACAGCGGCAGAGATATTAGGGATTAAAATTAACAATGAAGACGGATATGACGTATAACTCTATTTTCTTAGGCTCCTTCAAGAGTAAGGAAGATATTGCTGACTGTTTTGAGATTAACAGGCATCAGCTTGACGATCTTGATGTCCTTTTTGCAATCTACGACCAAGACGGTTACGATGCCTCGGCTTTTGTTCTGTTTCGTAACCCAGTAGACGGGAAGCTGTACGAAGTTTATGGATCACATTGCTCATGCTTCGGACTGGAAGGTCAGTGGGACCCAGAAGAGACTACAAAAGAAGCGGTGCTAAAGATTAAACCGTTTAGCTATATTCCGGGAGGAGAAGAGGTATACAAAGTTATAGAAGATTTGGTAAAGAGTTTGCCGGATGATGACGCTAAGTGACTTCCAGCGAGAGAGGTTTGTACTGCTTGCTGAAGAGTGCGCTGAGGTAATTCAGGCAGTAACAAAAACCCTTAGGTTTGGATTAGAAAGTGTACACCCAGAAACTGGAGTATCTAATAAAGATAGACTTGAGGAAGAGTTAGCGGATTTATTCGCTGTGATTCACTTGGTAGAAGAAACATATCTCTTAAATTATTGGAAAATCTTTAACAAAAAAGATAAAAAACTAGAAACGATACATAAGTATCTAATGTACGACGATGCCGAGCCCTAAAATACTTGTTTGCGATATTGAAACAGCACCCTTGCAGGTGCTGACGTGGGGTATCTTTGACCAGCAGATTGGCCTTAACCAAATACAAGAAGATTGGTCAATCCTAGCATTCTGCGCGAAGTGGCTTGAAGAAGATAAGCTGATCTACATGGATACCGGGGGGAGGGGGCCTAAAAAGGTTAGGGATGACTCAAAGCTCCTTAGTGTTCTCTGGCACCTGCTGGATAAGGCGGACATTGTAGTGACTCAGAACGGCATGTCCTTTGACATTAAGAAGATCAATGCTCGGCTGCTCATGGAGAAGTATGAGCCGTACAGCCCTATCCGTGTTGTAGACACTCTTAGAGTCAGCAGACGGCACTTTGGGATGACTTCTAATAAGCTGGCTTGGCTATCTGCACACATCACAGATACTCCTAAGTCAGAGCATAAGAAATTCCCAGGGTTCGAGTTGTGGATAGAGTGCCTTAAGGACAATCCCGCCGCGTGGGCGGAGATGAAGAAGTATAACGAGATTGACGTGCTAGCTACGGAGAAACTTTACCTTGCCCAACGACCGTGGATATCTAATCACCCCAATGTACGTGCGTATTTTGGCGGAGAGGACAGTAAAGATGGTGCGGGAGGCGATGGACCGGGATGCCCTAAATGCGGGTCGAGTAAACTCCATAGCAGGGGAACTGCTACGTCTCAGCAAGGGGTCTACACTCGATACCAGTGTCAAGGCTGCGGAGGATGGTCAAGAGGAAAGACACAAGTGACAAGCTTAGAACAACGAAAGCAACTGTTGAGTAACTAAGGTGAACGTCTTAGTAGTCTGTGAGTTTTCAGGGATGGCAGAGCAGTGGGGCTTTTTGTGAGAGGGCATCTAGAGGGTTTGTCCAGCAAAGCGACCAATAACAAGCTTCAGATCAAGCGGCCTCTGAGGATTGTTGACGCATGGGACTACCTTAATGACGTGTGCTTTGACGGGGAGATGATTAGGCCGACGTTTAAGGTTTGGCTTAATCTCCAGATGGTTACTAAAGGGAAAAAGTACAAGTTGCTTGGGTGCTACGACAAGTCTCCAAAAGAAAAGAAAGGTATCATCTGGATCTCATATAAGCACGAGGACAATAGCCAGCTAGAGACCCTTTTCCACGAGATGGTGCATCAATACATTAACGAGGTCTTGGATGACAAGAACTATCATCACCACGGCACGTTGTTCTGGGATATATATTACGAAAGGATGGAGAGATTGTAAGTGAGAGTCTACTTTAGTGAAGTAAAGGTAGATGAATACAATGAGGAGTTAAATTTAACTCACATTATAGAGAATCTGGTAGAGAAGCTGGAAGAGTTGGAAAATAGGATAAAGGAGTTAGAGGTAAGAGATGAAGATAGAACCACGCGGTGATTATTGCAAAGAGTGTGGGGCACCCCTTCGCAAAGGAGTACACCATTACTGCAAAAAGAGTAAGGCCGAAGACCTGTTCAGTAATCCAGTTGTGTACCCCGACGTAGATTGGAGCCCAAGTGTAGACTCGGTTGGAAGTCCATCAGGAGATTTCTCAGGGGATGGTGGTGATTTTGGAGGAGGAGGCGCTAGTGGTAGTTTTGATTGATTCAGCAGTATTCTTCCTGTTGGGCATTGTCGTAGGCGTATTTATTGAAAAGTATTTTCCAGTAGATCCGTTTAAGTAAGACAACAATGGCATCTGTATACGAAGACCCCCGGTGCATTTGCCGGGGTAATTGGAGGGATATAGTAAAAGAGGCTGAGCCCCTGCTTGATAAGAAGCTTGTGCGGGATGGGAAAGCGTGGCGGTTCTTTGGTGTAGTTCACGGTTCCGATGATTACTATTACGGGCTGAGTAATGCCGACGGAGAGTTCCTTCTTTTGAGCTGTGTAGCTAACTTAGAAAATTGGGGGTTTGTTCCAGTCCAGACATAAAAAAACCGGCACTAAGCCGGTATTAAATTTAATCTTATTTCAGCCGGCCTAATCCGCCGGCTTTTTTTATTTTCTAAGTCTAATCTTCTTCTTGATGTGTTCTATAATCTGGTACAGTACCCAGAAGAAAGAAATCAACCCAGACCCCACTGCTATCCAATTAGCCAGCAGTTCAATAGACGGTAGATCTGTAGCCCAGTGCTCAAACCTCTTAGTTAGAAGAGCCAGCAAAGCAAATGCAGTGGGGACCTTAGCCTCATGTATAATCTGTGGGGCTATAACAGGTGTGCTATCGGGCAGCATAGTCGTGACTTACTTTCCCGTACCAGTCTTGCCATCCTTGGAGCCTGATTGCGTCGCGCTGGCAGGCGGAGATGGAGTCTGCAATAGCTTGGTTAAGTATTGCGTAACCGGCGGGCTCTCCGGGGGTTGTTCCAGTTCCTCCGGGGGCTGAGGGAATGGCGGGCACTTGTCCGGTACTAAGACCGGCTTCATACTTGTACAGGCGGCTAGCCAAATCAGCGTTAGAGGCGTTAGCCGTAGCAATCCTTTGTTCATATTGGTCCTTAATTTCGGCTTGTGCTTGCTGGTCTGCAACAATAGTTGCTTGATTTGCCGCTTGTTGTGCTTCTACAATCTTAGCTTGGGCCAGTGCAAGCTTTTCCGCCTTGTCATCATCCACTATACCCTTGAGATGCCAGCCAAGGAATACTGCGCCTCCGGCGACTAGGGCGTAGATTAAGGCACGTATTTCAACTTCTATTGGCATTGTTGTTGCTGTTGTCCGCATCCCGCATCTTATCATCTAGCAAGGAGTGGGTAGCGTAAAGGGTTAGAATAGACCCGTCTGCACCAAGCCACTGTGCGCCAGTAAGGATGTGCATAAAAGTTAGGATTGACGCAATAGCCAAGGACGCCAGCGCGAGAAAAAACCTTGCCTCTGTGTAATCCAAGCTCACTTAAGTAGATTCCCCGAGACCCATTAAGATGCCGTGAGAGATAGTCTCGTTGTCATACGGCTGTACGCCATTCTCATGCAGAATGATAGCCCTGACTAGTTGACTAAACACGTTACAGAATACCAAGGGGTCGTTAGGGCCGCACGGAATAGCTTTGCACAGAGCCTCTACGTAAGCCTGAGTATCATTCTCCGAAGAAGGTGCCCATCTGTCTATAGCTAGATGGATTGTGTTAATCCCCTTCTTCTGGTAGGTAAGAAAGATCTTAACTATCGCCCTGATGCCGTACTCGGGGGTCTGGAACTGAATAAAGTCTGGGTCACTCTGATCTACAGCCTCTCCATCCCAAGCTATCTGGCTGTGCCGAATATTTCCAGGGTTGTTATTGCGTATGCCGCGAGGAGTATCCGGCACGTTAGACTACCAGCCCAGTGTAGGAGCTAATCTTAGTCAGGTATAGGAAGCTACCGGGATAAACAATAGTAGCGTTCGTAGAAGAAGTGTTCTGTGACCAAGCAAAGGCTATAGTCAGCGGCTGAGGAACTACAAGAAACCCTGCGATGCTTACCACGTACACAGTCCCGTGGTTAGTGCTGGTGTCCCACGTTACCGCCCCTTGAGTGTTAACAAGCGTTTGATTGCCCGACCCAGAACTTCCATTAAACACACAACCAGAGCCGTTTCCCAAACTGACTGAATTAGTAACATTAAAATTAATGCCGCCGCCGGGGTTGCCGTTGGCTATATAGGATATAAAGCCGTTAAGGCTGTAAGATCCTGGGGTAACTGCAATCACCAACTCAGGATCGTTGGTCAGGGTAGTAGTGGAGACTCGCCCCGTAGTAAGTACCTTGCTGACAGAGTAATTGACGTTAGTCTGGATCGAGTTAATCGGGTCAATGTCTTCGTACAGAATCCCGTTCTGGTCGTAGAGCTGACTCCTATAGGCTATAGTACTATCTAGATAGATTGCTGGGAACCTACCCATTGAGTCGGCTTCTAGGTTAGTCGGAGGATATTGCTGAGTAAGCCCAGCATCTGCATACACCGGGGCCGGGGTAGTAGTCCCTGTGTAGTAGAAGTTCAGGGTAGCCCCAGGCATTGGTACGCCATTGCTGTTAAGCGGCAGAGACCGGGGATCGTAGTAAAGAAATGATGGGTTAGACATGATAGTGACTATTGATTCCAGGTATCTGCATCTGGTTGAAATTGGGGATCTAGCAAAGGCGGCAGCCCAGAGTTATTTGGATTGATAAAGTTGCGCAGAGTAGATCCGCCAACTTGCTGCGATGCTTTCCTGAGGTATCCAGCCACTGGGTTTCTAGCCATAGCTCCGATGTACCTAGCCGCGTGCTTGTTGGCAAGGACTGCGTTAGCAATCAAGGGAATAGCTCCAGTGCCAGTTGCCCATCCAGCATCCTCCAGCGGACTTTTTCCCGAGAGAATGGAGCCTACAGCCCCAGCCGCTGCCAGTGGAACTGAGTTAGCAAGAAATCTGCCGAAGGTGCCCGAGTTAGGGTAATCTCTTCCGAGAACAGACGCTGCTGCCATAGCAAACTCCTTGGCTTCGCTGGTAGAGTCCTTCATTCGCATAGAGGCAAGGTAGTTTTTTGGGGTAAGCTCTCGCGCCCCGTTTTGAGTGGCCTTCTTAATAGCAAACAAGTTACCCATCTCTAGATTTATTTGAGGTAACTCTGCTGCTGCGGGATTACCGTTGTAAATGCCTTGATTAATAACTTGAGAATCTATTAGGTCACTTAACTCCCCCCCAAGTCGTTGTTCCGTTGGGTTGTCTGAATGGTAAAGACGACTAGAGGCCATACGAGAGTCTCTCAAAGCATCAGCATCTATAATCCCAGTCACAGGGTCAGTGTACTTTCTTATGTGCGCAATAATTGCCGCCGGGCTTCCAATACCAGTACCTACAGGTATGCCACCCCGTTCTTGCCTGTCAATTATGGCATCAAAGTGAGCATCTACCGGTGGGGTTATTTTTACTGGAGTGCTTGTATAGATGCTGTGAATTCTTTGACCAAAGTCATCAAAACCATTCTCGATCATCTCATCGGTTATAGTGTTCTGTAACTTAGGATTGAAATTTGTTATCCCGCCAAATCCTGCAGCAGTCTTTACAAACGTAGAGTAATCTTCTTGATTAATTTTTGGGGCATCAGCATACTTGTTGTCACCCGCCGCAAGTTTAAGACCTGCCACTCTTGGGTTAAGTGTTTGCTGCTTGGTATCCAAAGACATGCCGTACTTGTTGCGCAAAAGAGCTACTTCAGCGTCGTACTCTGGGTTAGTGTAGGATCTTATTGGCTGGGCAAGCCGGCCCACAGTGTTGGCATTTACTACGCCACCAACTAATCCCGCCGCTCCTCCAAGAACTGCATTTTGAGAGGGATCTTCCCCCTCTGTAGTGGGCTCAAAGTATCCCTGAAGCATTTGAGAAGGAATCTGTCCCCACAACGTTTTTGGTCCCCCTAAAACGCCTCGCATTCCTCCAGACAAAAGATTGCCTGCTTGGATTGCTTGATACCCCCGATAAAGTCCTTTGGGAATTAAAGTCTCGGGACCTCCCAAAAGTGCTGCTGCAGTGCCTGGAAGAAACGCACCTAGTTTTCCAGCCTTAGTATTTTCAACACCTTCAGCTAATTCTCTATGCTCTTGGACCTGCCTTTCCATATCCTTCTTAAAGTCTTTTTGTCCGGTTGCCTCGGCATAGCGCTCTTTGACTCCAAGAGGAATTCCGGTTAGGTCCATACCAGCGCCTGCGTAAGTATTGAGTAGATCAGCGCCATCGCTAGGCAGTCCCCACTCCCCAAAAGGATTTTTTTCTGAGAGAATAGATGTAATTGCTGGCAACAAAGAATTTGTTGCAAGTCCCTCAGTTAACGCCGCCGAATTACCAAGAAATTTGCCAAGTTCTGGCCTAAGCACAGTGCTCATAGAGGGAGCAGCGTCTACTCCGAACAGGTGCTGGGAGCTAACATCTTTAGGGGAGTAAGCTGGGCTAGGTACTGGGTTGTACGGCACCTGCGTACTTGTAGGACCTTGGAGGTAGCCCGGACCCGGATCATCCATTGCCCGTGAGCCCGGAGGCGGCTCTGCATTACCGTCTACTTCGTTGCCTTGTGGATCTAGATAGTGGTACTTATACTTAAGGCCGGGCATGTAGGTAGCATCCCCCGACTCCTGCGGTTGTACAGCGTACTGAGCGAACTCGTCTTCGTCGCTGTTAGACGTGCTGGAGTTACCCGGATGCACCATGTACTGGCTAAATTCGTCGTCATCCGATTGGTTGGTATTACTTGCCATAATAATGATAACTACTACTGTACTGGAACAAGACCTTTAGTAGCTGCCGCAGCAGCCTCCGGGGAACCTTTCTTAAAGTCGTAGGTGCGGCCGTCAGGCCGCTTCAGCCTAACAAACCCGTCTTGGACTGGGGGCAATTCAGAGTATGCAGAGTTTGGCCTTACCGGAGTCGTTCTTTCCCCAGGACTTGGTATGAAGCTTCGAGGTTTATTGCCCCTTATATTACCAAGGTTATCCATATTGTTTACGGTGTTGTTAAGGTAGTCCGTAGGATTCTTTAGAAGCGGATATAGCTTTTCGTACTCGTTAGCGTCTCTTTGTGGTTTGATAGCATCCCACGCCTTGAAGTCTTGACCATATTGCATCTTGTCGTACATCTTTTTAGCTAATTCATACTTAGCAATGTATGCAATAGCCTGTCTGTTTAAGCTTGTATTAGCGGAAAGTTTGCCCAAAGCTATCTGCTCGGCAACACCAGACCATTTCATGCTGTCGTTCATTCCAGAAGTTTTTTCTCTAGCCTGCTGCATACCTTCCTGATTAAGAAACTTGTTCAACGCGTCTCCAGCCGCAGCGTTTTTCGTAAGCGAGTCAAATTCTCCGGGGCTGGGATTTTTAGTAAACTCAGCAAAAGCATTTTGGATCTTCCTAGCAGCCTCAGTGCCAGGACCTACTGCTGCTTGCTTAAGAAGATGCAGCACATTAGTATAGTCAGTTATGCCAGAGTTGGCAGACTCAAGTTTTTGCGTAGCTCGATCCTGAAGCTCTTGGTATTTGTCTGCTTGAAGCTTTTGTGCTGCCTGAAACCCTTCAACGTCCTTCATGTCATGGCCTGGAGGATTTTGAGGGGCAGCTTTAAATTTACTCATGTCTACAGTCGGAGTAGTCTCATCTTCTGGGAGACCATACTTTGGCACCTGCGGAGCGGGTTGCCCACTATTCTTAGCGACAGGTACATTCCCGCCGGTTGGCACAGTTGGCTGCGGACCCTTCAGAGCATCCCTAGTTCTTCCCGTCTTGTTAAGGTCACTGAGGAAAGCTTGCCCCCCAACGTTACTTTGATTGGGGGCAGAAGAAGCCCCCTGTTGTTCTGAGCTACTTGCGTTTTCGCCGTAGTGAGGAGCAACTGCTTTAAACCAAGCATCCACAGTAGGAAATATCTTAGGGACAAACTGCCCGTGAGCACCCGTCGCCACCCAATTGTTGTAGTCTGTCTCAAGGTATCTCGGGATATGCACATGACCACCATCAGGAGCAATAGCGTCCACACCCTGAAGGCCGCTTGTTCTAAGCTCGGAAGCCTCTTTCTGAGACAGCCCAACTGGCGTATCGTACCCTGGAATTCGCTGCTTGTTTTGAGGATCTCTTTGGTATCCTTCCTCGTCAATATAGGCTTCTCTCCCAGTGTAAGGGAATATGGAAGCTGTTACGTGCGTAGCGTACTTGCGAATCTGGTCATCAGTCATAGTGGCCGGAAGAAGCTTTTCCTCTTCTGGATCTGCTGCCTTAAGAACCTCTCGCGCGAGCCCAGGGTCTGATTTAGCTACTGCATAAGCATTTCTATAGACTAACGATGCTTGCCTAGCCTTCTCTTGATTCTGCTGCTGTATCTGCTGTTCCCACCGAGTCTTTATAGCCTCTGCATAACCCTTAAATTGAGGAAACATTCCAGCCAGAATTTGGGCCTGAGTGTACTGCTGTAGTACATTTGCTGGCATAGCAGTATTTGCTGGGGTGAACTGGGCACTCCAAACATCCGTATGGTTGTTTAGCCTTGCACTTAGTTCTTCAGCAGCACTTGGGGTAGTAGCAGTATCGTTGGCTACTTGCGGAGCATCTTGGCTAGGAGTTCCCTGAGGCTGAATGTCCTCAGCGGTATTGTTACTGCCCGGTTGCCCTGGGGTATTGGGTTGCTGATAAGCAGTTGACACCAAACTGGGCTGGGCGCTTTGCTGGGGAGCAGTCCCTTGCTGTTGCTGCTGCTGAGGCGCTTGAACTTGAGGCTGTGCGGAGGTCGGCCCCATACCGCTAGCAATACCTAGATTAGCTGGCTGATTATAGGTTTGAGAATCATCGTTAGTCTGATTGCCCTGCTGCTGAATAGTGTTGAGCATGAACGGCAGTGCCGCCTGCAGCAACTGGTTCTGCATAGCTTGGGACTGATTACTAAGCCCTTCCCCCGTAGCCTGCTGGCTAAGAAGGTTGCTTTGGGGTAATGCCTGCGCAGCTTCGCTGACTTGCCCAGCATAATTTGGATTGTAACTAACCGGCATTCTATTTAATTCCCACTACCAAAAGCATTACCTGACGAGTAAACCCCGGAGTCTAGAAGAGAGTGAAGTGATTCAACAAAGCTAGCCTCGGACATACCCCATCCCTGTTCTCCCCCCGTCGAGTTGTAAATATCCGAAATGCTTGCTAATGTACTATCGGCGTTACCACCGGACTTAATATCTTTGTTCAAAGCTGAAGCATCGTTCTCAAGGGCCGTACTGTCATTCTGCCCGATCCAGTGGTACACGGTGTTGTCCTTGGCATTGCCTTCAGGGTTCAACTGGTAGATTTCCCCGGACCCCTTAGAGGACTGGGTTCCAGCACCTACACCAAGGCTATTGTCAAACAAGACTGAATTACCGGAAGGCAGCTTACCGTCTGGGTTAACCTGCATCCCTTCAGACTCTGCTCCCTGCACGTTGATCTTGTCGGGGTTGTTAGGTCTGGTCAGGGAATTAACCAAAGCCCCTATTCCAGCCCCTACGAGGCCGATACCGGCTGTTGCAAGCCCAGAGGATATCCCTAGTGCTCCTCCAAGGCTAGAACCCAGTGTAGAGCCTCCTAGAGTCGTAGAACCAGCGTTATACACACCCTCTGCGGCACTTAGGTCGCCCCCAACATTCTGGCCCCCGGACGCTACCGCTCCAAGGACTCCGCCAGCGGCACCAAGGTCGCTAAGGGCACTACCGGCTAGACTGCCGCCAGCCGAGGAGGCTGCGCTACCTGCGGTATCGCTTGCCGATTGGGAGAGTAGGGACCCTCCGGCCGTAGCGGCATTAGCGCCGCTACCCGCTAGAGAAAACTGCTTCCAAGTCCTAAAAGGCTGTCATCTAATCCCCCGGTGTAAGCAGAGGTAAGGTTGCTTGCAGAAAGGATATCGCTGCCATCACTGCCAAAATTGATACCAGATGCAGCATCATTGATAGAGTTAGTAAGACCTTGCTGGTCTATAGTTTCGGGACTATTTAGCCAGTTGTCTGTGGTGTTACTGGCATCAGTGCCGAGGTCGGGGATTCCTGTACTAGAGTTATTTCCAAACAAACTGCTGATCCCAGATCCAAGACTATTCAGGGAACTAGTTAAGCTACCGTTACCCAACGCGGAGGCTAGCGAGCCTTGGTTCTGGTTAATGCCCGAGGCGTTAGCCGAGCCTACATCCTCATAGATTCCTGCTGCCGTCTGTCCGGCCTGTTGTTCCTGAGTGCCCTGTTGGAGATAGTCAGCATTTTGCAGTCCAGCAGCCGTAAGTGCATTCGATGCTGCGTTGTTAGTAATACCGGCCTGAACCTGCCCAGAGTTGATGGTATTAGTAGCTGCCTGATTGTACGAGTTAGCTACGTTAGCCCCAGTCGTAACGGCATTAGTTGCCGCAGCGTTGTACGCCTGCCCTTGGTTAGCTCCCGTAGTAACTGCTTGCCCGCCAACAGTCTGAGCACTTGTGTTACCAAGCCCTGCAAGAGATATTAGCTGGTTTACGTAATTGTTGTAGTTAGTGCTCGCAGCCCCAGTGTTATAGGCCGACAGCCCGGCAAGGGTAGAAGTAGAGTACAGATTACCTGAAGCAGCAGCTTGCCTGTTAAGCGCGTTCTGACCCTGAGCAAGAGAGAACTGATACCCAGGGTTGTTATTAAACGCTGAATAGTTAGGAGTCTGCCCAGCCTGAGTAGGAGCAAAGATAGAATTAAGAGATGCTCCAGCAGTGTTAGCTTCTCCAAGACCTGCTTGGTTTAGGCCAACAGAAGTACCTAGCTGATTTTGCTCGTTACTTGCAGCAGTAAGATTGTTGCCCTGTGCTACCTGACCATATCCAGTCTGAGTGCCCACCCCTTGGTTGTTAAAGCCTTGGGCCTGTGCAAGCAGGTTGTTCTGGGTATTGAGCCCAGTGTTGGTGTACCCTTGGCTACCTCCAAGAGCATTCTGGGCATTGTTTACTGCATTGTTACCCGTACCAATAGCTGCATTCAGATACTGGTTCTGGGCACCAAGGGCATTGTTAGCTTGGGTAGCAAAGGCGTTAGAAGCCGCAGTGCCTGTAGTAGCCGCAAGCCCAGTAGAGCCAATCTGCCCAAGGGAAGATAGAATAGAGCCAAGCCCCGCCCCTGTGGAGCCTCCAATAGAGTTAGCTATGCCCGCCCCAATTCCAGCTACAGCGCCTCCGATTCCTGCACCCACTGCAGCATTGTTAGAGGCCCCTTGTGCTGCCGGGAGATTAACCCCAATCTGCTGGGACTGAGGATTTGCGAATACTTGGGATGCGGGGACTGACATTAAAATTAACTCGCTTGAGTGTAGGCGGTCAGGATACCGTTAGTGAAAGTAAGACTTCCATTTGTACCCGTATTGGTTAGTTTGGCTGTAGTAATGACTACTGTCTTGCCGTTGACTGGGTTTAATGTAAGAGTAGCCGGAGTGATGCCGTTGCCACTTATCGTTATCCCAACACCTGTAGCGTTGCGCACATCCCCTGCGAACAGCCACGTTTTGAGTAGATTTACAAACCATGCTTGGGACCACGTATTAGGTACTTGGGCGGCTGGTAGGGAATCAATCCCTTTGGGGAGAGTGGGCATACCTAGATCGGGAGGGCGTCCAAGGTAACGTCAGTCAACCACAACTCTACGGGGTCAGAGAGATTAAACTGATAGACTCGTTCCCTTGATGTACCAAGGTTGTACCACACTGCACGGGTAGCTCGCTTGCCCTCGGAGCCCAAGCTACGGGCTGGCATAGTCCGCCAAGTGTGTCCCCCGTCATCACTCATTTGAAGGGTAATCAACGGCTCGCTGCCCTGTCCAGTAAGGGGAGCTTCCCCAGTCCCAAGGACTATCTCAAGTCTTCGGTGCCTTAACCTCATATGCCCTGCGTAAACCGGCTGATGAATCCAAGTAGCTACAAGGGTGTTGCCGAACTCCGTGTACGTACCGGGATCGAGGTATCCTATCTGCGCCGTGGGCTGAGAGTCTCCAATAAGCTGTTTACCGTAAGCGTTGGCTATACAGAACGGTCTCCAGTAGCCTATACCATACGAACTCATTTCGTGCCACTCGGTCGTAATGCAGTCATAGACCAAGGTACGCTGGGCTGTAGGGAATACGAATACTACCATCAGGTGCCCAGATAAAGAATAAGCCATACTGTAGGCATCAGTTATCGTGATATCCTGCAATATGGCTTCTATTGCGTGATTACTCACGCGAGTCGGGGTTATGCCTGACTGATTGTTAATACATCGTACAGTTAGATCGTTGGCTATCCAAAAGATGGTTTGATTCTGCTTAACTACGGTGTTTCCATTGGCACACCCAAGCTCCATGAAATTATTTGGACTAGACGCAAAAGGGGAACCAGCGGTGTTACCAGCATCAATGTAGCACTCAGAGGTTAGTTCTCCAAAACACCAAATGACTCTATTAAGAACTTGCATTCCAACAAACGGGTCCGTTCCGAATTCTCGGGGTAGCTGCCCGAAGTTGTTAAAAGTAATCGGCCCAGTGCCCGAAGTGATCTGACCATCATCGTTGTAGAATCCTCTGCCGTTAGCCTGTAAGAATACAATGTAGGAGTCTATGAAACCTACTTGGGCGGCTCCGTAAGTAACAAACGTACTTGCGGTAATCGGCAGTAATCCGTCAGCCAGATCCCACGTATAGCCAATCCCTGGGACTAGGCCGGGAAGGATGATTACTAGGCAGTAACCATTCCCAGTCATGTATACGCGGCCCGAACCGGGAATCCCAGTACCAAGAAAGGTGTAGTTACCAAACTGGTCGTAAGAACCTAGTTGGTCTCCCACAACTGCATACAAGGTCCCGGCCATGACAAACATGCCGCGCACGGACGCTACTGGAGGGTAGCCGGGTACTAGGTTCCCCGTTTGATTCCACTGGACAATTCCTGGGGTCCTGCGCAGGATCACCGGAGGGTCTTTGGACTTAGCATCCAGCCCAGTAACGTTTGGGGCTACCTCAGAATAGCAGTTCACCAGTCTGCGTACTGATGCTCGCGGCTCCGGTAGACTATAACTGCCGGTTGGTAAAGAAAGTGTCTTTACCGAGAAATCTGGCATTTCTAGATTCTACCCGGACCAAATAGACCGCCCTGTGCAAAGGGCAAGCCAGTCAGATCTGAGTCAAAGTATTCAATAGAACGCTTGGACTGGGTTCGTACTGCGGAGTCGATTTCATCCAAAAGGGTAGGTCTTTCCGCCTTTAGATCAATGCCGTAGTGTCGGGCTAGTTCCCCGACGAACATCAACTTTACGTTACGAATGTCTTGGTCTTGAAGTGGGGCAGTAGCATCAAGTTCTGTCTGGGGATACCAGCCTACTCGTATGCCGTCTGCTTCCATATTAGCAACCATGTCATTGAGAATCGTAAGCCCCTTCTGCGCCTGTTCTGCAGACGGCGGAGTTACTTCGTCGATGATGGTCAATACGAGATATCCGTTTGTGATTATATCTAGGTTAGTACAAGACAACGTGGGATACCTCTCATCGGCTTCGCCGACAGGCCGTTCGGCCTGCCAGTGGAACTGGTGCTTTGAATTAGGACACTTGCTCTGAAGTGAGAAGTCAACGCTTTTTAGACCCCTGTACGTTTCAGGGGTGCCCGGTAACAACGGAGGGATGGGCTGTATGTTACCGGACGACCGGTTTTGTTACTGCACTCGGTACCAAGTGTAGAGGTTCGTAGACGGCTGAGCCTGACCACTGGTGTTAGTGGCCTGAGTCAACTTATACGCATACTCCACTGGGGTATTAGCCGTCAGGGAGCTAACCCCGGCGTTAATAGTGTCAGTAGCGCCAGTTACGGCATTGGTCCCGGCAGTCAGGGTCAGAGTAGTAACGGCCTGGTTCGAGATCAACCGGAGGCGTTGGCCTTCAGTTGCCTGCGACGGAAACTGCACGGTGAGCGCAGAAATCGTACCAGAGGCGTTAATAACAAGAACGCTGGTCAGCGGGGTGATGGTGGAACCCGAGGTCGGGGTGACATAGAGGTCGAACGGGAAAGTCTGCCCGTAGCTACCGCCAATGCCAACCTGATACCCAGGGGCCGCGTACCCGTACCCAGAAAGGGTGTTGGGGTTATTTGCTGGTGTAGTCATAGTAGTAGGTATTCCTCCTTATTACGACACAACAGAGATGGTTCGGCAGCTAGTCTCGATCAGAGCCGGGACATAACCGTAGAGCACATCAATGCGGCAAGGCAGGAAGTCGTTGTTGATATCATACCGCCGAAGGACGCGCAGCGAGATACCCTCAAACTCCTCTCGTTCAGCAAACTCTTCCTTGTTGATTGAACCGGGAAGAATCAAGTCCGCCGAGGCGAAGATGTAGGCATCACGATGGAACGCGATGTTGGTAGCAACCACCGAGGCTGACGGAGCAGCAAAAGTGATGGCAGAACCAGTGGCCGGGAGATTGCTCACGTTCTGATACGCACCCGAGCCGATGATGGCAGGGGAGATAACAGCCGTAAGGGCACCCGCAGTATCACTGACCGGAGCCGTAACCACAAACTGCTTCAGATAGCCAAGATTGACCTTGGTTTCGTCATGCACTGCGTACACGCCAGCGATAGTGAATACGTCACCAGCAGCAAGGGTCGTGCTCGAAGCAGTGAACCCGTTGATGGCAAGGGACGTGGTAGCGACGTACTGGTTACCGACACCCGAGTTACCCTGGTTAGCACCGTTCACTACCGGAGTACCTGCGTATGTGCCGAAAGTGTAGGGGACCACAAGAGAGTTCGAGTACACGTTAAAGCCGAGTACATCGTCAAGCTCACCCTCAAGGAATTGCTCCTCAAGTGCTGAACCTGCGTGGAACAAACCCTTCGTATCAGTCATGAAGTCTCGAACACCCTGCGTACCAAGGGTCAAGGTTCTCATGCCGTCACGCGGAGTAAGCTGGTCATCCAGAATGCGGTTTGCCGCAGTCAGCGTATTAAAGCCGATAGTCGTAGTCGAGCTACCTACCAGATTATACGTGCTCTTGACCATAGTAAGAGCATCTGCCTCGATGTTGGCGGCAAGACGGGCAACTGCCGGGCGAAGGATTCGCTCCGAGAAGTCATCCACCTGCATCGTCAATTCGAGCGAGGAGAAGTTAGTGTCAACACCCTTCTGGGTCGCAACAGGAAGCTGAACGAACCGCTCAACTGTGTTCTGCGCCGAGATTGGGGCTCCGGTACGGATGATGTACTTGTTTGGCAAGCGAACATCAAGAACCGTACCGACCTTAGCACCTGCCACCACGAAGCGATCATCGTACTGCCTGTTGCAGCGGCCGATGTAGTTTGACTTCTGATGCAGGATGCGGAGGCTTTCTCGCGTCCAATTTGTTCAGCTAGTGTCGTTAATACTAACTCGCTTTTTTAAAGCTGCTCGCGGTTTCCCGCGAGTTCGGGCTATATCATCTCCAACTATTCTTAGTTGGGTAGTGCGCTTCCGACCACTTGGTCGTACTCCCGTAAAGGGATAGTCTCTACACGCCTCTTTGTAACATGAGGGCATACACCGCCATT
>QGNH01000143.1_pt3 | contig 18743 bp, 23 predicted proteins | sample 1735481 | NCBI WGS metagenome assembly QGNH01 (sample SAMN09239004, study PRJNA386568) | Viral metagenome, whole genome shotgun sequencing project.
AGTCCTCCCGTTCGGGTGGTTGAAACCTTCCGTGCACAGGAAGCGGTATATCCTGCACGCCCCGTGCATTTCCGGCTTTTGGGTCGGGTTCCTATTTGACGGGTTCGAAAGCACATATCTAGACTCACACCGCCCTCTTCTTCAGCTTATCCACCTCGTTGGTGAGTGCCACAACCGCGTCTTCGTCGTTGCGAATACAGTAGTATTCACCCACGTCCACTAGACTAGTACATCCGACTAGGTCGTGTTCTATACGTCTCACGGCCGCAGTCAAGTCTATACCGAAAGTGGGTCGGACGACTTGTAGGTTCTGACCTCTCTGGATCGCAAGTCCGTCTATTAGATCCAACGGTACGTTGGACAGGTACAGTCTATGTAGTTGTCTGAGTGCCAACTGGGCCGCGGCAACTCCATCAGCGTGAGCCTGATCGCCACTATCTATGGTGATGGTCATCTCACGCGGGGACTCGTCATAAGTGGGACTAACGGTGTTGTTGATGGCCACACCTACGATGTTCGTACCCTTGACCCGTACATAGACACAGTTGGCTAACTCGAGGATGGACCGCCTACCCGAGAAACCAGGCAACATCGGGAACTGTGCGACCGTACCGCCTGCGGGGATGACCGCTCCCGTGGGGTCGGGCGAGAAGACCTGGTAGGTGGCCGCACCGAAGTCCGCCGTATCTACGAAGTGGACGTCCATGCCCGGATCCACCCAAGCAAGATAGGTCGGCAGTGCCACCAGTATTTCCTGAAGATGTTGTGCCAGATACAGATAGTCGCCTATCAACGCCGCGTTGACGCCCGTGGCCGTATCAATCGCCGTGCCGGTGAGTGGTGAGCCCCATGAATTGACGAAGTCTTGGAAGTTCTTGCCTATATCCTCTATGGCCTCGTCGCCCTTGGCCGCCTTTCGGCTCAGATAGGCGTCCCACTGAACCCCATACACATTTACCTTGGCACCGGTATCGTCCTCCTCGCAGTATTCCACCGTACCATTCCAGACCCTGTTCCAACCACCATACGCGGAGGTGACCGATATGAGATCGCCTTCCGCTGGCGGGTTAGCCATATACTGTTCTATGTCTATCTCAACCCCGATAGGACTCGGCTCACCGTTGGTGTTTTCCACCACCGTACACCCGGTTACCTCGTAACCGACGGCATTGATGGCCACGGCCAGATTCTTCGTGTCGTCGAGCGTGATGGTGAAGTCGAAGGTGAGCCATGCCGACGTGGACAAGGCATCCATCAACCGCACCCGGCCATGGTGGGTCCCATAGGGTAGAGGTATTTGACTCACATACCACAACCTATTTCCGGCCGCGGCTCCCCCGGCGGGCACGGGAGTCCATGTCGTGTAAGGCGGGGCCGACTCGTTCCAATTCCCGAAGTCCGTGGTGGAATCGGTGACGAAGTACGGGGCCGTGAACGCCGCGTTGGGTGCTATCTGTAGTTCAACGTGAATCGGATCGGACTCGGCATCCGCGGTATCGACCTCGAACGTGGGCATCAGATCGGTAATCAACTCGTGGTCCGTCGGGATCACCAACGTAACCGTCGGTGCGGTGCTGTTCACGATGGTGAAGGCGCCGGAAGTGGACCATGCCGACGTGAGGCTCGGATATGCGACTAGGTAGCCTCTAATCCTCACCTTGCAAGTGGCGGTGTCGGCGGCCACCAAAGTCGTCGCAAGATACCAAGCCCACGTGGCTGTAATGCCGGAAACAAGGACAACCGTGTCCGCGAACGTACCCGCTACACTGAACTCCAAGGTGTACGCGACCGCAAAGCCCTCGGCCTGTTCGGGTGATGCCTCGGTAAAGGTGACGTCATGCGACGTGGCCTCGCGCCAGGACTCACCACCGACAGGAGCGGTAATGGTAGGGTTCCCGGGTGCGCTCGCCGAGGTGATGATGACTTGGCCGTCGTAGCCGTTACCACCCGCGTTGGCCCCGAGGTAGTTATACCGCCCACCACCGCCGCCTCCTCCACCTGGACCACTCGCAGGTGGGTGGCCGTCATCGCCTTCCGCGCCACCTTCACCACCAGGCCCTCCGCCCGTAACGGCGGCGCCTCCCCCCACGGCCCCCCGCCCAGGATTGCCCGCCGAAGCGGTGCCACCACTACCACCACCGCCGCCGGAGCTATCTTCTTGTCCGGTGGCCCCAGTACCGCCGGAGTACTTGGTGTCTCCCGTACCCGAGGCCGCGGCACCACCTACGCCCGCGGCCGAGCCAGGGAAGCCGTTCTGGCCTCCTCCCCCACCTTTCGCAACCACAGTCGTCGTGGCGAACTTGGAGTCGCCGCCGGCCGTACCGTGATAGGTCGGGTTGTTCGTGTTCCCAAACCACGCGGCGCCGCCGACACCTTTGGCCCCGACCACTACCGCGTAGCCTACACCGTTTGTGCAGGCGATCCAGCCGCGGGAAAAAGCACCACCGCCGCCACCAGAACCGGGAACGTTACCACTGCCGCCCGAACCGCCACCACCGCCACCACCCCAGACCTCGACCCTATACAGGCCGGTGGCGGGGCACGTCCAAGTATAGGTGCCTGGTGAGGTGTAAGTACTAACCGACATCTAGCACCGCCAGATCGGTCGAGTAGTATGCCAGGTTTATGAGTGCGAGGTAGGAGCCGACCCAATAGGCGGCGGGATCGTCGGCAACGGCCGTGAACGCGTAGTACCAAACGGAGGCGTTCTCACAGCTAAAGACGGCCGCCGAGGTCTTGACGAGGTAATACCGATCCTCCATCGTCATGCCGAGGCCCGACTCGAAGTATAGCGACTTGATTCCACTTACCTGACAGGCCGCCTCAATAGAATCCTTCTCCCCAGTGAATTCGGCCCATCCCTCGATGACGATTTGTCTAGCACCCATCCCCTTCTCGATCGTGCGGTTCAGGTTACCCCAACCGTACGGATGGTGAACCGTCTTCTTGACGGGTATATCGGAGACGATATGTGCCTTGGTCAATTTCGTCGTACCAAGTCTCATATTCCCAACCTCAATCCTCTGTCGCCAAGCTTGGTCAGAATACCTTGGCCGGTGGCGAGTCCTTCATGCATACCACCGCCAGAGATATTGATGGCCGGAATATTGACGGTGTTGTTGGTGACGGCTCCGCTTATACCTCCCAGGTGAGCTTCGTAGGCCCCATCACCGAACGTGGCGGTAATGGCGGTCAGTTCTCCCTTAATCGAACCAAGGGAGGCCTTCACGTCGTTCCATCCGCTTTTGAGTCCTACCTGGAACCCCTCCATGACAGCCTTACCGTTGGGTATCAACAATTTCGCATCGTAGTCGAGCGGTCCTTTGAGATCCGCCAACCAACCGCCCACGGAACTTACCCAACCTGTAGCCTTATCCCAGATGTATTTCATACCGTCCCAGAGCCCTTGGATTATTGCCTTACCCGCGTTGTACAGGATCTGGCCAAGGTCGCCCACGGCATCCTTGATCTTACCACCGATGTTGAGCCAGTCCTTGACCGAGGTATCCCAGAGCCACTTGAGTCCGTCCCAGAGACCCATGATCACGTCCTTGCCCTTCTGGAGCAGCAGTTGGAGCAGGTCGCCGAGGGCTTCGAGTATCCGGCCGGGGACGCCCTTGATCCAGTCGACGGCCGTATTCCACGCGCCCTTGATGGCATCAACGACGGCCCAGAAGCCGGCCTTGATCTTGTCCCAGATGCCGGTGAAGAATCCGACGATGGCGTTCCAGGCGGTTTTGAGTGCGCCCGTGATATCGTCCCAATACTTGACGAGCAAGCCCACGATGAGGCCAACCCCGCCCGTGAAGATGCCGAGGATGATTGGCCAGTAGTCGATGAAGAACTGCTTGATCGCGTTCCAGGCCGTCGATATCGCACCCGTGATGGCATCCCAGATACCGGTCAAGAAGTCCTTGATGGCATTGACCGCGCCCCAGAATATGTCCTTGATACCCTGCCATATCGCACCAAAGAAGTCCTTGATTGCGTTCCAGGCCGCGATCAGGGCGGCTTTGATCTCCGTGTGGTACTTGATGCAGACGATGACGATGGCGATGATGGCGGCGATGGCGGCCACCACCAGAAGGATCGGGCCTAGCAGGGCCATGTTGACGCCGGCTAGAATCCCCTCCTCCGCCGTGAGCGCCGTGATGAGGGGAAGCAGCGGAGCGATGACCATGGCCGCGCCGGCGAGGACGGCGAGCAGTAGCCCACCACCAACAACTATCATCTTGATCGGCCCGGGGAGGTTACCGAACCACGACGCCAGCTTGCCCACCCAATCGGCCACCTTGGTGATGAGCGGTACCATCGGCACCAGGACGGCTTCCATGATTTCTTGCATTGAAAACTTGGCCCTGGCCACGGCACCCGGCATAGTTTTCCCGTACGCTTCCGCGGACCCACCAAACTCGGTGGTCAGTTCCTTTAGGATGACTTTCTGAGCACCCATCACGTCGCCAGAGTCCACCAGGGATTTGATGGTGTCCTTTTGTGAGGCCGTGAACTTTACACCTACCCGTTGCAAGGCGGCGACGCCCGCTATCGGATCGTTGAGGGCCTTACCTAGCTGCATGGCACTAGCGGTGGCGTCCTGCCCGAGTGCCTGACTCATATCGGTCATGATCTGGGTGGTCTGGTTGAACACGTCGTTACCTTCACCAGCACCATTCTTGATGTTGGTGAAAGTAAGCAGCATGTTCTCACCGGCTTGGATGGCGTTCTTGTCTATACCTGTCATACCCTCGATGCTCTCCGCCAGCCCCGTTACGGCTTCGGTAGTCATACCCGATGCGGCGCCGGTGGACGCCAACGCTGCGGTGGTCTGAGTCTGAACCACGTTCATGGCGGATAGACTGTCGACCGTATCGCTGACCACCGCACCGACGGTGCTGAGGATCATGGCTCCGGAGGCCGCGGACGTCAGACCCTTCATGGCACCGGTCATACCCGAAGTGGCACCCGTGGCGCTGGAGGTGGATCCCTTGACGGAATCCATGTTCTTCGTGTAGTCGGACACGTCAGCTTTCAGTCGGACGATAAGTTCGGCAACGTCCATCAAGTCTCCTTGCCGCTAGTGATGGTCCCGAAGCCTGCCGCAACCATAGACTGGGCGAACGCGAGGTGACCTTGCCATTCGGGTGCGGCCCCCTTCCTTTTCCGTTGCCGAGGAGAGGGAGAGGCACCGATCTTCAGTATGTAGTCGTGTGGCTGTACGGCCTTATTGCCTTTCTCCCGGAACAGGTTGACGATGGTCGAAGCTACTATGCCAGCTTGCAAGTCACCACGGACCTGACCGAACGGCTCGACCTCGTAATAGGCCTGCCATTCCGTCAGTTCCTCGGAGGATATTCTTGCGTTGAGCTCGGCCACCGTCATACCACCTAACTCACGGGCGAGTCGGAACTGGAAACGACGGTCAGGCCTGGCGAGTTTTTTCTTGCTGCCTCCATCGACCCACCAGCCATACCAGATAGTCGTTTGATCACGTCGCACACGCGGTCGAGTGCCGCGGCGGACTTCTCACCGAGGGCCACGATATCCGCGGGTGCGAACATCAGATCCCCGGACGCGTCTACGATGCCGCGGGCGGCCAGTTCGGCCCGCATATTCTCCGTATGGGTGACTACGTTGTCGGGAGTGGATGCCCCGATATCGACCACCGAGGATTCGAACTTGTCTCGGTCCGTGCCAGTGAGTCCACGGACCAGGACCTGGCCACCCCATTCGGGAACCTCCACGGTCTCGGTCCGAATATCCGGGGCGGCCAGGATCTGTGATTTGGTCAGGAATGCCACAACGCCCTCCTCTGGGACTAGGTGATCTGACCCGATAGCTCCAGGGTCAGGGTCGCGGTCAGTATGTCTCCCGGGTCCTCGGTCGAGTTGAAGTCTTTCACCAAGGCGGTGAAGTTCCAGGTAGTGAGTGCCGCGTCAGGCAACACCATCTGGAAATGTCTCCGCACGAACGCGGCCTGGTCGGCCAGTAGCTTGGTGTGGATCGCGGAACCCGGAACGTAGTTGATGTCGAACCCGACACTACCATTGTCGATGGACACTCCGATGCCCTCCAGGACGGCACCAGGACTTCCGTGTGTCAGGAACTTCTTGACACTCATCGACCGCTTGGGGCCGTCGAGCTTCGTGACTTCGGATATGGTGGTGAACGCTTCCGGCGTCGCACCGTCACCGATCTTGAGCAGCGTGCCGAACGCTGAGATCGCGTTACTGACAGGCATACTTCACCTTCTTCCTATTTCCGGACGTTGACCGATGACTACTCGATGGACGGCAACCGCAGAACCGCGAAGGACACGTCCGCGGCCGAGGCGGCCAGGTACAACTGCCCGTCCGACTGCCGCCACCCGTCCGCGGGGAACGGGCCGAACACGGAGAACAGTCCGATGCCGACGGCGTAGGTGGTGATGTTGCCGGACCGCTTGTAAGGGTCGGGGACCGAACTGATGGTGACGGTCTGTCCGGCCGCACCGCCCTTGACGATGACGATCTCTCGTCCAGTGTGGACGAAGCCGGCACCGTCGGCGAAGTTGGCACCCGCCGCGGTGAACGCGAAGTCGGCGGAGAGGGCCACGAGGGGAGTCGTCGGATAACCAGACGCCACCACTACGGTGACTGGTATTACGAGTCTAGCCATTGATTTACTCCTACCTTTCTACGGCGAATTGGATCCGGTTACGGAAGGATCAGTCCCGCGTTTCTGGCACGCTCGGCCAAGTCCGCGGGGTCGGGAGTGTGTTGGTCCTTGACGTGCTGACGGATCGCCTCCACGCCGGCCACGGTCGAGAAGGGGCAGTATCGGCACAGGTAGTTGGGCATACCGCCCCACGTCCCTACCACCCATCCGACGTCCTCGGTCTGCGGAGTCGGTGTCAGAGGGACGGGGACCTCCTCGGCGTCGTCGGTCGCCCGGACGGCCTCGTCTGAATCCGTTCGGTTCGCCTGTGGGTCGGGCAGTCGTTCTTCGTCAAGATCGGGGTCCGGTAGATTGGGCGTCTCCGATCTATCGGTTAGTAATCCTTCGGCCAGGCCCTCGGGGATTTCCGAAGAATCGCGAGGTAGCTCGCGGGCGGTTCGCCGGAGATCGTCTATCTTCTTGTTCATGTTCTCGCCTCCGTGTGCGTCACTATGAAGTCCATGATGCGTTTGTAGACTATAGGATCCGATTCGTAGTCACTTTTATCACCGACCTGGAATACGGAGTCGATCCGCATCCCACCATAGAATCCTCGACGGCCAGCCAGTGCGGCCCGTAGCTGTGTCGCTACGGCCTGGGCTTGAGTCTCATCCGTTGCCAGTATGTTGATCTGGATCCTGGCCTTGAATAGGCCGCTCGGACCGGTCTGGGTAGGCGGTGTAGGCACGTCGTCTACCAGTATGTGGGTGATACGAGGTAACGCCGCACCTTGACCCTCACCGTCGGGTTGCCAACGGAATCCTATCAACGCGGTGAGCGGTGGATACTCGAGGGCGAGCAGTCTGATGGCTTTGACTATCATGTCGCCGCCTTCGTGATTAGTAGCTCGAGGACCTGGCCGACTTCCTTCACGGCCGTATCCTTGTTCTCGTCGAACGCGGGGCGGAGATACGGATGCGCTGGAACGTGGACCGACTTCACACTATGCCAGGATCCGTCCGGCGTCTTGAATACCAGGTAAGCCTTGGACTTCGGTGATATGGTTCCACCAAACTCCTGGACTGCGGCGTACACCAAGTTGGTACCAATACGGGCCTCGGCGGAGGTGTCGGTGCTGGACGTTTCGATATGGATGGACCGTTTGAGGTTGCCAGTTCTGACTGGTGCTTTCTGCTTCGCGGGACCTTCTATCTGGAGTGCCCCGGCCCGTAGTGCGTCCTCGAGCATCTTGCCGCGGACGGCCGCGGCCAGTTTACCCAGCTTCACCTTGAACTCGGCTTCGCCGATGACCACCAGTTCAAGTTCACTCATAGTGTCACCGCTTCCACCGTCAGATAGGTCATGACACTGAGGGAGTCGGACTCCACACCGAGGATGTTGTATGCCTTACCATCGATGACTGCCTGCATCCGAGTAGTAACCGACGGTATATACGCCAGCACCGATACTCGGAACGCGTTGTGACTGATCACCAAGTCGGACGTCCGCACCTCGTTGGAGGTTACGGGCCGCTTATTACAGTGTAGACCCACCAGACCATTCACGTCGGTCCAGTCCAGTGTGGCATGACCATTGTCGTCTACCGTTTCGGTCAACGACTCCTGTATGGTGAGTATTGAGGGGAAGTATCTCACCAGCTTGGACAACATCCTCGGATGTATGAGTTCGATCATAGTTCCCTCATACCATCGTTGTATACTTTCTGCCGAAGTCCGAACGCGTTGAACACTCCCTCGGCGATATCGAATCCGCCACCCTCACCTGGTTCCGCATCCAAGGCCTGCTGACGAAGTGCGGCCGCGCGGGCCCGTAGTTCGGCCGCTAGTGCGGGACCGTTGGTGGTCAGATCGGCGATTCGGATGACCCTCAGAACCGTGGCCTCATCCGAGGATATGGTCTCGAGAGCCAGTGCGGTAGCTCGCCGCACATCACCTTCCATTGCCAAGAACGTGTCAATCTCCGCGTCCGTGAACAGTGGCTCCGTTTCTACCTTGTCGGGAATGAGCAGTCTGACCCGACCACGGGCGGTAGTGGTGTCGTAGGTGAACGTCATGAGTTCCCTCCTTCCAGGATAGGAAGGACCAGGGCCCCGGAGGGCGAGACGGGACCCCGGCCCGGGAGAACCACCACCGACCGATCGGGGTGTTTAGTCCCGAACGGTCGGACAGTGACCAGCTTGTGAGACCCGTAGGTCATTTCTAGTTGTGAACCTGGGCGTACGCGTAGCGGGGATCCAAGTGGGTCCCACCGACCACGTGACGAACACGGTACTGGACATCGTCCGAGTCGAAGTCGCCGTCAAACGGACTGACGACGCCTCCGCCGCCCGAGACCTTGTTCGACGTCTTCATGCAGATTTCCGGAGACTCGTGACCAGTCAGGAAGTCCACCTGGACCGCCCGACCGAGAGACGCGTCGGCGAACACGTACCAGGTCCCGTTGTCGTTGGCCGTACCATCTATGGAGGGAAGGTTCGGATCAACGTGCAGGATGAGACCCTTCTGAGCGACGACGTTGGCCGTCGGAACAGGAGTCGCCGAGCCCTGCTGCTGGTAGAGGGTGCTGGACAGGATAGCCCGTGCCGTGAACTCCAGGCGCGGAGGCACGACGAGGTGCTTGCCTTGGACACCGAGGGTCCGACCCGCAGCGTCGGTCTGCTCTGCCATGAGTGACAGAGTGGTTTCCAGGTTGGGGATCGTCAGGGCCAGGACACCCTGGTTGACGACGTTCTGGCCGTCCACGTCCACGACCGGATTGCCAAACACCGCCGCGTTGGGGCCTCCCGCAGCCGCGTACGTGCTCGTGGCTTCCCACGCCTCGGTGAGCATGGCCGCATCCAGGAACCGCTGTTCGATGTCTCCGAACGCGTCCATGGCGTCGTTGATCAGGGCCTCCCAGGAAATGTCGAACCGCCGACCGTACTTGAACACCTGACGGTGATAGTGGCCGGTCGCGAACGGCGTTTCCGGGTATTCCGCCTTCTCGGCGACCCTCGCCAAGCGAGTGTCGTTACCCGAGAACTTGTGAACCTCGGCCTGCCTGAAGTCCGACACATTGCCGGTGGGGATCCACGTCCGCCACTCCGGCACGATGGCCTTGTAACGGGCCATCAGCTGGCGATCCAGGATACCTCCGAACAACGTCGGGAAGTCCGACGTGGTGATGGCTTCCTGAATCTCGTACCGCCACCTGTGAAGTGGCATCTTCCGCGCGTTGGTCAACAGATCCAACGCCGCCGTGAGACGGGCTTCACTGAGCCGCATCTGACCTGCCGGGGTATATCCACCCCAGCCCTTCATCACTTCCAAAAGCTCCATGTAGTTCGCTCCCTTCCGGGTTTCAGTGTTTGGTGAATCAGGGTCCGCCGACTATCCGCCGATGACGTAGAACAGCCAGCCGTGCAACGTCCCTGCGGTGAGTGCCACCCCACCGACCGTGGCCGTGATCTCACGGGCCGCGGAAGTCTTGATCGAGGTGGCCACACCGGAGGCCTCGAGGGCGGTCGGGACGATAACCTTTCCCTTCACGGCATCCCAGAACGTACCGCTCGAAATGGCCGTGGCGGTGACCAGATCGTTGGCACCTTCGACGGACAGAGCGATGGTGGCCGCGTCGGCGACACCGTCGGCGAACGTCGTGAGGATTTCGATGTAACCACCGAGGACCACGGCGTTATCGGGAAGAGTCACCCCGAGCCCGTGGGCCGCGATGGTTCGATGACCAGCCACGGCGGACGGGTCGAAGGTGAACCGTGCCGCACGGAGGACACCGAGGCCGTCCCCGGAGCCGACCATGATCGGACCCAGCTTGGACTCGTCAAGGACCGCCGCCGTGCCAAGCATACCTGCCGTAACGGCCAGAGCACCCAGCGACGTGGTCGCCCCGAGCGGGACGTGGAGGACGGGAATCGCGATGCAGAGTCCGGCGCCGACGACCGCCAGAGCGACACCGAAGTACGCATCCATAGCCGTCGCGTTGTTGTTGAGATGACTGGTGGCCGCGGGACCCGTGGCCGCATCATGGAAGTAGATCGCGTCGCCGACGGCGATGCCACCGCCTCCGTCATCATCCACGAGATGGAGCCAGACACCAGGACCGAAGTCCACTGTGGTTTCGCCGGCGGCATTCCCACCGCCAGCCTCGTCGACGAGCGCCACGCCCGTCAGAGTACCGAACCGAACGGCCTCACCCGACACCGGAACCAGCGGATGGGTCACGACGACGGGTAGCTTCCAGCCCGGTTCGTAAATTCTGTTGTTAGCCATTGCTTGACCTTCTTCCTGTCGCTATGCGACTAGTTTGTTCGCCTCTACCGACCCTCGGCCGCGGTCTTGGCTTCCTCTTCGCTCAGACCGGCCCGCTTGAAGGACTCGACCAGGGCCGACTTGTCTCCGGCGGTCCCGCCGCCCCCACCCATATCCTTGACGGTCCCGGATTCGGTGAGCTTGGCGAGGTAGTCCAGTTCGTTCTTGACGGCGGCGTCTATGGCTTCCTTGAACGCCGGCTTGTCGATTGCTTTGTCCTTGATGACCACCTTTGAACCGAGCGAGTCGGCCAGGCGGGTGCGGGTCAGTGTCCAGACGGCGGGAGCAACGCCCTCGACCGTGGTGGGCAGTGACTCTTCGATGAACCTCGTGGCTTCGCGGAGGATCTCGCCTTCCAGCAGGCGGGCGTTGGAGGTCTCCAGATCCTTGATCTTGGTCTGGGCCTCCGTCAGTGCGGTTTCGGCAGCGGTTTTGGCTGCCACGGCTTCCTGTAGTTCACTCATTTCTTGACCTCCCGTAGCAGTTGCGGACCGTGCGGACTCGAACAGGTTGAGGATTTGACCGCCCGCTCCAGGCGCGGTCACCAAATCAACACTCTTGCGAGCGAAGATTCCTTCGATGATCGGACCCTTCCGACCCTCGGCCTCACCTTGAGAGGCGACTCCGGAGGCACGGATAGATAGTCCGGTGTGCGGGGCCAGTTCTTGGACGAACGGCCTCCAGTGCTCAACCACTCTGGCGTTGGCGTACAAGCCAGGCCCGGCGGGTTTGCCGTCGAGGCCGATCGGTCCTGTGGAGTCGTAGTACGCATCGTTGACGAACGAGGCAACCAGGTCCTTGATAGACCCTTCGGGCCGCTCGGCTTCCTCGGCCTGGGTTGCATGGTCCGCGAACATCTGGGTACCCTTGGTGAACACCTTCGGGCCGTCTCGTTTGAGCACCTCCTCTGAGTAGTAGCCAGATGAACCCCATCCCGGTCGGATGATCTTGATGGGCATGGTGCCGTCGGGATAGACGGCCTTCTCCACCAGCGGGATGTAGTCCAGTGTGAACTCGGCCGCGGATTCCTTGATTCCGTCCGGCATACCGTCCTCGGCCTTGTCGGGGTTGGCCTTCTTCCAGGCGGCACGCACCGCGGCCTTGACGGTCGGCAGATCGGTGTCGGGAACGCCTGCTTTGTTGTTGTCGACCAGTGTTGCCACGGCCGTCCCGACGGTGACAGGATCGGGTGCCCCTCCTGGAGTCTTGGTGAGCCGTAACTTCCAGGATCCGGGAGCCTTCGGGTTCGGGGTGTAGGCATAGTCCGCCGCAGTGAATCCATCACCGTCTTTGACGGTGGCTTCGGTCATCATGTCCTCATCGTTCGCCGGAGGATCTGGTTCGGGGTGCCCGATAGATGCGATCACCTCCTCGACGATCTTCATGGCAGCCTTGAGTCGAGTCTCATTGGCCGCCGAAATAACACGCCCGACTTCGACTAGTTTTGCCATGGACTATTCTCCTTCCTTGGGATCGGTTTGTGATTCGGCACGTCTGTACTCGGTAGCACATCGGCATGCGGGGTGACTATCTTCCACACCTATAGATCCATCGGGGAAGTCCTCCTCGTACGGTATCCACCCCACCTCCGCATTGCCTCCGCAGGCGTCACAGACATTGCCGGTGGTGATGATCCATGCCTTCTCCATGGCTATACCAGCATCCACTAACGACTGGACACCTTCACGGTTACCCTTCTCGTAGGCATGACTTGCTTCGGTGACCGCTATGAGGTGTGCCCTCGAGTCTATGTGTTCCTGCGGCTTACCTACGGCGAACTGCTCATACTTGTCGGACAGTGCCTTGGCCGTAGTGTTGTAGCTATCACCGTTGCGGACACCTTCGGTGACTATACGTTGTACCTGGTCCCGAGTCTCCCCGTCGATCTTCGACACTAGTGCCGCACCGTGTTCCTCGAGATATGAAACGGCCCGCGGGTTGTCTAGGTCAAAACTAACATCGGCACCGAAGTCCGCGATGGTGTCTTTGATGCCGATCGCCAGTGCACTGCTTACCGCGGCGGTGAGTGGCTTCTCGACCGCCTCCATGGTGATAGCGTACACGTCGGCCGTATCGTCCATGAAGTCGGCCGCAAACTCGTCGGCCGCGGACTCTGAAAATACACCCTTCGGTATAGCCCGTCTATCCAGACCAGATAGCGGGGTCCCCCGTTCGGGCGAGCCGAGTCTAGAAGGTCCGAATACCCTGATATCGGCCCCGCTTATTTCCGAAGAATCGAACGCTAGACTAGACTCCGCTATCGGCCAGATCCTCTCCAGCTTACCGAACCGCTCGAGGACTAACCGACCTTGCTGACGGAATGCGGCGGCCAATCCGGCCTCGCACTTCTGCTCAATAGGCAGTAGTGCGGCCAGCTTACGCTTGGCTCGGTGGGCCGAGATAACCCGACCCGCCGCTTCACATAGTGAGTTTAGCCAGGGCACGGAGTGCCTCCCGCATTTCGGCAACTTGTGTGACGAAGTTCTGCTCCGCGGTGGCCAGAGCACCTTCACCCTCATCGGGTTCGGGGAATATCTTGTCGAGTAGGTCGTCTATGTCATCCTGGCCCAGAGCCGACAGGAGAAGCCGTGAGACCAGCTTCGGATCCATTGTCCCGGCCAGTGCCTTCCCATCCAAGGTGGCCGCCGTCACGATGGCTGTCACGTCCGCGGCCTTGTCGTGCTCGAGGATGGACGGGAAATCCAGGTCGATGTGCCGATCTATCGGTTGATCCGTATCCGGATCCACGGCCAGTGTGACGACCTGCTCATCACCCTCTTCGTTCGGTGCCTTGGTACCCTTCAGTCCAGGATACCGCGGAGCCGTCGCCGCTTTGTCTATGGCGTACTGAAGCATGTTGTGGAGGAGGTCCTTCCAGAACGTCTGACGGTCCAGGAACTTGAGTTCGGTCGGCCTATCCAAAGACTTGGCCGTGGCCAGGGTACCGACCGACACGTCCGAGAAGAATGTCTCAGGCAGTCCGAACGCCATGCAAGCCATCAACAACATCCGCCGTCCATCGTCCGCCGAGGTGGTGGCTCCCGCAGTCCGGATCGGTTGGAGGTCCGCACCATTCACCCCAGCCACGAACGTAGAGCCGGCCAGAGGAGGTGGATTGGTCTCACCCATACCAGTGTTGATGCTGATCGTGGTATTGAGCTTGGTCCTCATGGACTGGATGCCGGCTTTACCGCCAGGCGTGGTGGCCTTGAATGCGAACTTGGAATACGCACGGATGATGGTGGCCCAGTCCTCCAGGAATTCCTTGTAGGCCCGGGCCCAGTCCAGAGCCGAGTAGGTCTCGGGGACACCGAACAGCATATCCGACAGTCCGCCCACCTTGACGTGATAGATCGGTGACTCCCATTTCACCGGACTACTGCCGATCGTCTTCGGCCGGGTGGGCGGGTTGTACTCCCAGTCCGGATAGTAGGCGACCTGTCCCGACTGGGGGCTAGATATACCAGTCGAGGCATCCAAGGAGGTGGCGGTGTACTCCCGTTTGTAGTACCACGGTTTACGGCGGTTGTCGGGGTCGGTGACGATCTCCTTGATCTCATCGAACGGCACGGAGGACACCCGAACCCTCCCGGTGGTGAGGTGAGTGAACAGAGTGAAGAACAAGTTGCCGGTGGTCTGCAGGTCCTGTTCCTTCATGGTGCGAGCCTGGTGACTGGTCAACTCGGCCTTGTTCTGCTTGTCATCCAGGAACCGTTGCACCACTCCATCCACGGCGGGGTGCCGTGCTTGGATTGAGATGCCTTGACCCCAGACATACAGCACCTGAGTGGACACACCACGGTTGATGACGGGATTCTTGAGGAAGAATAGCCGGGACAGATTCACTATCCGTTGCAGGCCGTCCCTACTAAAGTCGTGCTCAGACTCCAGGGACAGCTTGATCCAGTTCACATCCTCGAGTGCCAACTCCAGTTCGGCGAGCCTCTCGGTGAGCATGACTACGGTGCGGGGATCTATAGGCGGGCCGGCCGTCTCCGCAAGTTCCGTGAACTTCGTTCCGCCGAACCTATCAAATAGTCCCATCATACCCTCCTATAAAACCAGATACGAAACGCTGTCAGACTGGAGCGGCAGGAGCAGACTGCCGGGGTACTTCCGTCGCAGCCAGTCCGCCAGGCGCATGATGTCGGACCATAGGGGGTCGGCGGGGGAAGCTCCCAAGAGTGCGGCGTCGGCGTCGGAGAAGCGGGTAGGGCTGATGATTACGGGGCCGACGTAACTTGAGGTACTACCGTAGACGCCGAACCTAATGTCAGTCCCCGGTCCATTAGTCCCGGTTCTCGCAACCTGAGCAGCGGTACCGCAGAAGATAAGGTCTTGAGTGGTCGCCGTCCACCTAGCAACCCCGGTAAGCACGTCGCCTGCCGCCCATGATCGCGCTACGTTGACCTCAGACGCAGTGCCGCCGCCTATGTACAGCGCTAGCCTATTGAGGCCAGATCCCCCCAGATAGAGGATGCGCCCCAGGTTGGCCAAGGCCACGAGGTCGTTTTCGGCAGGCATGGGAGACCCGGTCAACGGCACAAACCTAGCTGCGATAGTGCCGCTCGTGTCCGATAGCCATGTGGCGGGTATTCGCAGTTGAGGCTTCGGTGATCCCGCGAAAAGCCGCCCCACGCCATAGGACGGGGCAACGTCGGTGGTGGGAGGGACTACCCGGGCGAGACCGGCGCGGACGAGCCCGCCGATAGGATCGGCCGCATCCATCAAGTCCATGTCCAAGAATCCTAGTCGCATGTCGGTCTCCTCAGTCCAGGAACTTGATCGAACCCGTGATGGTCGCGGCGGCGGCACCGTCGTTGTTCTGGACCCGTAATCCGAAGTGCGCACGGCCAGCACAGCAGACCAGAAACTCGTCGCCGAGGGTGCCTGTGTTGGCCGCCAGGCCTGGGAAGGTGGCTCCGTGCCGGTTCGATGCGGCGGTGATTACCGTGAACGCGGCATCCGCACCCCAGCAGTCAAGACTGTATGCCTTGGTACTGAGCACCTTCACGAGAGCCCACCGTTTGCCGAGGGTCGGACTAGATGCCAACACCGAGTAGGCACCAAACGCCACCGAGGCGGCGTTAACCTGTACGATCTCCGATCCACCCGCACTGGATGGGAACGACAATGCCGTGGCATACTTGGTGCCATCCCCAAGGACGTCGACCAGGAGGAGTGGGTAACCGTTGACTAGGACCGTTACATCGCCTGCCATAACAACACTCCTTAGTCGAATAGGGCTTCGAGGATGACCGATTGAATGGCGGCATCGGCACCGTCGGAGTTCAGTAACCGACCACCGACGAAAGCATGACCGGCACAACAGACCAGGACGGACTTCCCTCCGGTGGTGGAGTTGGCGGCCAGGCCGGAACCCACCTTACCGTCTATGTCCTTGGCGGTAGCGATGGTACTGAACGTCGCGCGGTGACCCCAGAAGTCATAACCCCAGGCCTTGTCAGACTTGAGGGTGAAGAGGGCGAACCGCTTACCGTTCGTGGCCGTAGGATTGAGCACCGTGTAAGCCCCGTGTGCTACGGAGGCACCATTCACCTGCTCAACCCGATTGCCTGCGGCGGTTGAAATGGGAATGGCAAGTACGGCCTCGGCAACGGCGGCCGCCAAGTCCTCGACGGTGGCTAACGACAACAACGTCATGACCATACCTCCTGATTGGATGGACTAGCGTGCATGAGATACCGCTTCCTCGCGTTGGTAGTAGATACCCCGCTAGTTCGGTCGGTCTCGGGGTTCGGATCCGTCTGGCCGATCTTAGCTAGAACGCCAGGATTCGGAAATACCCGAGGGCCATACCGAAGGTTTAGAACCTCGTAGAAGTCGGCCGCCCGTTTGCTCGGCTTCGGTATTCTTGGATTTGGAATCCTAGTCATGACAGGCCTCTAATTCGATAGGTCACTAGTAGGTGGATATCCGGACAGGATCCGAGTAAACCACTATGGACGGTTCATCATAGGTTGCCAACATCAACTCGGTGAACAACCAGACTGCGGCATCCAGGCGGTGCGGGGATTGATCCGCCGGAGTCCAGATACACAGCTCGTCCTCGAGTTCGGCAAACTCACCGACGTGGTGGATGAAGCCCTTCTCATAACGGGCAGCAATCGGCTCAGCACGGACGGCCTTACCACGGCTCGCATGGACGGCCTCATAGCTCACGGTCGGATCGATGGACCGAAGGACGTGCTCGATCATCTCACCACCGTTGTTGACCTCACCGACTATCCGATCGGCAGCCCAACGGCGGTATGCGTCAATGGCTAGTTGGCCCCATTGTGCCGGAGTCACGTTCGGAGCCGAGCAGTCCGCGAGTAGATAGCCATGGCCCATAGTGTCAATACCACCGACCATGATGCCTGCTCCGCTACCTTTAGCAGTGGACTCCGCGGGCGGGTCGATGGCTACAACCACACGGACTAGGTTCGACGGGGCCCGGTCCAGGCGGTGTTGCCGCAGTTCATCCCTCGTCCACAGAGCACCGGGAGCATCGTCCAGGTCCAGTGCCTCAATCTCCTGGCGAATGGCAAACAGTGTCATGTCCTGGGTCAGGTTGGACAGTGCCTCCGCGGAGATAAACGGATTGTCGTAGCTTGAGAAGTGGATGGCCCGCCAACGTCCAGTGGTGTCCGCAGCAGCCTTCTTGAATAGCTTCGCGGCATGACGGGGATCCTTCGCCTTGGAAGTGAAGGCGGTCCGTAGACTCGGCGGGGTATAGATGAACACGGCATCGCCGTTGTTATCCAGTAGCATCGGAGCCCCGACAAGGTCCCAGGTATCTTCGTGCATCAGTTGGAACTCGTCCAGGATCAAGAAGTCGGCATAGTCACCGCGTAGTGTATCCGCATTCCAGCACGTCTTCGCTCGGATGCGAGTCTCGGTGCCAGGTAGCTCGATGATGTGCTCGGTTTCGTTCTTGTAATAGACGCCGGCATCTATCGGTTCCGCCAACGCGTTCCTGCACGTCATCCAGAACCTTGCTATTTGTTCACTAGTGGGTGCACCATACAGGACCCGTCGTCCCTGCAGGAACTTCTGAACCGCCTTGGTACCGATTCCTACCGTTTTTCCGCCCCGTCGTCCACCCCGAATAACGGTTCGCTTGCAGTCGGTGTCGATAAACAACGCCTGCTTGGCGTGGGGCCGTAGTAGACGAACGGTGTATTCACGGGTCGCGGTGGTCATACCAAGTCCTCGCTAGGCACCGATTTCGGGGCATCCACATACTCGACCTTGAGTGAGACCGGCCCACCTTCGGCACCGGTGATTTCCAGTTTGTCTCGGCCCCACCGCTCAGTGTGACGGCGGCGGAGGATTTCCATACCAGCCCGCCAGTCCTTCGGGGCCGCAATACGGACGTCCCGAAGAAGATCCGCCTCCGAGATCGCCTCGGCCTCGAGCACCGCAGTGTAGAAGTCGTGGAATTCGCCCTCTTCCTGATTCTCACCCTTCTCCATCCTGTTCCGGAACGTCTCATAGGTGATACCAGCCAACGCGGCCGCGACAACACGGTAGTTACCCTCGAGCAGTGCACCGAGTAGCACACCGACCCGCTCGTCGTTGAACTTGGTAACCCGTTGATGGGTAATGGTGATGCGATGGGCGGAAGCCGGATCTGAGAGGGCTGGAGTATTCAGACGGAGTTCACGGTGGCGGTCCCACCCGTGAGGAATGGGAGCGGCGGCGGGCTTACCGTTAGGGGCGGTAATTCCCATTTTCCTGGTCTTGGTCCGGAGTTTGGTTATATCAGACATACAGTAACAC
>QGNH01001259.1_pt6 | contig 18723 bp, 13 predicted proteins | sample 1735481 | NCBI WGS metagenome assembly QGNH01 (sample SAMN09239004, study PRJNA386568) | Viral metagenome, whole genome shotgun sequencing project.
GGCGCAACGCCACCTAATCTTCCCGGTTCACCGAATGCTCCCGTACCGACGGCGGGTGACGCATCGGGTGCTTCGGCTGCGCCGCATTTGATGAGTCCCTCGGACCGGCTCGTGGGTCCGACCGATGCGCCCCTACAGCACAATGCGCAAGGCGATTTGATCAATCTGAGTGACGCCGACAAAGCGAATGCCACGCAATTTAAACCAGTCAGTTTAGGCGGCGGCCAAAGTGCCGCGTTGCCGAGCTCGACGCTTGCGCAATTGCAAGCCCGCGAAGCCGCCAATCCCGGCAGTGTCTCCGGGAATACACCGCCCGCGGGCACCTTGGCGTCTGCGCCCGGCACACCCCCGAGCGGCCCGGTCTCCCCGGTGCAGGCCGCGGCCACCGCCAAGGTGGTGCAGCAAGTCGGCGCCGATGCGAGTTCGCAGGCGGGCCAGCCGAGTCAATCCGCGGCGGCGTCTAACGTGCCGCACTCGTTGACCCCGGCATGGTGGCGCGAGAGCAATCGTCTGATGCAAGACGCGGTGGGTAAAGCAGCCTTGGCCGGCGAAGACCCCTACAAGGTATATCAATCGCTCGATGCCATGCGCACCGCGCACTTCCAGGGTCAGGTGTTGAAGCAAACCCAAGCCGCCTCTGCCGCCTTGGAGAACGGCGACATTCCAGCGGTGACACAGGCGCTCAAGAACATCAACTACTACCTGCCCGATGGTCAGGATATTCACATCAAGACGGCCACCGCCGCGGATGCCAAGGCTGATCCCAGCGTGCAGGTGGGCGACCTTATGCACAGCAATCCCTACCAGGGGATGTACGGCCATGAAAAAGATCCGGCCTACATCAAAGTAGACAGCATGTATCTGCGCGATCTTGCGTTGGGCGCCATGGACCCGACCAAGATGAAAGAGGCGCAGATGAGTCGCTTTAAGGCAAGCTCCGAAGCCGAAAAAGCGCATCTTGAAGGAGTGGGTGCCTACAAAGCAGGCGCGGGCCGTGAAATGGTGGGGGCCAGCCTGTATGACAAGCAGCAACTCAATCGACAGAATAACGATCTGCATCGCCAAATGATGGGCGCACAAATTGGCGACATCGAATCTCAGGCCGCAGAACGAGATCGCATGCCGGCAGGCGGCAAAGGTCCTAATTCCAGTGGGGCGCCGAAGATTTCCATGGCGCAGTTACGGGATGCGCAGAATGATGGGATTCAATATGCCGATCAGATGGCGCAGGGAATGCACAACACGTTGCCGTCGTATCATGATGATCCGACCGGCGCTGTGGATGCCAACGGCAAACCTGTTCAAGTCCTCGATATCAATCCGAATGCCGGAAAAAATATCCTCGACCCGACGCATATGCATCCCTTGTGGCAAGGCATTACGGATACGCAACGCGCCGAGATCAACGATTACTCTGGCAGCATCAACGCCGCTAATCTAGGGCGGCCGGGCATGAACAAGGCGGCAGCGGCGGAACTGGCGGCTCGCATCGTGCATTACAACCATGAATCGAATCCCAAGGACGCGGCGTTCAATCCTGCGAAAATTACTCATATCAATCCTGAAACCGGTAAACCCGAAAAGAATGTGATCTACAATGAGAAAGAAGGTTACGCCCATGTCTGGGTGGGCAACACCTATAAAAATTGCTGGCTGTTTCCGAATGCATCTGATGCGCCCGCGCAAGGGATTCCCACGCGAAGTGCGGAGCCGGGTGCATCCGAGTCCGCGGAAGATGCGGCGCAAGGCGCAGCGGTGATGGGACCTGCGTAAATGTCTTCCACGATGAAGTACGGGATTGATGTCGGTAGCGGCGGACAGTCTGAATTACAGCAGGGCATGGCGGCAGCGAAAGCAGATTTCAATGCCATCGGCGGTAATGCGCCTGTGCCGTCACTGCCGATGCCGCCGATTCGCGAACCCGCTCCGCATACAGTTCAGGCTCGTGCAGACATTCCAAGTTCACCCGATCCTACCATGGCGGCGGCCGACGCCCAGAGCCCGAACTTACCCAGCGAGACCGACATTCCGGCCGCTCCGCAACCAAAGCTCGCAGCAGCCAAGCCCGGCGTGTTCGGCCAAGGATTCAGCGAGATCGGCAACGGCGTCATGCGCGGCGCGGCCGAACTCGCCCGTGGTATTGCGTTCGTGGGAGGAGGCGGGCTCGCGGTCAAAGCCGATCAATTACACTCAGCATTTTCCGGCAAGCAAGAATACGGCGCCCAAAACGCGGTGTTCGGGGCCATCGATAACTACGCCAACAAGATAGTCGATTATTTCAAAGTCGGCGACCCCGAGAAAAGCGGCATCGGCGCGCAAGTGTTGGGCGATGCCGCCGCGATTGTCCCGGCGTTGTTTGCAGGACCGGTTGGCTTTGGGGCATTAGCCGCGGGCGCGGGGACCACGGCGGCGATTGATGCTGCGAAGGCAGGCCAGGATGTCAAGACCGGCGCCATGCTGGCGACCGTCGCGGTCGCGGCGCTGGCGGGTGGTGCGGCGCTGCCCATGAAGAATCCAGCCATCTGGAAACGCATCGGTATCTCGATGCTGGGCAACACGGTGATTACCGCGGGCCAACAGGCCGCCGCCAAAGCGATCTATCACTTCAATGGTTTTCAACAAGCCGCCAATCAGATCGATCCGCTCGATCCGCGCAGTTTGATTTCGGCGTTGTTGATTGGCATCGGCTTTGGATTGCGCCAGCACAAGGATATCCCGAAGGCTGATCCCACCAAGGTGCCGACGGCCGCGCCCGCCGCGCCCGCCGCGCCCTCCAGTGACGAGGCGGACTTGTCCGCGATGCAGCCGGGGACGGGACCCGCCCCGCCGCCTCCTGGTGGGGGGGAAGCGGGCGCCAAGCCTGCTCTCGATAATGCCGTGGCGCCTACGGGTTCAGGGGCGCCGCCCTTAACGCCCGCGGGACCCACCAGTGCGGTATCCACCGGGGCATTGCCGGGGGCTGCGCCCGTGGCGCCCACCACGCCCGCGATTGCACCCGTGGTCCCCGATCATCCGAGCGCCGAATCCGCTCGCCAGTTGTCCGCTCAGTTCCGCGATCTGTACGACAACGCCACACCACGCACGGGAGTGTTGATCCCGCAAGGGTCCATCGCCCACATGGCGGGTTCCCCGGACGCCAACGCGGCGTCGGTCAAAGGCAAGCTGGGGCAGGCAACGCTCCAGGGGCGCACGATTGATCTGCCCCAAGGCACCCTGGTGCTGCGGACCAAGAAGGGCGCAGAGGCCGCCCAAGCGCGGCTCAAGGCGGGCGAAGACCCCCAGGCTGTGATCGGCAGCGTGACCGGCGCGGGCAGCGGCAAGTCGCCCGAGAAGACCGCGGTGGTGCAGGGCAAAGACCCGGCGGGCAACGTCGCGGTCGAGAAGATGGTGGCCCCCGCGGACGTGCCGGCCGCGGTGCAGAGTGTCGCCGATGAGGGTAAGACCCCGGTGGTCACCACGCCAGAAGCGGCAGTGCAGCAGCGGGTGGATGATATCTCGACCGAGCGCAATACGCCGACTCAGGAAGGACTTGTCACCACAGATAATGGCAAGCAGATCCCAGTGCATGTGGAGCCCGGCGCGGCTGATGGGTTGACCCGAGTCCGCCTGCTCGACCAAGACGGTGAGCCTACGGCCAAGACCATGGATATCCCGACGGCCAGGGTCAAGGTGTCTGCACCCGACACGGCGGCGCCGGAAGTCATTAAGCCTGCGGCCACTGAAACCAAGAAGCCACTGCCCTATACCCCGAACGACAGCGGCAAGGGCCAAGCGGCTGCCGCCCGACGCGCTGAGAAAACTGTGGAGCCGGCCGCGGCGGAGACCCCTAAGCCCGCTACACCCACGGAGCCTAAGAGCCCGCCTCCTGCCGTCGAGTCCGCACCCGCCGAGCCCGCGAAGCCGGCACCCAAAATCACGGTGAAGCCCAGCAAAAAACTTCCCGCAAAGACTGAAGGATCTGCCCCTAAAGTCGAATCGCCGAAAGTCGAGCCCAGCAATGAGCATGATCGGACCTCGCCAGCAGATTTACAAACCATGGGTAACATGGACGCAGAACATGCTGCCGTCGAAAAAATAACCAGCGGCGAGTTGACCGACGAAGATGAAGTTAAGACAGCACATCAGCGACTGCGGGATGTTATTGGCGCCGAGATGCCAAGTCTCAAAGCCATGTTTCCCGATGGTCGTGACGAGGACACTGATGCAGCACCAGCCTTAAAAAAATCTGCTGGGCATGCCATCGACCGCAAGTACGGCAATGTTGGTAGAAACAACAAAGAGTCTGCGGATATTAGAAGCCGAAAGGCGCGAGAAGATGCCGAAGCAAAACGGCGGGACGAAAATGAGGGGCCGCCGCGAGACTCAGTTCCCGCGGGAACTGAGCCACCCGCGCCCAAAGTGCTCAAGGCCGAGAAGCCCAAGACTTATATTGAGCAACTGCGCCAAGCCCTGGAGACTCACGAAGCCCTAGAGGCCAATGGCACCGACCCGCTGCGCCCCGTCACCGACCGCAAGAACATCGATGACTTGCCGACGCGCCGCGAGAACATGTTGAATTTTGCGATGGTGCTGGCCGAAGCACCCAAACGTCTGGTGGGTAAAGCCAGCATGTCGGATCTCGAACGAGCGGCCAAAGCGAGTCGCGTCGTCGGCGGCTTCGCATCAGCGACTGGCAATACCACCAGGGGTATGGGCACCAAGGACTCGGTGGCGACCAAGCGGGGGCAGGGGATTGGCCATCCGGAAATCTCCGTGGTCACTGATGAGATGCATCGCGTGGCACGAATGATCTTGGATGAAGCCAAGCCAGGAGATGAAGTCTCGCTGATGTCACCGTCAGGGGATGCGCCGTTCAAGTTGGCTATCAGCAAGGCCAAGGCCAAGGAGGGGCGCATCAAAGCCCCGGCGGTCGGCGCCGATGGAGTGCCGCTCGATGAACATCAAATCAAGGCAGCCAAAGCGGAAGCCCTGAAAGCCAAGGCGGCGGCGAAAGCCGAGAAGGCCGCGGCGAAAAAGGCTGCCGATGAGAAGTTGATTCAGTTGGTATTGAACCCGGTCGAGGGCGAAGTAGTGCCGCGTGGCAAGAAGGAGGCGCCCGTCCTGCCCAATGCCGAACGTGACAGCAAGTCCGCGACCTTGCTGAATGCGTATACCGACGCCGAGCATGGCTTGCCGGCCGAGTCGGCGCGGCTGTCATTGGAGCAGCATCTGCATGACGCGTTCCCGGAGTACACCCCCGAGAAACGCGATCAAGTCATGGAGTTTGCCGACGCGCAACGCGAGGCCCAGAACCCCGTGGACAAGGGCACGCCGCGCATGAGCGATACGGTCGAGCCCGAGAAGTCGGTGTTGAGCGCCAAGGAAGTGATGGGCGGTGGGGACACGGGGTTTGCACAGGGCAACAAGACCTTACTCAATACCGCGCACAGCATGCTGGAGAACATCAAGCAGAAAGTGTTCGGCAACAAGATGCACCAGCAGTGGACTAAACTTGCGAGCAAGGTCAACCTCACGCGCATGTTGGGTAAGGTGGATAGCGGTCAAGGCGCATCCAGCCACGCCATCCTAGACCACATGCTGGCGCATGCGCATGATCCCGAACTGCGCGCTATCTTGGAATCCCTGCGCCGCAACATGCCCGATGTGCCCGTGCATCTGGTCAGCCAAGTCGGGGATTTAGGTTCGGGCGAGCTATACGACAAGTCAGTCTATGGCGCCTACAGTCCTGATGAGCGGACTATTCAAGTACGCTCTACGGGACATGACGTACGGCAATTGCGCACCCTGGTGCATGAGATGTTTCATGCGGCCACGTCACATGAAATCACGGACCACCCGACGGGGCCATTGGCCTTGTCGTTGGAGCGGGCGCGGCGAGTATTAAAGGCGCGCTTTGATGCACGTTTCGGCGCGGAACATGCGGCGGATTCGCGTGATCCTAATGCCGGCGGGATTAATCATTGGTACGGTTTGCATGACACCCACGAAATGATCTCGGAGTTGTACACCAACCCCGACTTCGCGCAGTTAGTCGCGGAGTCGGAGAAGTGGGTACAACCGGATGAAGATCGAGCCTGGAGCCAAGACTTCGGTGCGCGGGAAGCCGGCGTTGCGCATGTCCCCCAGATCCCCATGGCCCGCACCAATCATACGTTGCTCAGTCGGATCTTCGGTCGCATCGGTGAGTTCTTTGGGATCAAAGATCCGAAGCTGCTGAATCATATTGCGGGCTTGGGTGAGATGACCATGCAGGCGCAGCGTGCCAACAATCATGGCCTGGATACGCCGCAGAATGTCCCACAGAATGCGCCACGGTTTATGCAGGGGCGGGCAGAAGATAAGTTGGCGGCGGGCAGTGTACGAGATCTGATCGACCACGGCGCCAGTATGGCCGAGGCCGTTCACGCCGCGCCGGGACTTGCCAAGCTCCATGAGCCACTGCAATGGAACCCGAAGATTGCGAAGGTGACGGGCGAACACTTGAGCCGCGGCCCGCCCGATGAGCAATCTCCGATCTCTAAAACCGTCGCCACCTTCGCCCGCGCCTTCACCAAAACCGGCGCCCGCGACGCGGCTTCAAACGCAGTCGATGGCGTCCGCAAAGTGGTGGCACGACTCAAAGCCGTGGACCAGATCGTCCGTGATTACCGCCCGGACTTTGGCTCGGTGAAAGACCAGTCCAATCCCATGAACCGCTTCGAAGATGTGGATCACAGCAAGACCAAGATCATGCGCGGGTTTCACGACATCACCCGCCCGGTGGCAGAGCATTGGAACCGGCTGCCGGAAGATGTCAGCACGCGGATGGGACAACTCGGGCTCGATGCCACGATGTGGAAGTTGGACCCGCGCAAAGCCTTCGCGGAGCATAGTGCGGATGCCCAAAAAGGTTATGACGCGGCCAACCGCCATGCCGAGTTCGTGAAGCGATTCAATGATCTACCCGTCAGTGACAAGACTAACAAAGACGGCACGCCCACCTGGGATGCCAAGAAGGTATTGAGCGATGCCTTCGATGCCAACCGCACCATCGCCAAAGAGACCCGCAAGGCCAACATCGATGCGGCGCTGCAAGTATTCCAAGAAGGCGGCCCGATCTTAAATGACGCGCAGCGGCGACTGCTCTACAGCGCCAAGGGCGCGGATGATCTTGCCCGCATGGTTCGCCCCGGCGGCTTGGTGGACGTGGGCAAGCACAGCGCCGATCTGGTCGATGCCTTAAAGACTTTCGCCAGTCAAACCGAGATCCAGGGACCGTTCATGCATCTGGGCCGCGAGGGCGAGCATGTGGTGCAGGCCACCAAAACGGGCGACAAAGTCTTCCCGAGTTCGACCAAGGCCATAGCCTTTGAGCACATGGTGAACAACTTATCGCCCAACAGCACGGCCAAGTACCAGCTACTCGGGGGCCAGCATACCGTCACCTATAAAGCCGACTACACGGCGTTCCATGGCAGCCGCACGGAAGCCGAGGCGGACCAGCAGCGCCTCGCAGCGACTGGCTTGGAGTCCGGCAACGTCAAGGTCAAGCAGGATGTCGCCAGCCAAGCGGGCACCACCGCGGGCATGCGCGCCCTGATGGCCGATGCCACGCGCAAGATCACCCAGAACGGCACGCTGGATACGGCCGGCACCCGCGCTTTGATCAAGGCACTGCACTCCTCTTACCAAGAAGCACAAGCCGCCCGCTCAACCTATGCGGGTTCGCAATTGGCACGGCAATCGGTGGCCGGCGTCAAGGCTAACGAGATGCGCAAGAACTTTGCCGACTACGCGCAAAGTTCCGCGTGGCACATTGCCCAGATGCGCACCTTGTTTGATCAGGCCAATGCCTTGGCCGCACTACACTCGGCCGCTCGCGAAAGTGGGCCGGGGATATCTCAGGCCACCACCTACCGACGCGGCGAGGCGGCGCGGGTGCTGGGCGAACACATGCTCGATGAGGCAACGTACTTCGGCGAAGGCAGCCCGTTCAATCAGGGGTTGGCTAAGTTGGTGTTCTTGTCGTATCTCGCAAGCCCCAGCCACGCGGTGATCTGGAGCACCCAGAATTTCACCACTGGCATTCCGTTGGCGGGGGCGCGGTGGGGGCAGCTTGCTGCCCGCGGTGCGTTCTACCGTGCCATGTGGACGACGATCTCTCCCGTGATGCGGCAGGGGTTCGCCGACGCATTCAAACGCGGCGGCAATTCCCATGACATCCACGAAGCGGTGCGGACCGTGCTGGAGAACCATCCTCATTGGGGCCAATACGTTAAAGGCGAGAACTCCCCGTACCAGAAGTTGGTGGACCAGGGGGTGCTCGACCATGGGTATTCCGATCAGATGATGGCGATGGCCAACTCCGATGCCGCGCCCGTCTCCAAGGTGATGGAGTTCTCACGACTGCTGCCCAACATGGCGGATGCGTTCAATCGGATTTCCACCGCACTTGCGGGGTTGGAATTATCCAAGGGCGACGTGCGCCAAACCGCAGACTTCGTGCGTGAAGTGCATGCGGATTACAGTCAAGAAAACAAGCCGCTGTATTTCAAGCAGATCAACCGGGTACCGTCGGCGAACTCGGTGACGATGTTCATGACCTACCGGCAAAGCATGGCCCATCTGCTCTACAGCAATGTGAAGTCGGCGATCATGGGCAGCGGGCAGTTAATCAAGGGCGCCGTAACCAAGACGGCCACGCCGGAAGGACTTGGGGATAAAACCTGGGTCGCGGCCAAGACCGTCGCCGGCATGGTGGTGGGGAACACACTGTTCGCAGGTGTGTACGCGGGCGCCATGTTGGAGCCGGTGCGCTTGGCCATCTATGCCTACCACAAGCTGTTCGACAAAGAAGGCGAAGCCTACGATCTGAAAAATGCTGTAAACAAGTTTGTGGAAGAAGCCGCCAAGGGTGCAGGTGCATCGCAAACCTGGGCGCGCAACATCGCGGGCGGCATCATTCCACGTACGCTCGGGATTGATCTATCGACTCGCATGGGCCTTGCGGATCTGTTCTTCAAAGACTTGCCGGATCTCATGAGTAACACCGGGGATAACTGGAAGCAGTTCATCTACAACGAGTCGGGTACCATGACGAGCTTCTTGGCACAGCACATCACCGAAGCCACGCAGCATGTTCAGAATGGCGAGTACGGCAAGGCGATTGGATCGCTGGTCCCCTTCAAGCAATACCAAGACGGCGTCAAGGCATTGCAGTTAGGGACCACGGGTAAACTCAATTCGTTAGGGTCAGTGGTGGCCAAGCCATCGACCTATAACGCCATAGTTCAAGCTGCCGGTTTCCGTCCGGCCGAGGTCGCCGATGCCGCCGAATACGCCCGCGTCAGCTTCGAGTACAAGGCCACCGTCAAGGCCGTGCGCGAGAGTATCTTGAAAGGGCTGGTCACAGGCAAACCCAATGCCCAAGCACGGCTCGATAACTTCAACCGACTGCATCCGACTGACGCTATTTTTCCCAAGGACATTCGCGGCATCGATAAACTGCAACAAAAGATTCAGCAGAACGCGCCCAACCGCGACCCCGAACTGAATCGCCGCGAGAATTTTTAGTAGCCCTGCAACTCCTTGCGGATCTCGCCGGGGGTTGCCGCTGCCCAATACTCGAAGTTGGTATGGCACCAGATGGTCTCTTTGAGCCCATCCCCGTAGCGCAGATCGCGCACCTTGCGGGCGTTCGGTATTTTTTCGAGGTACCCGCGCACTTGCATGACGGGGTAATTTTTTCCGGTTTGGCTTTGCAGCCAGCCGGCGACTTGCTGGGGGGTATACACCGCTTGACCCAGCGGCCCCATTTGCTGCTCGACCGCATCTAATACAATCTGTACTTCGTTGGCTTGAGACTTTCTGACCATGAGATGTTTGGCATCCGTGACGGGTGGCGCGGCATGAGGGTTGAAATGGCTGATGTCAAACGAATTGAAAATCGAACGCAGCACGCCGGGGCCACGCGCAGAGACCAGCCACGCATGGAAAATCTTAAAGAACGTAGCCCCCAGCGGCTGCAAGGGATTCAAACAATAGATCCCCCAACGCCGTTCATCATCGCGGGGCAGGGTGATTGCGTCACTGTAGTTACTGGTCGCGGTGGCGAAGATGCGATTCGGGATATTAAACGGTGCGAGTCCCTTGGGATGGACCTCGACGGTCTTGCCGGTAATCAGGTTCTTCAGGGCGTTCGCGGTATCGTCGGAGTCCCATCGACCGTTGATGTGGATTTCATCGAAGTGGACGAAATGCGTACCCGAAATAAAGTCGCTGAACTGTGAACGCAATACCTTATTCGAGACCATCCGTGCATTCGCTCCACCCACCAGGGCATGCGGAATATCCCAGGTCAAGGTGGTCTTGCCGGTCCCCGTTTTCTCGCTGACCAGCACCGGGGCGCTGCTGATTTTCATGCTCGGCCGCTGCACGATGTGGCCATAGAAGCCCATCAAATACTGACTGAAGTCTTGGTCCTGCTCGGTAGGGAAGCAGTAATTCCACAGCGCATTGACCATGTCGATTTCATGATCCGTGGGCTCGATGAACGGCGCGGGCTCGGTGTAGAGATTCACATACGTGTGCTCGCCCTCTTTGTAGAGCGTACCTTCGCCGGGATGAAACCCTGGCAGATGCGCGGTGTACACGGTGCCCTCGGTTTGCAAGATCTTGCCCGGCAAGATCACTTGATTCTGCGAGTTGCGCGGCATGAACCGGCCCAATAGATCATTGATCATGGTCTTGGATAAACACATGCGTTCGGTCTTGGAATAATAAATACCCTCTTGTTGAATGATCATCACGAATTCAGTGGACAGCCATTGCATGGCGGTCTTGTAATCAAAGCGCCGTCTTCCCAACGCTTCGACCGCATGGCTACACGCCAAGCCTAAGCGGCTCACGCCTTGAATGGCCTGGACGTGCGGCGGTGGAGGTTGCGCTGCCGGACTCGGCGTCGCCGCCACTTGTTCGGCAAAGGACGCATTGGGATCAATCGCTAGCGGGACCGCGGGGGTATCGTTCCAGCCGGCTTCGCGGGCGAGCTTGATGAGCGTCGCAATCGTGATGCCGCCGCCCGGTTCAAAACTATCCCAAGTTTTGCGGCAGTCCTGTTCCGACACAAACCCCGGCTGGCCCGCGCTCCACTCGGCAAAGAGCTTAAAACCATGGTCGGATTTCTGCGACCAGTCCTGCACCGCCAGCAGCACTTCCACCCACATCGTGCGGCAGGCACCGCCGCCTGCGGGCGGTAGCTGGATCGCGGCCAGCATGTCGCGCACTTCCGCATCGCTGCGATTTTGATAATCCTGGCGCGAAATCAGGTCTTGATTATTAACCAGGGAACCCAGTAAAGTTATTGTAGGGGAAAGTGTGTATACAACTTGTAGCTGTTTAGAAATGTCTTCCGGGCTGTACACAGACCCGTTGTCCAGCATGATGTGACAGGGCAGTGGCGTGCTGCCTTTGCGATTCAAACTCCCCGGTGCGCGCAGTACCCGCGCCGGGTCCGCGGTGGAACTCGGATCGGCGGGGAAGTCCAGTTCATCGCACTTGTCTTTGAGCGCCTGCGCAATGGGCTGCCACAGCGCCACCGGCAAGTCACGATCCAAACACCAGTATGTGTGCAAGCCGTTGCCCGAGTCCACGATGATGCTGGGCTTGGGCAGTCCCGTCGCCTTAACAAACACCGTGAACTCGCGCAGGGCGTTTTCTTTGCTTTGAAACTCCTTGCTGTCAAGGTCTAGCCAGAAACATTTTTTGGCGATGGGGTCTTCGCGATTGTGGCCGGCGAAGCTGCCGGCCGCATAGAACACATTGACGGGTGTGAGCGAGAGTCGGGTCACTTCGCGCTCGACTTCGGCGATGGTCTTCAAGCCGTTCCAATGGCGCACTGAAATCAGTTTGCCATTCGGTCCGGTCTCGCCCGAAAACAGCGTGTACCCTCCCCCCGTGGGGAGGACACGCTCGAAAAACCCCGCCACCGGATTTACTTACCGGTAAACGCAGACAGGCCGGTCAAGATCCCAGCGATATCATCCTCCAGTGTACTGCCCGTCGGCTCGGGTTGCGGCTCGGCCATGATCGGCGCGGGCGCCGGGGTCTCGACCTTGCGCGGGCGGCCCGGTCCGCGGGGCGGTGCAAACAACTGCGTCGGCGGATTCACCGCCTGTCCCGGCGTGAACGGCTGCACCAAGGCTTCGCCCATGCCCGGCGGCGGCGGGGCGACGGCCGGTGCCACGAACTGAGTCATGCCCTGCACGGGCGCAGATGACGACAGACCGGGCTGCGCAGCCGTCACGGGCACCGGGGTCAGGGGCGGCGAACCCACCGGCACGGTCGGCTCCTGCTCGAACTGGCCTACGGTCTCGGCCGCATGCGGTGCCTCCACAACCACATCGTTGTCCGAGAGAACTGCCGACACGCCGTCACCATGGAATAGTTCCAAGATCACTTCGGCCTCGGCATCGCTCAGTGGGCGAATCGCATTGAAGATCGGCTTCGGATGCGAGGCTTCGAGATCAAACCCGATGCGTACTGCCACACTGTTATAGGGATAGCCGCGAGCTTTCAACGCGTCGGCCAAGCTCGACAGATCTTTCAACGAACTCGGCGGCACACGAAATAGCATCGGGCCACCCATCTGCTCATTGCGCAAATCCCCGAGCGGCACGATGGCGAGTTTCTTAGTATCGCGGCACGCCTTCTGCTTGACCCCGGTCTCCGAGATCATCGAGCCGTACTGGTTCTTGGGGCACAGCGTGCAGTTCGAGAACACGGGCTTGGCAATTGAAGGTGAAGGCACCTTGCCGTCCAGCGAGTAACAATCCGGTGGCGAGTTGGACCCCTCCACGTACTTGCCTGCGTAGTATTGCTTGTTGAGAAACGGATTGGCCTTGACGATCACCACTTCGATGCTGGAGACCGGTGCGTACTGCTTGGTGTCGGGGTCCATCTTTTGGACCACATGCTCGACACCTTTGTATTTGACGCGGAAGCGTCCCGCCTTGATGCCCATGATGGCATACGAGGCGCGGATGCCTTCACCCAACGCGGCCTCGATGCCGGCCGCCAACAGGGCTTTGGCGGGACCTTGGTCGGTCTCATGCTGGAACAAACTGATACTGGAATTGGCCATAGAATTTTCCTTTATGCTTTGCGGATGCGGGCTTCAATACTGGTCGAGACACTCAAGCCCGGCGGCAGAGTGCCATTGGCTTCAACGTATTCTTGGGCCGCACTTTTGCAGACGCGCTGCTCCAAGAATGCGGGCGCATGGTTCTCTTGAACCCATGCGTAAAACTCATTCCAATCCTGAATTTTAAAGGTCGAATCCCGCTGCAAGAATGCGATGCCGGACTGACCTTTCAAATTTTGCAGACCTTGATTCTGCATCTGTTGCTGGACCCACGCAAGACACTTATTCAATTTATCTTGCACGGGCGCCAGTTCTTCTTTGTGCTTCGCTACCAGGGTTTCCTTCATGGTACGAAGTTGTAGATACGCTGCAATCACATCGTCGGTCGTCATTCAATCCTCCTTGTATTAAGACCTATATCCCACTCGGTAAATCTCCTAACGTCACACTGCGCGGATCGTTCATCAACGCAGTCGCATTCTGGTTCGCGGCAATGGCCCACGTCCCATTGAACTGCACGAACCCGATGATCTTCGGGAACGTACTCTTGACCACACCGAGCAACGCCATGTTGTCCAACGTGTTGTTGCTAGTCGGTGCGTTATCCGAGCCACCGTACTCGGACAACATCAGCGGCTGATCGTACGCCACCAACGCCGGGTACGCGGTGTTGATGTACTGAACCAGCTCGCCCGGTGTGGCGTAGACATCCAGCGACACCACATCCACCTGATTTTTGCCAGGATAAAACGTCGTGTAGTTGCCGACGTTCTGGTTGATACACCACACCAAGATTACATTGTCCAAAATTCCCGCGGCTTGCAGCGCGTTGTAAACCATCATCCACAACGCAATGAAGTCCGGCCCGGACTCTGCGCCATACCAGTTCCAATTGCCATTAATTTCGATGAACGGGCGTAGCAAAACCACACCGTCGGTACCGACGCACGCTTTCAACCCTGTGATTGCTTGTGCGATCAGCGCCTTCATGTTGGTATTCTGTGTCGTCCCCGGTGTCACGGTGGCATGAAAATCCGCGGCATCCCAAGTGGAGCCCTGCGGCGCGGCGCCCGCGCTGCCGCCGCCCGTCGTCGGCATGTTCCAATACAGACTGAGATGCACCAGGGCGCCCGTCGCCAAATACTGCGCGACTTCGGTTTCTGTATTGGCGGGTGTCACGGCCCAGGAGTTCGTGGCGTAGTTTAAAATCAGCCCGGCGATAGCCACGTCTTTGCCGGTGGCGGTCTTGACGGCCGCGATGGGTGCCTCATCGAGCGGAGTGCTGCTGAGTGGCTGGGACCAAATGGCCGCGGTCTGCCCGATCAATAAACACTTCGACGCTGCGGTGCCCAGACTCTTAAGATACGCGATGATGCGCGCTTTCTTTGCGGCAGCCGTGGAGGGGGGAGGCGGAGGCGGCGGTGTCACCACCACGGCGGACGGAGTGAACGTGCTGTTGCTGAGTGCCGCCAAAATGGCGGCTTCAAGAACAGTGTTGTTGAGGCTCAAGGCAGATTGCAAGGCCGTGGTATCGACGTTCAAAGTGCCGCCCGTGACGGGCAGCGCGAGGAGGGTATCAGCCATGGAAGAAACTCCTGATGGTAGTGGTTACGGCATCCCTCGCGTATTGGTTTCAAACAGATCCAAGATGGAGTCTTGCAGATTCCCTCGGGTCCGCAGTCGAGCATACGCCACTTCCTCGGCACGCGTTGCAGCGATATGCACGATCAACGTATTGCGCTGTTGGCCACTGCGGGTGATGCGGGCACACGCCTGCTGGTATTGTTCATGGCTGGTGGTGGGCGTGGCCCAGATCACCGTGCTGGCCGCGGTCAAGGTGAGCCCATGGCTCATGCATCCCGGATGCCCAACCAAGACTCGCGGCTCGGGATTACGTTGAAAGTTGGAGAAAATAATATCCCGCTCGGCTTTGGGTACATCGCCATGGACCTTACAGACGTTATACTTCTTGGCAAGAACTCCTGAGATAACCTCCACCATGTACCTAAAGGCTGCGAACACGATGACCTTGCCTTCAGCTTGCTCGATGACCTCAATGATCTGCCGACACCGGTCCGCGCCGCCTACAAATACCGCCCGTCCAAAGTTGTCGTACATGAAGCCAGCCGAGACCTGCAACAACTTAGACACTTTGACAGCGGCGTTGGCCGCCGTGATCTCATGGCCGCGCATCTCCGCGGCATAGCAATCGAACATCTGCTTGTAGGCTTTGGTCGCCACCGCCCCCGGATCACAACTCATGGTGATGTAGCTGGTCGGCGGTAGATCCAAGCATTCCTTGCGCGTGAAGCGCACGGCCGGCTGCAAGGTGGCATGCACGATGTTCGGCGCTTCTTCGCGGGCCACCCATTTGAACGGCGCCACCTGCCGCATGGTCCTGCTCTGGAAGTCTTTGAACGAGAACCCCACGGTCTCGGGCGTCAACAGTTTCGCAATCCCATACGCATCGGTGGGTGCGTTCGGCGTCACGGCACCCGATAATCCCCACGCATACTCGGCCCGCTTGACCAGGGGCTGGAGTTGCTTCCAGCGTTCGATGCGCGAGTTCCGGTACGAAGCGACTTCGTCAATGATTACGACGTTAATATCCGGCCGTGCCCATAACTCCTGATGAAGAACCCCCACGCCATCAAAATTGATGATGTAGATATCGGCTTCGGCGGCCAATAACTTGGCGCGCTTTTTACGGTCGCCGTATAGCACCACGGATTTGAGATGATGGAAGTTATCAAAGATCTCGTTTTCCCAGACCGTCACCAACGTGGACAGGGGCGCTACGACCAATAACTTATTGGCTAAACGCTCGTGCCTTAAATAATCAAACGCCCACAGCACGGCGCGGGTCTTGCCGACACCCATCTCGGACAACACGTATGCCCGGCGCGACGTGGTACACAAGTCCACGGTCGTACGCTGCGACTCGAAAGGCTCACCCCCACAGAAATCATAGTACGAGAGGGCAGGAGAGGGGACGGTAAGCCCCAAGTTTTTCAGGAGCCTCACCGCTACGACGCTGTGCTCAACAGCTAACCACCACGCACCTTGGTGTTGAAATCGCTGGGCTACCGGCGCCCTTAAGATGTGTTCGATGTCGGCTCGATAGGGAATAACAATCTGTTTGGTTTCGGGATAGACAGTCAAACGACCCTCCTGGTTTTCGGCCCTCCTGATCGTCGGGTCCTACGGGATTACAACACTCCGAACAGCAACAACAAGACCAAGATCAACAACAGTCCGCCGCCGCCGTAGCCGTAATTGGCATACATGCCACCATTATAGGTGCGTCCACCAAAAACAAATACCACCAGCAGCACAATCAAGATGATCGTTAAGGGAGAGAATCTCATGGGTTAGTCCTCGGGGGTGTCTCAGATGTGGTGGTTTTATCAATCGTCGTCGCTTCGCTGCGTCGAGCAGCGGCATCGGCAGCAATTGCATTTAATTGCGCCGCCCTTGCTTGTTCAATTTGTTCGGCCGTCGGCGCTCCATCAGGTTGCGCGAGTTCGGAGCTTCCTGCTCGTGCCTTTTCCGCGGCAATGCCCTGCGCCTGTCCGCGCAACAAATAAGCCTCCTGAGTTGTTTTTACCAAGGCATCCTTAAGACTGTTGGTTGCCTTCTCGACTTTGGCGACGTTGACTTGAACTCCCTTGACGACATCGACCACGTCCGTGAGTGCCGTCTTGGTTGCTGTTTGATTGGCAGCCACAAGCTCCAGCGCACGTTGCTGCCGGTCCAGTTTGCGATCGGCAATGACTTGACGCCAGAGGGTATAAAGCCCCGTGGGAACCGTGCCGATGGCCAGCACAATGGCGGCAATACCTTCTCCTGAGAACTGTACGTCGATCACGGTTCCTCGGCTTCGCGTTTGCGCTTAGCGACTCCTTCATGCAGGGCTGCCACCACACTACTCGTGAACTCGTTCAATTGCTTGGCTACTTGAGACGGAATAATTTCACCGTCTTTGACGCATGCTATTAGCAATTCCAGGTCACATGATAATTCCGCAACGACACGAGGCTTGGCATCGCGGGTGGTAATACATACTCTCATTCAATGAACTCCTTGTCGTCGCCTCAAAGTGGGCTCGAATTGAGTTGGAAGTTGTTTCTCAACAATTGACGGCATGCAATCACGACGCGGGCTTGGGCAGTCGCATCATCCGCGGGGTTGTGTGCAATGAACTCCCCGGCGAAGTCTTTCTTCGGGTCTGTCCCCGTCAAGTCTCGCACCAGCGCCAGCAACGTCCGGTAGCTGCGGTGGTTCCAGAACTTGACTGGATATTCCAACGCCGAGCAGCGGCTCCACCAGCCCTTGAGCATGACTAAATCAAAGTCCGGGTCGTTGGCCCAGACTTCGTGGACCATGTACTCGGCGAATAGGTCTTTGATCTTGACGGCGACATGGCTGTCAGTATGCGTCCCCGAGAACGAGAAGTGCCGCGCTTCCTCGCTCTGCTGGAACCACCAGTGCAAGGTGTTGGGCTCCAGATGCCCATGCCAGTAGCGGTGCTCGATGGCCCAGGAGTCCACGGCCAGCACCTTGGATTCGTTGAAGACGGCCATCCCAATCGAGATAATGCAGCCGTCAGGTTTACGAGATAGCGTTTCGATATCAATCATGCAGGCGTTGTTCACGGGGGTGCTTCTCCAGCCACGCAGCGGCTGATGTGGACACGAATTTCCGGGTAGGAGAACTCACCCACTGGATCAGTTCTTTCATATCCGGGCCATCCAAACTGTCGATCAAGAACAGGCATCCGCCTTTGGCAACGATCTCGCGCATGATCACAGTCTGCCGCGGGGTAGGGTGGTCATCCGGGGTGCCCTTGGCCTCAATGGCTGCATACAGTCCCTGGCAACTGACATCGAAGTCTAACGTGATTCTCCCGTACGGAGAACCAATCGCCATGTGTTTATAGGTGCCGGCCTCCGCCAGCACACGGCTGATGGCGACTTTGATTTTGCCTTCGGGGGTCATGCTTTGCGCTCCCAATAGGGACAGGTTTTCACCGGGCAGTATCGGCATAGCCAGCCCGGCCGAGCCGGGAACTCGTTCCGGTCATGGGCTTCTTGGTACCGACCGACACGCTTTAAGATACCCGCCCAGAAGTTAGGCGCTTGTCGGGCGTTCATTTTAAAGGGCGTCACGATACGCGTCGGCAACCACAGATAAGCCATGTTGATGTCCATGATCTCCGGGTCCAACACGAACGTCACCGCGGCATTCAATTGCAATTGCGTCTCGTCGTCACGTTGCTTGCCGGTCTTCCAATCGAAAATCGCCGCGGCCGGTTGGTTGATGATAGTCAAATCTGATTTCACTCGGAGCCACGCGTCTGGGGCGTACCACTCCACCGGGTTCCAGTTCACGTCGAGGGCGATGCGGGCTTCGACTATCTTCTCGCCGGGCGCCGCGGCAATCGCTTTGAGGGTCGGCGTCCAATGCTTGAGATTGAACGGCAGCGGTTTGTTGTCTTTGAAAAATAACTCGAATGCCTTGTGGACTTCGTCGCCATACGCAGCCGCTTCATTCTTAACGAACGGCACCGACTTGGCCACCGACTCCGCATGGTACTTCTTAGG
>QGNH01001165.1_pt1 | contig 18703 bp, 29 predicted proteins | sample 1735481 | NCBI WGS metagenome assembly QGNH01 (sample SAMN09239004, study PRJNA386568) | Viral metagenome, whole genome shotgun sequencing project.
CCGCGGGACTGGATCCGCTGCGGGCACTGCGGAACGAATAGCTTCAGAAATGATAGCGGAGCTGAGGGTTGCGGGCCCCTTCCGCGCCGACCAGGTCGGAAGTTTTCTTCGTCCGAAACACCTGCTGGAAGCTCGCGCTCGACGAGAGCGCGGCGAGTTCCGCCGGACGTTTTGGCATTTTGATTTTCTGGAAAAGCTGGACGGCGTGGAGAGGTACGAAGCCAGTCAGGGCATCCAGTTTAAGGGCGGGCAAACCAAGGCCTGGGGCCGACTGCTGACGAGGCGAAAGACGACCACTTACCAGACGCCGTGCTCAATTCGCCCGAGGGCGTCCTCAACCCGGACGATGCCATCGGGGCTGCCGAGAAGCGATAGCGGCGCCTGATCACCGAGCGATCGGACAGGCGTTTTCAGCCAGTGTAGAGCCTTTTCCGAGTGCCGAGTACCTCGATTGATCGAGCAGTAGCGTCCACTAGGTTTTCCCTGCTTAAGGCAGGCTCGACGTCGTCTAAGAGACCCGATAGATCGATGGCCTGAGCTTGTTCCTCAATGAGCCGCTTTATTTCCGCCCGGTCTTCTTTGGTCAGCATGACGCGCTCTCGCCTTCAGGACGTGCGGGCTTTTAAGGAGTCGCCACGGCCCGAATCGATTCCGCGATCGCGGAGCCATCCGCGGCCGTCACTTCGAATTGGATGCTGACGTTACTCGTCTTGGGCGTGTAAGCGAAGTATCCCTCCTGAAGCCCCCGCATGTCGAGCGCAATGGCTTGCGTCACGTTGGCTTCCGAGATGTCCAGCGCGCCTCTGATAGCGGCGGCAACGGTTGGCGCGGCCCCATTCCAGCGAATCCCCAACTGGCCCGGCTGCGAAGTCACTTTCAAGCCTAACGGCATTTGGTAAGCGGACTCCGACGACGTCTCGGAGGCTGGAGCCGCGCCCGCCGATTTTGTTCCACTGGAATTCCAGGTAACCTGCGCCGCAAGGACTGCCACCGCTGTGAGCGCCGTGGTCGGCCACAGTCTGGACCATCGAATGCCCTCCCTCGGAGCAACCACGGGCGCTTCCGGAGTTCGACGGAAGGCCGATTGCGGGGGGGCCTTTTGCTTCGGCTCGATCGGATCTGGAAAGCGCCAACCTGGGTGCCCTCCCGCCAATTTCGCTGCATCAAACGGAAACCCAAAGCCGAATTCGTGCGGGTGGGGCTGGCCGCCTTCCCAATAGAACAGGGCGGCTTCGCTATCGCCACGCCTTGGGGCTCGAATCAGCAACGCGACGCTTCCGTTTTCGTAAAACCAGCGCTCAAAGGTTAGCAGCTCGCGCGGGCCCAGACTCAACGCGCCTTCACGCTGCGAGCGGAAAAAGCCGATGGCGCGCAGCTGGCGTCCGTCGTTTTCCACAGACCGGCGAGCGCTCTCGAAGTCTTCCGACGGTGGAATCACCACAAAATCGTCGGCCATCGTGGCGGGGGACGGGGCCGTGATAGAGCGCCCCAGCAAAATTCCGCAAGTTTCCGCGGACGCCGCGGTTTGAACCGCCAGTTCCCGGACCACGTGCAAGCCCAGGTGGACGGAAAAGCCGCCCGGCGTACGCCAAACGTAGTAGTTGGCGGGATCGTATCCACGTTGTGTACCCGTCGGCATGGTTCTCGTTTGATAATCTACCGTTCGGCGCAGACGGGCATCGCCTGTTTGTACTGGGCGGTTCCAGTACCACGCCTGCGTACTCGGATCGGACGCAAACCCCGATTTCGTGGGGCGGCTTAGCCGAACTAGTACCGCGGAGTCACAAATAAGCAAACTCCGTTGAGAATTTCAACGCCGAATCGCACACTTGTACGGCATGGAAGCTGCAACGATAGCGTTTGCCGCGTTGGTCCTGCTTGGCCTCATAGGGATCTTCGGCTTGTTTCACCGGACCAAGGTTCATAAGGACATTCGGAGACGAGAAGACCTAGACAGGTTCGATCGTGCTGCTCGTAACGACTGGGACTGGTATGCAATCGATTATCGGCGGCGCTAGCCCTCGACGAACGACGGATCGCGTGCCAGCTTAGGAAATGGCGAGATCTTTCCGGTATATTCCCACCTTATTGGGGTAGTATATTGTGTCGCCGACTTGCTACAAAGGGAGGGATGGATGCTTAAGAGGTTCTGGAAAGGCTCTTCCACCGAAACCATCTTCACGGCGTTCGTGAAAGAGTCGAATGGTTCACACAACGGGCTGTCAACCCCCGGCAACGGTGAACGGAAGCAGACTGATTTGCCTGGAATGGCAGCGCTGTCGTCGTTCGACGAAATTTACCAGAGGTCCGCGCTCAAGGCGGCCACTTCCACCGCCGCGTGGGACATTTTCAAGGTCGCAGATATGGTCAACAACGGCCACTTACAGGGTTTGTCACCGGCGGCCAAGCATAGTGCGTTGATGATGGCTCTCGAAGCGGCCGGAGTGGCTGTCGAGGATATGCTGCACGATGCCGTGCAACGGCAGCGCGTGTTGAATGAATACGAAGACGGCCAGCGCAAGCGCCTGGAAGATTTTCAGACCGCCAAGCAGCTCGAAAAGGAGCGGCTGTGCGCGGTGATGGAAGCCATGTGCGCTGAGTACCGAATGCGAATCGCCGATACCGAGCAGGACCTTGAGCGCGAACGCGAGTTGTTTCGCGAATGGCAGGAGCGCAAGGAGAAGGAGCACCGCCGGATTTCAGAGGCGGCTTCGGCTTGTGCCTCCGTGGACCTGGGCGGATCGATCGATTACAGCAGTTCGCGGTTGATCGAGAAGAACTCCGGGCGGCTGAGGGAATCCGCGTCCGCGTAAGCGCCCCGCGAGCGATTGAAATCCAACGATTGTGAACTCGTAAACTGCCGGTGACGCGGGTGATTCACTGCAATTTGTTGGAGGCGCGGGTGAGAATCGAACTCACGAATAAAGGTTTTGCAGACCTTCGACTAACCACAACCAACTAGCTTAGATTCAACAGCGGACCGGCGCTGGGTGCCGAAAAAAGGCAGTTTCTAGGCAGCGAGCGGCTCTCTCGGGCGCTAATCGTGGGGGTAATTGTGGGGGTTAAAGGTAAGCGCTAGAAATTTCGATAGAAACGTAGGAGGAAATCATGAAATTGCTAGTACTTGCGGTTGCTTTCTGTGGTGTGATGCTCGGACAAGATCCGCCCTATCAGGTCGATCCGCTAACCCATTCTGTTTCGCCGATCTTTGAGACCTACGGATTAAACAACGGCCATTGGTGGATTCAGATGGAAGGTCCCCTGAAGGCTGGATATTTGATGGGAGCCATAGATGGGATACTGGACTCTCCTGGCAGAGACGCCTCGAAGACCCTGCCCTGGCCGTCGACGCTCACTTTTTCGGAAATCGTGATGAGGCTAGATGCCTTCTATTCTGACAAAAAAAACCTGAACATTCCGGTTATTGAATCTGCTTGTCTCCAGCAAGTGGCTACTCTTTCCGCCGAAAAAGCAGCGGAGCTGCTGATCAGTTTCCGTTTGGATGCCAACAAAAATCACTGAGCCCCATGGTGGACTCGTGCCGAGATGACTGGTCGGCAGGGGCGGCTAGCGCTCTGGTGGAGAGGATATGTCCGAATCCGGCAAGATTGCGATCTTGTACCAGCCGCCGAGCTCAACGGTGTCCGCCTGATCGCCGGGAACGATAAATCGCACGGTGTATGAGCTGGTGCTCCGTTGGAACTTGAGCTGTACGAACCTGGCGCCGCGCTTGGTGAATTCTCGCTTACCGACGCAACGCAGGCGGCTTTCGATGATGCACTCGTTCATGTTGGCCTTAGAACGGGGCGGCTATCGCTTCGCCGCCCCACGATGCGCGCCTCACCACGTTCTTAGGCCGCTCCCACCGAGCCACCGGTTTCTGGCTCGATGCCCATCGAACGCAAGAAATCCAGGTCGTTGACGTGCTCCTCTTCGGTCTTGGTTTTCCACCTGGTTTCAACTTCGATCAGCTCATCGCGACAATGCCGCCAAAGCTGCCTTCTAAAGTCAGATCGAGCGAAGTCTACGATTGGCTCATATTCGCCATGAAGATCAATTTCGTTCTCCTCCGCGGCTGCTTCAAACGCGGCCGGGAGCTTTTCGGCCTGCACGAAATCTGGAAACCTCCGCCAAACCTCGCGCGCGATCGCTAGGTGCGATGTGAACCTCTCCATCTCAAGACGTACGGACCATCGGATTTCGTCTTTCTTAGACTTGGGCATGTTTTCTCCTGTTACGCTACACCAGCGGCATCTTTCGCCAGGCCGCGGATCTGAACCAGGTAGCGGCGCAGCTTGTCGTACTCTTCGAGGCTCAGTTCGATATCCTGAATCCATTCCAAGTCCTGCCCGTCCACGAAACGCTGAGCGAGGAGCAGATACGTGGTGGTTGGCGGATCTTCGAGCCTGCCTGAACTGTCGATGAGATTCTGGCGCCGGAAATCGACGCGATCCGGGGCGTTTCTGGTGATCTGCTGAGGTTGCGAGAGGGCGGCGGACGCCTTCCCGGATTTGGTTGAGTGCTTCTTCATGGTTGGTTCTCCTTTGGATTGCTGACTGACTAACTGCTTACGAAAAGGGGTCGTTATCCGCAAGCGCTGGTGGCCTCGCTCGCGGGCTGTATTTCCATTGCCGATCCCGGCGCCTTATGGGGCGTACTTTCCGTACACCTGTAGACGTCGACAACCGTCGACACAGGAACGCCCAGGCGCTCGGCGATCGCTCGCCAGCTCAGGCGCTCAATGTCTCGTAACTGGGCAACCTCATCGCGACGGAAGACGCGCCGCGGGCGCCCGCAATGCTTTCCCTCGCGGCGGGCGCGGTCGATCCCCGCCTTTGTGCGTTCCGAGATCCTCAGCCGTTCCTGCTTGGCGATCCAGGCGGCTACGGCAAGCATCAGCTCGCCGGCGGGCCCGGTGGTGCGAAAGTGCGCCTCCGCGTAGCTCTCGAAAGCTACACCAAACTCGCGGAGCTTTTCGATATAGGTGAAGGTTTCCACCACACCTTCGCGGGTGAAACGGTCCAGCGCCCAGACGAGCACGATATCGAACTTGCGGCGGGACGCACCAGCGAATAAGCGCTTGAACGCGGCGCGGTCGCCTGTCTTGGCCGACTCGTGATCGATGTACTCCTCCACCACATTCCAGGATTGGCGGGCGCAATACTCCCGAAGCTGCAAAAGCTGGTTGGCCGTGTCCTGGCCCTTGTCCTTGGCGGACACGCGGGCGTAGACAGCGGCTCTCATGACTGCCTGGCCCTCCAGACCGGCCGTCCCGTCGCAATAAAAATCACGGCAACCCACAGCAGAAGCGGCGCGCCGAGCAGTGAAAACGCCAGCCCCCAATTTACCGGCAGGTGCGGAAGATGCTCGCTCGAAGCTGGTTCAGGCACAACCTTCCAGTCGCCCGGATCGGATGCTGCGGCTGATGAGGGCTGCTTTGCCCGCGGCTGATCGGCTACGGCAACATCGCCGAACTCGTTGGTTCGGGCTCTGCCCATCACACCGCTGGATTGGTCTTGTGGCGCGTCGCCCTTGTACGAACTGAGCGGTGGTGGGGTGAATGGTGCAGTTGCCTTCCAGTCGATATCGGCGGCGGTGTAGTGTCCGGTGGTGTACGAGTGAAGCGGCATCCACACCGCACCGTACCAAACCACCACTGCCCATCCTGCGTAGCAAACCCAGAACAGCCGGCTGAGGATTGCCGCTGTCCGGGCTGCGCCCAATGAGCGAAACGCGTAGCGGCCCAGGAAAATCACTGCGGCCATCAAGAGTAATCGGTACATAGCTATGCTCCTGTGGCGGCGGCGCCGTTAACGTATCCGGCCTGCCCATTCGGCTTGCGCTCTGCCACTGATCCGTAACGGGTTCGCTCGATGAAGATCGAAACGGCCATGCGCTCGATCTCCCCAGGCCCGAAGGCCACCGGCAAACCGACATTGGTAGCGTGCGCGTGGGCAACCTTGCAGGCGTTCAACGCTTCGCAAAGGCAGCGACCGAGCAAGTCGCCATCTCCGGCTACGGATGGCGCCGCGGTTGGCTGCTCTGTCTTCGCCGTGCTTGTGGCGGGCGTCTCGCATTCCGGGAAGGCCGGCGCTAGCAATTCTGGCTTCGCGTACTTCGTGTCCGGTAGCGTTCGGCCGTTGACGACTGCCAGCGGTCCCTTGAGCTCGGGAGCTGGCGTTTTGATCGTAAGGTACTGGGCGCCGGCCTTCGTCTTCTCCCGGCAGAGGATGACGGGCTGGCCAACTCGCACAGCCTTACGCAGCCGCATCTCTTCGGCCGCGTCAACGAACAGCATCCGGCCGTCTATGGTTTGTCGCGCGTAGCAATCTTCCGCACCTGGCCAACGCTTCGAGCAGAGCCGCCCCTGGTTGTAGGCGAATGCGACTGTTTGCGAAGTGCCGATTTCAAGCTCGATCTTCCCGTTCAGCGACATGGCTAAGCAGCCTCCCGAGAGTGTTCTTGGCAGTGGACTTTGGCGACCGTGTCGGCGTAGAACCGGAGGGCCGTCAGATGTTCACACCGCGGCTCAATACGAAGCTGGCCAGCTCCGATCTGGAGGGCCTCACCCAGCCAATTGCGAAGCACGGCTTGCTTGCCTGAGCCATTGCAATACGTGCAGGGGTCGTATTCCTCGTGCTTGCCTGACGCCGCGCCGGTTCCGTCGCAATCGTCGCAAGCGGTCTCGATGATCGTGCTGTAGGGCTCGACCGGCGCGGGTAGTAGCTCCGAGTGCCGGGCAACCACCGGCTTAGCCGGCGCGTTCGGGTTAGTGAAGAGCGCTTGGTTCAGGCGTTCGAGGTGGAGGGCGCTCATTATTGTGCCCAGCCAATCTCGGCGCGCATGCGGTTCATTCGCGTGGCGTCGTAGACCGGCTCAATGGCGGCGTCGTCCAGGCGGCGCTCGATGGCCTCGAAGCGGCGTTCGCTGCTGTCGGTGAGGGCGATCAGGAGGTTCAAGAGGCTTGTCATTGGGTTCCTTTTCCTTTTCTGTCTGCTTCCAATAACAGTATGCATCAGTAGCAATGGCTAGTCAAGCATGAAACATACCTAGTACGACGGGCCAGTAGCCGTGGTATAGTCAAGCATGGGATGTATAGTACGGTTGGGTGTGTTGCCGTGGGTTGTTAAGCTGGTAGGCTTATGGCGAAGAAATCCAGAGCCGAGACTGTGACACTAGCGGAACATCTACGGTCCATCAGCGCCAAAGGCGGTAAAGCGCGCATGGCCGGGATGTCGGAGGCGGAGAAGCTGAAGTTGCAGAGGAAGGGTGGCCTTGCCGGAGGAAAGGCGCGAGCCGCCAAATTGACGAAGGCACAGAAGAAGAAGATTGCGAGCAACGCGGCGAAAGCGCGGTGGGGGAAGGCGAAGGCGGCGGCGAAGAAGGGAAAAGAGGGGAAATAGGCGATTGGGCTATGGCGCAAAACTGAAACCGGGCGCACAACTCTCAATCAAAGATGCCCAGCTCATCGAGGGGGGCAGGGAGGTCGGGCTCTACCACCAATAGGTGTAGGGCGTGTTGAGCAGATTTTAGACCTAACGGTCCATTCCATTCGCGAAGCCACAGTGGCTAGCCTGGATCATGACCGCCACCACCGCGAAAGCCTTCCTACTTTGCTTGCTCACTTCGGGCGCCGTCTCCGCTCAAATGTGCCCGATTGAGCCACCCGAACTTCCACCAGGTGGTATGGTGAACGCCAAACACGTCTGCGCGTGCTCTGGGAATTCATTCAATTGCGGCTGGGTCTGGGTCGCGAGTGCGCCGTCCGCCCCGTTGCCATCCAATGAAGCTTCTTCCGCCCTGGCCGCTGCGATTGCCGCGCAAGGCCATCCTCCAGCGGCGCCGGATTACCAGGCAATCATGGCGTGGAGGCTGGCGAGGGAACAGCGGCAACTCCAGGAAGATCTGACACGCCAGCAGCTCGGACTTCCGACGCGCGGTGAGATTGCCGCGCAGCGCCGAGAGGAGAAAGAGGCGCGCGCCGAGGACAAGAGGAGGGAGAAGGCAGAGAAAAAGCTAGCCAAGCAGCTCAGGAAGCAGAGGAGCAGCGAGCAATAGGGGCATCCCGACTCGCGAGGCAGAGCGCTTTTCGCCAAAGAGCTCCACGCCGCGCGCTACCATCCCCCTGGTGCACGATCCCTGGGAAGACGGAGACCAATACATCGACATTGAAGCGATCCGCGCGCATCTCCGCAAGCTGTCCGATGCAGAGCTGATCCGGGAAGGCCACGCTGCTAGCCAGTTGGTTTTGGGAACTAGCCGGCCGCCGCGGAAAGTCTTTGTGGTGGGCCTTGAGGAGTGCCGGGCTGAGTGGCGGCGCCGGCATCCAAGAACGGAGGAAAGCAATACGACAGTACGAAGTAGCGAAGCGTTGACAGGCTCCGCTACCGACCCACGCGCGACGGCAGGGCCCGGGGCGCCCAAGAATGCCGCCCCGCTCGTGATTCTACCTACTTTGCAGGTTTGCCGCCCGGCTGTTTCCTGTGAGCTTAGAGATTCACCGGCTGTGTTGCTTCTTATATTTCTCCACCATCTCTTTGGTGACGTCGTTGGGATAGCATAGCGGAGCGTAGCCGCCGGGACGGCTATAAGCGCTGCGTCGTCCGCAATTGTGCCCGGCGCGATCCACGTTGTAGGGACATGCACAGGTTCCCGGGTATGCGGCTATCGATTCACGGATGAGTTCCTGTTTGATTTCATCGTCGGTCTTTGGCTCATCCTTTGCCAATGCCCACGGTGAAGCCAGCAAAAATGCAGCAACGCAATAGCGAATGAAGGACATTATGGACCCCTTTTCGGGATCGGCCGCCGGCACCAAGTACTTTACGGGCTGGCCCGAACGACCCAAAGGGCCAGAATGAGGTCCGAAACAGCGCGTAGGGTGGCCGGATTTCGCGCGGAAAGGCACCTCTGAGCTGTTTCTGTTGTGGCGTCGACCTCAGATACCCCCAAATCGCGCCAGCGGGCTCTAAAACGTTTCTACGGCGAAATGTTCGGACCCATCGGTCGGTTCAGGATCACTGAAGGGCCACGGCCTTCGGCATCTGCTCGGGTAAGGAGCGTCACAAACTGAGTCATTAAGGTCGACTAAAGGAATGGACGCACCGGGGCGATATAGAAGGCGACTAGAGGAAAGGACGGTTCAGGTGCTCGTGAAAAAGCAAATCGCAACCATTGTCCTTGCATGTGGGTGCTCCGCACTTGCGCAACAGACCCCCAAAACTCCCAACGCCAATCCAGCAGCGGAGGGCATTACCAAAACGACGGACAGCACGATTGTCACGAGTATGACGTTGGAAGTGTTCCAAAGAATTGTGCAGGGAATGGGATTTGAGTGTACGCGGGGCAAGGATGCAAACGGCAAGGATGAGACGTTCTTTACATTTAGGGCGGAAGGCTACAAAGTGGCAGCCTTCGTTCCAGATCCTAGTTTCCTTGAGCTATACAATGCTTTCACTGATGTAGCTCCCACCCCCACGGTCGTAAATGAGTGGAACGAGACGAATAGATTTTCACGGGCCTACGTTGACAAAGCTGGCGATGCCACCATTGAAGACGATCTAATTCTCAGCGGGGGTGTGACACGTGAGAACGTTGAAATGTTCGTGACAACGTTCAGAGACACGGTGGCACGGTGGGCGCGCTTTGTCATCGACAATAAACCCAAAGATGCCCCAAAGTAGACCGGGCGATGAAGGGAGTAGAATCTGCTTTCGTGATCCTGTTGTATGTAATCGTCTTCGGATCTCCAGTTTGGATTCCATTGGCGATCTATGTGTATCACCAGCGAAAAAATCCTTCCGTTCAGGTCATGTCTATCGAAGCTCTTATGGCAGCAGGGTTTTCAAGCAAGGAGGCCATTATTGAGCAGCGTAGACAGCGAAGAGAAGCCAGGGATCACGTTCGCACGTCAACCAACGCTCTCCGAGCAGGAATCAGGGCAGGGCATCTAGCTACACGGATTACGAAGAAGCTGCGCTGAAGCGCGAATAATATCACTCCAGCCCACCCGGGTCCGGTATCGCCACGCCCATTTCGGCGCCAAGCCGGCGGCATTGCTCGATGTACTCCGTAAAGTCCCGCGTGTTCAATGCCGCGCTCGATTTAACCAGCACGAGCCCGCCCTTCTCGTTCGCTCGATCGCGAAGAAACCGATGCTTCAGCGCGTCGTGCATCTCCTCGTCTTCGTATCCGCAAGATTCGGCGAGCAGCGGAATGACGACGCCCCAGTAGTAGGCATTCTGGCTGAGCGAGCGGCTGTGGTGGTGCTTTGTGAGCCGAAGCGCAATCTGTTTGCCTTCCAGCCGGGCCACTGTCGCTTGGAACGCGCCCGGTGAGTCGAGGCTAAGCTTGCCCTTCTCCACCGTCCCTCGGAAAATTGGGGCGGGCTGTGACACGTCGATCAGTCGGTGGAAACCTCGTACCACCAGATTTTCGGCCCAACCGGGCGCCGCGCGTGGTCCCCCAGGGCCACAGCGCGAGCCTCCACGGGGTCAAGTGGACATTGCTCTATGCCCTTTCTCCATTCTTCGAATGGGACTTCCCGAATAATAAAGACTGGCTGATCCGGGTACAAAACGCCATCGATATGGAGCGGCCTGGTGTACGTCTTGCCGATCTCGCGCGGCTCGTCAGTTCCCATGATCATAGCGGTCTCCTTTCACTGCATGAAGGGGTATAAATTATCGAGATTTCGCCTGACCTTCGGCTTGGGCAGTTGCAGCGCGACCGGATGCGCGAAAGTGAGCGCCAGCGCATCGCCGTCATCCGGGCTGCGTCCCAGCCGTTTCACCAGCTCTTCCTTCGATTCGATCACCAGCTTGCCGGAATGGTTTATCTTATAGCCCGGCGTCGCCAGGTCAACCGCGAGCCGCTCGTCCTCGTCGATCGATCCCTTGACCAGCCAGTCTTTCATCAGGTTGTACATGTAAGCGCGTTTGTTCAGCTGATGCACATTCGGCGATTCGCCGCCGAAGTTCACCTCCATCACGTTGCGATAGCCCAGCATTTTCAGCCGCTCAACGATCACCGCGCCAAAGGCTGCATCAATAAACATCATGCGCACGTCTAGTTCTTTGTCGGACAGCACCTCAGCGCATTTGGCGACCATGAGCTCACGGTCGCGGCCGTGCTCACCAGGAATGCGGATCGCCGGGATACTGCGGGCGTCCAACCCGCGACGGAAACGTAGAATGTTCCAAGCTGCACCACCACCTGAGACATCCACGCCACAGATCAGCGGTTCACCATCCAGCACTTCCACGCGGCGCTTCCGAGCTTCTTCGATGCGCTCCTTGTCGATGAATTGCAGCTCAGAAGCCCGCGGCGGTAAGCCAAAGATACGAACCCTGCACCAATCGCTATCCTCGCCGTAGTCTCTAAGCCATTCCTGAATTAGCTGCTTGTTCGTGAAGCGCGAATTCCGGCTGTCAACATTGCGGTGATTCCATCTGTCTCGCTCTCTGCCAAAACACACTTCGTAGAACTGCCCGGTGTTTCGCTCGGGCTGGCCCCAGGCGAAGAACATCGGTTCCCCGTCTGTCAGTCCACCGAAGGCAACCCGCCAGATGGCATCCGGCACAGTGCTGGCCTCGTCGAAGAGGTACCAGCTGGTCGAGGTTCGCGCATGCTGGCCCGCGAAGGATTGTGCGTTTTCTTCTTTGCAGGTTTGGGAAACCAACTTCCACGCGTCTGGGTTGATCTTGGCGTAGATGCCGCCGGCCATAATCTCAAACCAGTGTGCTGTGATGCACAGCCGGGTCCAGTACTGTATGGCTGCCCAGGTGCGCTCCTCAAGCTGCGTTGCTGTTCCGGCCGTAACCGTTCCGATCGAATTCGGCCGCGTGCTCAAGATCCAGTCGGCAATCCAGGCGCCCATTGCGCTCTTGCCGGTACCGTGGCCTGAACTTTCCGCCATGCGAATGGGCATGCACGGCGTCTTGCCATCGAACCGGCGAGCCTTCACTTCTTCGCCGAGCGATCGGAGAAACTCTGCCTGGTTCTCATCGGGCCCCGTCTCGCCCTCTAGCGGCCCTGGTTGGCCCCACGGATACGCGAAGAGGACGAAGCCGAAGGGATCGTCGTAATACTGGGCTACCGCTTCAGCAAGTTCCAGATCGACATTTGCGGCCGGCATCGCTTACTCCCGCGCCGCGGCGCGCCTGCGACCTTCCGCCAGGCGCTGGAGCAAGCCCTCGGAATCCTTCAGCTGAACTTCGGTTCTTTCGCGGTACTTCTCAGGCTTCAATCCTTTGAGCAAGAATATGAGCAGCACATCGCTTCCCGCGAAGGCGCGGCGCGAAGCCTCGTCTTCCAGCGCGTCTGCCGCTTCGGTGCGGGTAGCTTCAAACGCTTTTGCGTAGGTCGGATCATCACGCATCCATTGGTAGTGATTCGAGCGATCGAGCCTGACGCGCTTCGCTGATGCGGTCACGCTCGCACACCTTGAGAAAGCGGCCAGAAATGCCGCCTTCGATGCCGCTGAAATGCTTCCGTCCCTTTTTAAGTGTAGAGTTTTGTTGAGCTTGCCGGTATCCGGCTGCTCTGAATTCGGCTTGGTACTACTAGCGCCCTTAACTTCACGTTTCACGCTGTCGTTCCTGCCCGGAGGATGTCCAGTGTCACCCGGTCACCAGCGACGCGTGAATCCCTGAGTTTAAGTGGCAAGGATTTGATTCCTTGGGGTCGCCCGCCGTGCCTTATTCTTGGACCGCGCCGCTTTTTACGGCTTCGGCGTGCGGGTCTCGATGTGTTGGTGGACGCATATAGTGACAGCCACACCGAAGCGTCCATGCGGTCAAAGGCGTCGTTTACTGCTGTTGCGCCTTCAAGCTGCACGAACTGGAGCTTGGGTGGTCTCCCCAAGGCCGAAGACTGGCCTCCGGCCAATCGGGCAGAACCGGCCTTGCGAGCCATCAATTGACCCAATGGCGTGCTTTTCTCTCAACTTGTTCGACGGCGGTAAGAAACCCGGTCCCCGAGCGCTCATAAAGAAGCTGGAGCAACTCAGTGTCGATCTCATGGGCCGCCGCGGTTGACAACACGGGCTCGGTTCGGAAACTCATTGCGTCGGCAACTATCCCGGCGGCGCGGGTGCGCAATGGTCGAAGAAATTCAAACCCCGGCTTATCATCGAACCGTGCAACCCACATGGCGGCATCGAGCCTCTCGGCAAGTTTGCGGGATCGCAGTCCGGACCTGAGTATCTCAACGTCAGGCGACGCGGTTGCGGCGAGGCGCTTCAAACCCTCGGCATTCAGCGTCTCCGCACTCAAAGCTGGATCAGCCGGCGTGGCGTGCTCGACTGGCCGGGTAAACGGCCCCCTCAGCTCGCCGATGCCCCTTATCACCGCCCCAAATCCAAATGGCGCGCGTTTTTGCTCTTCGTCTGCGATCTGCTTCACTTTGTCATCCATGGTGAGAAATCCTCAGTGCTCTACTGCGCCATCGGCTGCGGTTGATTGTTACTCGCAGCCATCGGCAGAGTGGTTCCCGGCATCGCTGTGGCTGGAGCTCCAGAAGAGAGCGCGCCACTGGCCCGCATCGCTTGCGTCGCATAGAAGCCTATAGCGCCCTGGTTCCCGGAGGCCAGGGCATCCGCCAATCGATCCTTCAAGACCGCGCTGGTTGTCTTCCAGCTTCCGCCGTTGAACAGCTTTTGCAGCGTATTCGCTAGGACGCCTCCAGTCACGGCGCCCACCGGTCCTCCTACCGCTGCTCCGGCAACTTGGCCAGCGCCACGAGCCAGATGAACGCTCAGCGGTGAACTGGCTTGCCCCTGCCGTCGCAAGAGCGTGTCCGAGGTGACCTGATTAACATCGGACCAAAAGCTGTATTCCTTGTTGATTTTCGCAATGTCGGGAAAGTCGCTCGCTAGCTGGGAGCGGATCGCATCCGCTGCTTGCCCGTGTGCAGCCGCCGCGCTCTGATCAGCCAGCGCCGTTCCGTTATAGCGGCCGGCTTGAGCTGCCACGCTATCGTAGTACTGCCGCAACCGCCGTGCCGTGTCTACCGAAATGGTTCGCTCACCGGTCGTTTGATCAACATCGGATGCTGCCAACAGGCGATTGTTGAGTTCGGCCGCATGATTCAATCCGGCATCCGCAACGGGACTCGCCGAAACCGGGCCGGTTTTGGTTGGAACCGTGAAAGCATCGTTGGCGGCTTGGCTGATTTTGGCCTGCACGTCCGCTAGCGGGATGGATGCACCCGCTGGAAGATCCTGGTATGCATCGGAGAGCTGCTGGCCCACGTCGGCTAGTTTCGATGCGGCTTGCGCTTGTATGGATTTCACGCTGCCCGTTACGCGCCGATCAATCAGCTGAGGCGTAATGTCCGCGCTTAGGGCCTTGTTTCCCTTCGTCGTCGCGTTGAGGGCGGATGAGTACTGTTTTTCGGCTGAGCCCCCCAGCGCCTCGGGAATGCCGGCGGCTTGTGCGACGGATTTTACTGCCGGTCCGGCGACGAAGGGCGCTACGAGTCCGGCCGCTTCGCCCAACCCACCCGCGATGTTACCCGATCCAATGGTTTCACCTGCATTCGCTGCAGCTGGCCCAATACCAGGCAACGCCGTCGCCAACAGGTGTCCCGCGGCTTCGCTGTACCGCCCTTCGCTGTAGGCTTGCGTGGCCTTGTCCCACTGCTCTTTATGAGCCTGAATCAAGCCTGGGAGTACCTTCTTGCCGAGCTCGTAGACCGTGGTCTGCGGACCCAGGAGCATGCTGGCTATGGGATGTTCGGTCTGGGCGTCGTTAGCTGCATCGTAAATCGTCTTGAGCAGCGGGATCGGGTTCAGGTTCTTGCCAACACCCTGCCAGAAGCTCTCCGGCTCAGTTGCATTGGATGCTCCCAATGGCTTGCTCTCCACGATTTGCAGACCACCGGTAGAACCGTTGGGCGGCTGAGCCGGAAGAGGCTGCGAATCGACGATTGATAGAGGGCTTCCCATGTTATTGCTTGGTGATGCTGCCGTCCGCGTCCTTCATCCAGCTCGTTCCATCACTAAGCTTGTGCACTCCAGGAGTGACATTTGGCTGGGAAAGCAACGTTTTCACGTTCGGTGGGACAGTGGCCCCACCTGCGCTTTGTTGCGCCTTGGGCCGCACGATCGGTTGGAAGTTTGATCCAAAAGTCTTGTTGGTGGAATCGACCTTGTTTGCATAGAGATTGTCGGCGTTCCCCCGGATAGCCTGGTGCAGCGTGTCCATATCATTCAACACAGACGCCGGGATTGACGCACCAGAGGTTTGCTTGCCCAGCCACCCCTTCACCCGATCCATGGCCGAACCGGCGCCGCCGTAGGCTTCTATTTCGCTCATGTTGACGCGCTTCACGCCACGGCCGGTATTTAGGGTCAGGACGCCCTCTACCGGCGAGTAGGCGTAGGCAATCTTGTTTCCCTGCCGGGCAAGGTTGGTGAACGTCTGCATGTCGTCGGCTGCCTGCACTGCCCCATCGTGGTCGTCTGTGGCCTTCTTGTAGTCGGTGGCGGCCGCCTGCACTAAATGCGGCGGCACGTTGGCCATGGGCGTACCGGCATACTGCGCCTGCTGGGCAGCTATGGTGGCGGCGGCGTGCGCTTTGCCTTCGGCGGCCGACACAGCGATCTTGCCTTGCTGCACCAGGGGATTGGTCTGTTTCGCAATATCCCCGGCTTCATCGTTCGCCTTCTCCATGATTTTATTCACACCGTCGAAGTCGCCTTGACCTATCGCGAACCTAAGCATGCTCTTGTAATTGCCATTGCGGATCGCGTTGCCAGGGACCTGAGGTGGGAAAATATTGTCCACCGTGGACAGGAGATTCTGGGGATTCTGCTGCCACCCTTTGACAGCGTTTGACTTGCTCACCGCAATGTCGGATGCGGCCGCTTGGCCCGGCTGCTCCGCGGCTTCCTTGGTAGCGCCGGTATTCGCTTCGGTCTCTTTGGCCGCGATTTCGCGGTTTTTCTGTTCCTGGTTGACATCGTTCTGATGGCCGTTGAGCATACTCACCAGAAACTGAAGGTGCTGCGCATCGGGCACTGTGCTGGGATCAATGCCAATTTTCGCAAGATCGTCCGTGCTAACATCGCCGCGCTTCAGGACCAACGACATCGCCGGGTTCCACTGCTGGGCTAGCTGAGCCGGCGGTAGCTGCGCGAGCGGGCCGAAAATGTTCAATGCTTCCGCGGAGTGCTTGTCTTGAAGGTCCAGGTCGTCTTTGCTGGAATCGGTGAGGGACTTGTGGTACGCCAACTGTGCAGTCTGAAAGGTTTGCACCGCGCCCGGCGTCGCGCCATATTTCAGCGCGAGCCTTGCTACCGCATCCGACTGGGATTGAGGAAGCTGTCCAACCGGACCACCTTGTGGACCACCCTGCGGAGCGCCCTGCGGAGCGACCTGCGGAGCTAGAGCCGACCCCGGAACGCCAACCATCCCGGGTGCCAGTGCTCCGCCCGATTGACCGGAGGTCAGTTCTCGGCCCTGCGGCACAGCTTGTGAATTGGCTTGCGGTACAGCTTGCGGTGCAGTGGCGCCGCCGGCGTAGACTTCCATGTAAGCTCGCTTCAAAGCATCCTGGGATTGCTGCTGCTGTTGCATCTCCTGGACTTTGATTTGTTCCTGCTGGGTCAACTGCTGCTGGGTCTGAGCCTGCTGTTGCCGAAGTGCGGCGTCGGCTTGCGCGGATTGCGCTTGCTGATACTGCGCATACTGCGTCATCGGGTTCTCAACCTTGAGGTTGGACAAGTTAGCTTGTGCTGAGATTGCCGCTCCTAGTGCGCCCATTAGACGTACGCTCCGTTCTCCATGGTGGCTGCGCTACCACGGGCGCTCTCCGTGTGGAAGCTGGATGCGGCGGCCGCGAGCCGCCGTGCTTCCCGCTCAAGCGCAGCCCGGACTAGCGTTTCCTGTTCGTGCGTGAGTTGCGCACCCCCGAGCTCGGTGGTGTTTATTTTGAATCTCGGCACACCGGACTCTCGCGCCAGCTTGCTTTGCGACAGGCCCAGCGCCGCCCGGTTAGACCGCAGATTGAACCGTGTTGCATGTTCGTCAACTGTTGGCGTCATGCAAGAAGCGTAGCCCCAAAGCGTCTGTCTGTAATTGTTTTGCTGATTTTTTGAAGCGCGCCGGCGCGATCGAGGAAACGACTCGGGGGTGAGGTAATGGGGTTGGTAGCCTACACATCCCTGATGTCAAATGCGCCGTTGACGGCGTATTTGTCCGAGCAGGAAGCGGTGACTGCGTTTAGGGAGCTGTGGGGGAATACGGGGCAGCTCAAATGATGCGCCAGCGCATCATTTGAGGGAAGACGAAACGAGCGCCGCCCTTCGGTCCCGCTAGTACTTTTGGCCCTAAACATGATTGCGCTCGCGTGTTTTTGTGGCTACCCTGTTTGTGGCCGCCTAGCCAGGCCAGGCGACAAGCGGGTATCCCTCCGCTGGCGGCTCCCTCACCTTGAGGGAACGGGATCGCATGAGGGGAAAGCGAATGCCGGAATCAGCAGAAGAGCAAACGGTAGCGGAAGTCAACCAATCCGCTGATTACGAACCAGCATGGCACTTGCTAGGAAGCGGCTCCCCTGGCATGGAAAAAGCGCTGGTGCGAGCCTTCCAGCGGCTCGTGAGACAAACGATAGCAGTGCTGGGACGAACTTTCGATTATCCCGATCAGGCTGTTGATGTCTGGCTAGACTCAATTCGTAAAGAGAGCACGCATCCTGACGCTCGCTTCATGTCGTTCTGCATCCTGCTTTCGGCTCAACATTGCGACGAGTACATTACCCGGTTTGTCGAGAGAGGGGATCAAGCGGCCGAGAAACAGATGCGGGATCGCAAAAAAGAGTTTTTGCGGATGTCAGGTGACGTCTCCGCCGGGCGGCGACTCGATCAGATGGGCGCTTGCCCACCAGCATGGTGGGTGATAGAAGAAGGGCCGCCAGTGTCTCAGGTCGCTACCGGCGGCCGAAGCGACACGGAGCCCGTCGCGGCGGGCCCTGCCCCTATCCGCAAGCGCAGAGGACAAGATCCCTTGATGGACCACCACCGGAAAATCGCAGGCATCGTGGAGGCTCACGACAAGGATTGGAGAGCCCGGCCAAACTGGCGCCACGATGAGATCCTTACTCGGATCTGCAAGAATTTGGATGAAGAGAAGATCGATGTGCTGATTTCTTGGACACTAGGTAAACCAGAAGCCCTCAAAGGCGTCACTGTCAACAGTTGGACGGAGGCCTTCTGCTTTTCCAAGAAGCTGGTGGCCGATCAAATCGCTAGCAGCCTGAAGATGGTTCGGCGCGAGCAATAATTCTTCGCTGCTAATTCTTCGCAACTCCTCGCAACTTCGCGAACAAGGTTACGTCTTCACTGGCATTCTATGGCCTGGCCGTATCTTCCCGCGCTTCAGCTACTTAGATTCGCGATCCGCGCCCAGAACTGAATTCCTTCTTGAACCGCAATTCTTCGCTATTCAGACTTGGGTTGTATGGTTGAACAAACTGATCCACCCATTTTTCACACCCGCAAGGAAACCGGCAAAGTCCTAAGAGTTTCCGTCGCCGTCGTTGATGCGGAGATCCGGGCCGGGCGACTGAAGACCCACCGTTTCGGCCGCCAGATTCGAATCGCTGCACGCGATTTGGATGAGTACATCCGGTCCAGGGGCAGTGCGCAATGAAGCTCCGGTCAGCCCCGCTGGACGATGTTTACCAGGAGTTCGACTACGTA
>QGNH01001162.1_pt1 | contig 18660 bp, 20 predicted proteins | sample 1735481 | NCBI WGS metagenome assembly QGNH01 (sample SAMN09239004, study PRJNA386568) | Viral metagenome, whole genome shotgun sequencing project.
GTGGCACTTGTAGTGGCACTTTGTCCAGATATGCTATAGTCTCGCTTTCATGGCAAAGCGCAAGGCACCAGCGAAGGTTAGAGGCGTATACGAGCGTGATCCGGGCAGCGGTATTTGGTGGATTTGCTACAAGCAAGGCCACATCCGGAAACGTGAGAAGGTTGGTAGCCGTGGCAATGCGATCACCCTCTATCAACAGAGAAAGACTGAACTGAGGGCTGGGGCAAAGCTGGCCCCTAACTTACGCAAGAAGGGCGTGACGTTCGGGCAGTTGGCCGACGAGGCTGTCGCGTGGTCGGCAGAGCATAAGCCCAAGGACATCCGTACGGTGAGAAGCCGGATGAAGGCTGTGCGGGAAGAGTTCGGCCCACAGGTCGCAACCAGCATCCAGCCGAAGGCAATTGAAGACTGGCTCACCGCGCATAAGAAGTGGTCACCTGCCACCAAGAACCGTTACCGCGCTCTAATCAGCTTGGTGTTCAGGCAAGCGATGAGGAACAATAAGTTGACGGTGAACCCGGCCCGCTCCGTGGCAGCGAGAGAAGAGAACAACGGGCGCATTAGGTTCCTGTCTAAAGACGAAGAAAAGGCACTGCGCGCGGCCATGAAGGGTCACTATGATCTCCACATCCCATCACTGGACATTGCCCTCAACTCGGGCATGAGGTTGTCGGAGCAGTTCACGCTCACATGGCAACAGGTAGACCTCGCGCGAAAGTTGATTAGACTAGACGCGACGAAGAATGGAAGCTCTAGAGACATCCCGATCAATGCTGCGTGTGCTGCTGCCTTCAACGTCCTCGCAAAGCATCCGCATGGCAAGCAAGACAGAGTGTTCCAATCGTCTCGTGGTGAACCTCTCAACAGGCCGCGTGCCTGGTTCACACAAGCACTTGAGGACGCCAAGATCGAGGGCTTCAGGTGGCATGACTTGAGGCACACCTTCTGCTCGCGGCTTGCCGAAAAAGGTATTGACCTCCTGATGATTGCTGAGTTGGCCGGACATAAGAGTTTGGCAATGACGAAGCGATACACCCACCTGAGCAAGTCCAACAGCCTGAGTGCAATCGAAAGACTTGATGCCTACAGTGTTGGTGCCAAGTCTGCTAAACCGGCCCGGCGTAAGGTACAGATGCCGTAGGACATCGCGCCCTAGGGTGAACCGAACGGTGCAGGTGAAGCCGACCGGGGCGGCGGAGGGGAAGGCGGAGGCATGGCGGGATGGTGTGGCAGGCGCCGGAGTTTTTGGGTGATTCCGGTGTGTTGCTGATGTCGCTCGCGCCAACGAAGAGGCTGGGTGCGCGTCCTTGCACGAAAAGTGTGTTATACTTGTTGGGTAACACCTGCACCCCCTTGCTCTGTCAGAGCCGAAAAAAGGCGCAGCACTCCAAACAATGGAGGGCTTAAGCCCACATGTATCGGCAATTACAGGACAAACAGGAAGTACAGAACCATCCACCCGCAGTATCGAACTCCCCCCGTCTCCTTTACCCCCGAAAAGAAGCTGCATATTTGCTCGGCGTCTCAGTGAGAGCCGTCGATTACCTCATTGCTAGAGGCGAACTCCGGACCCGTCGGCTCGGCGGTCGCGTCCTCGTGCCCCACGCAGACCTCGTAAAGTTTGCCAGCCGTGACCACAGCAGCCCCATCGTCAGTACGACGCAGGAGGTCGCGGCCTGATGGAAAACTCAAAGATTAACTGGACAGATCACACCTTTAACTCATGGATTGGCTGCACTCAGGTCGACCACGAATGCAAACACTGCTACGCCATGGTTCAGCAGGACCAGCGCTACGGATCAAAAAGGAAAAAGCGGTGGGGACCGACAGCCGAACGGCAGAAAACGAGCGCTGCCAACTGGAAGAAGCCACGCCAATGGAACAAGCAGGCCGAAGAGGCTGGTGAGACACACTTCGTATTCTGCGGGAGCCTGATGGATGTGGCGGATGACCACATCTCCATCAAACAGGAATGGCGGGACGACCTGATCAAGTTGATCAGGGACACGCCGAATCTCACATGGTTGCTGCTCTCCAAGCGGCCAGAGAATTACACGAAGTACCTCCCCCCAGAACCCTTGCCAAATGTCTGGCTTGGAACGAGTGCCGGGCATGGCGATCCGAAGGCAATTGCAAGGATCAAGGCCCTGCAGCAATGTGAGGTCGCGAAGGGATGCCAGAGGTTCATCAGCGCGGAACCTCTGTTGGAGAAGGCCGCACCGTCGGGCGGAATCTTACCATTGATTGCTGAGGGGGGCACCTTAGATCTCAAGGGTGTCGGCTGGCTCATTGTCGGTGGTGAGAGCGGCGCGGGCGCAAGAGCGTTCGATCTTGCAAATGCTCACCGGGTGTACGAAGAATGCAAGCGGCAACAGGTTAGCTTCTGGTTCAAGCAGGTTGGTGAGATCACTGTAAATGGCAGCGCAAAGGTTGAGACTCACGGGGAGATTCATAATCTTTCATGTGTCCCTACTGAGTACGAGGCGATGCTGGTTCACGACCGACCGTCGGGAGTTAAGGTCGCGTGTACGAAATCCGTACACGCGGCAAAACCGACCGTCGCGACGGAAGAGGTGGCTACGATCGATCCCAAGCTGGCGGAGGAGTACAGCGCAGACCTTACGGTTAAGCTCGATTACTTCGTCAAGGCTCAGATGCCAACCAGAGAGGTTCGGGAGAGAGAGCAGGCACTTCGACCGCAACTGTTGGAAGCTCTCAGTTCCTTCAGGCGGTCACGTTTCGAGTTGGGGCGGCTATTGAATCTATACCGGGCCATGTTCGACGGCAGCTTCAAGAGCCTGTGCGCGAGCCTGGGATTGCCGAGGCAGTGCGGATACGACCTCATCGCCGACTACGAAAAAGCCAACAAGCTACCCGCGCCCGTGCGCCATGCAGCTCTTATGCAGGGATACGACGTGGCTGAGAGGAAGAATCATGCCTTGGTTGATTCTCTCGCTAAAGCCAACTCGTTGAAAAGCTGCGAGGAGAAAACGCCTGAAGATGTCAACACGATCGTTGCCGAAGTGGTCAAACATTTCAAGGCTGCGAAAGCGAAGCCGACGTGTGAGCTGCTGCAGATCGCCCCGGCAACCGAGAAGACGTCGGCGACTGTGCCATCACAAGCACTGACGCCACCGATGGCTCCCACTCTCGTGAAGAGGTCGACTACGGCCCAGTCGGCAACGGAAGACTTGGGCGAGATGCTCAAGGCATTCGTATCGGCTGCGATCACCCACATGACCAAGGAAGAGGCTATGCTGGCGCTCTCCAATGCCTGGGATGCAAGAGCGTCTATGGTTCAGGCCGCATAGGATCAGAATCAATGGCGAGGGTACGCTCCCCCGCCGGGATTCTGTTTCCGCCACTGAAGCTAAAGGGCGGGCCTTTATAGGCCCGCCCTTTTCCTTTTGGTTACCCTAGTTGTGCAGTCCTCCGCGCGCCGGAACGGCCCAAATCAATTCCACAAATAATTGGCCGTAGACGCAAAATCAATCAATTTCGTGGATTTGATGCGTTACAATATATATAACGTTAAGTGTTTCTTTCTTAGGACACGAAACGTATCCAGCCACATGCAAAGTAACACAGTGGCTCTTCAGCATAGTTTCAGTAGTGCTGAAGCGGTGGGGTAGCAGTTGTCAGGTCATCGAAGCAGCGCACAAAGGCGGGTCTTCGGAATTCATGATTTGGGGCACGACGCCCTGGAGTGATCAGTTTGCAAGCGAAGATCCGGACGATAGGTAAAGAGTCCGATCTGCTCAAGAAGAGAGTTGAGTCTTAATCAGACCTGCTCGTCGCTAAGTGCAAACGCTCATACTGTCTCAGGCATCGTAAGTACCCACCCTCAATGCAGAGGGAACAGCAAATCTGAGTGAAGAGTGACAACAAGACCGGCGGACGACGGCTTTATGCGTGATACCTCAGTTTTGTTATACCGGGTAGGTATAACTGCGCCTCTAGTACTCAAGACTTTGTCGTGATCCCTTGATTTGCTGGTGATCAACTACTCAGATTTCATTTCTTCGCGCACACAAGCGACGTTTCTGACCAAGTGCATTGTTGCGAATCATACTCCTCCGAAACAAATTTCCCCCACAGTACAGCTATGAGAGACGACAACTCTATACTAATCAACCAATGTAAGTAGCAGTATTTCACTTACTCGATCTCCAGAGAATCATTGAATTCCCGAGGGACACTTCAAATCCTGGGGATAAATGAATGTGTAAAGAACCACGCAACAAACGAACACCAAGAAATCGTCAACGCTTCAACGCTTTGATATCAGCAGATACATCCGGCAACGGCTGTCATATCTTCAATCGAGTCGGGGCCAATGGCTATGGTCTTTTCACGAAGATCGATGAAACAACTGGCACTACCAAAACGGTTTCCTCGCACCGATTTGCATACGAGCAAAAGCATGGTCTTATTCCTCCTGGCATGTCGGTGCTTCATAAATGCGATGTGAGGGCTTGTTGTAATGAGCGGCACCTGCGATTAGCAGATGCGGCTGAAAACAGCGCCGACATGAAGCGTAAGAACCGACAATCTCGATTCGCAGATCGCAAGCCGAGAGTGCCACTCACTGAAACGGAAAGAGCGACCATCGTTAGCCGATACAAGGCAGGCGAGACAGTCTATCGAATAGCCAAGGACGTTGGCAGAAACTATGTTCATGTCCGAAGCATCGTTCGCACGTCACTTAAGAAAGAGCAAGCAAGAATTGCCGAACCTGTACCTCCAATCAGATCCGCGCCCGCTGGTGGCGCAGCCCAGTATTTAGAGGCAGCATAAGTTATCAGTCCCTCCTAAGGCGCTTGCGGCGGTCTCCCAAAGGCCGCCCTCGCCGATCAAAGTGTGCAATGAATGCCAACAGCACCACCCAAGCCGTGTCGCCAACTGGGTTGTCCCGCACTGACTCGCACGCCCTACTGTCAGTCTCACAGCCAGGTGAATGACCCGGCCCGTTATAGAGGTTCAGCAGCATCACGCGGCTACGATAACGACTGGGAACGAATCAGATTACAAGCATTGAAGCGTGACCAATATCTATGCGTCATCTGCCGCGCTGATGGACGTGCAACACCAGCGAAGGACGTTGACCACATCATCCCATTGAACGTTGATCCCGCCAGACGACTCGACTTGAACAATCTTCAGAGTCTATGTCGCCCGTGTCATCGACTCAAGACCGAACAGGACACGTCTCTGCCTTAGCTCAGCGTGCGTGCTTAGACGCTGTGGCCCGGTCGAGGGCGGAAGAGACAGCAGCCAGAAGTGTCAAACGGTCTAAGTGATTAACTTAGTGCAGATTTTACAATGTCGCTGCTAAGTGACAGATATCTCCTCTGGAGAGCCATGACGTCATAGTCTTTCGTATACTCTCGAACCGCCTCTTCCCACCGGCCACCAATATTGATAAGATTCACGTCGCTCGCAATCAAAATGCGATCCTGAACTGTCTTGAACATCCCAAGCTTAGCTTCGAGGTTAGCTCTCACTTGATCAGCATCGAGTACGGCGAGTGGACTCTCTGAGAGTAGATGAATGTACGAATTTGTTAATGCCGCGAGAAGTTCGCGAAATTCCTGCTTTCGGTTATCGAGATTCCAGAGCTCTCGTTGAGTCTTTCGGGACATGCGCTGGCTCGCAATACCGCTACCAAACGTCCCTGCAATCCCAGCTAGAGCGACTATGAGAGTCGCAGTTGTCTGTTGCATAGATTCTCCCGACCAGCAATTGTACTCATCTTGGACGGTCGATGTTCGCGTGACAGAGAACAGAACCTCCGATCAGTGTCTAAACCACATCTTGAGGGGGGATAGGGGTCTCCGTCCGTTGATCCCCTTAGGGCGTGCGACCGCACGGGGGTGCCGCGCGTACGGTCGCGAATTGAAGTTAGAGGTATTGAATCATTTTGAAATTATCAGAGCTACAACCCGATCAACGCAACGTCAACCGAGGAACGATACGCGGTAATGAAGCTGTCACTCACTCGCTCAAGCAATACGGCACAGGCCGTAGCATCCTCATCGATAAGGCCGGGCGAGTGATCGCAGGGAACAAGACACTCTCCAATGCAGCCGCAGCTGGAATCGAAGATGTGATCATCGTCCAGTCGGACGGGACCAAAATCATCGCCGTGCAGCGCGTGGACCTGGACTTGGAGGTTGATCGAAAAGCAAAGCAGCTTGCGGTCGCGGACAATCGTTCAGCGGAGCTAGGCCTTGACTGGGACTGGAAAATCCTCAACCAACTCGGTTCCGAAATGGATCTTCAGCCATTTTTCACTGACAAGGAACTCAGTGAACTCATCCCAGAGAGTTTTCAAGCTACTGGCGAAGAAGATGACGTACCGGATGCTCCTGCGGAGCCGGTGACGAAGCCAGGCGATCTGATCATCCTCGGCGACCATCGCCTGCTCTGCGGCGACTCGACTGTGATCACAGACGTTGAACGCCTGATGGACGGCGAGAAGGCCGACATGAACTGGACTGACCCTCCGTACAACGTGGCGTATGAAGGCGGGACGAAGGATGCCCTTCGCATCCAGAACGACTCAATGAACAGTGAGGCCTTCCACCAGTTCCTTAGGGATGCGTTTGTATCAGCCCTGTTGGTGACCAAACCAGGTGCATCAATCTACGTGGCACATGCGGATATGGAGGGGCTCAACTTCCGATCAGCATTCACTTCAGCCGGGTGGTCGCTCAGGTCATGCCTCGTGTGGGCCAAGAATAGCCTCGTGTTGGGGCGCGGCGACTATCAGTGGATACACGAGCCCATCCTTTACGGCTGGAAGCCAGGTGCAGCCCACGTTTGGTATGGCGACCGCAAGCAGACCACCTTGCTTGAGTTTGATCGGCCATCCCGTTCCCCGGAACACCCCACCATGAAACCGGTTCCACTTATTGAATATTGCATCGGTAACAGCAGCAAACGGGGCGACCGAATCCTCGACCTGTTCGGCGGCTCAGGCTCCACGCTTATCGCTTGTGAAAACACCACGCGGAAGGCGTACCTCATGGAGCTAGATCCCCGGTACTGTGACGTAATCGTTGCCCGCTGGGAGACCGCCACTGGCAAGAAAGCGGAGCGCACCCCATGCCCGTAGGCAGAAGACCCAAACCGACCGTTCTCCGCGAGCTCGAAGGAAACCCCGGCCATAGACCTCTGAATAGGCATGAACCAAAGCCGAGCGGGGCCTCCAGATGCCCAGCGCACCTAGACGCCGCTGCTAAGCGCGAATGGAAACGCATCAGCCCCGAACTTGCAAGCCTCGGTCTCCTAACTTCGGTTGACCGCGCTGCTCTGGCTGCGTACTGCGGTGCGTGGTCTAGATGGGTGGACGCCGATACGAATGTGCAGAAGTTCGGCGCTGTTATCAAGTCGCCCAAGTCCGGCTTCCCGATCCAGAATCCTTATGTCGGCATCGGAAACACTGCCCTCGACCAGATGCGCAAGTTTCTGACCGAATTCGGAATGACGCCAGCCTCCCGCTCGCGCATACAGGTCACTCACACCGACGCCAAAGATTCGTTTCAAGAGTTTATGAAGGGACTAGGCGCGGAAGATGTCGCAACGAATGTGGATTAGATCGACTTTTGGAAGCAACTCAGAACAAGGCGGAACAATACATCAGTGGCGTGCTCGACGGCAGCATTATCACCAGCAAGCTGGTGCGCCTCGCCTGTGAGCGTCACAGACGTGATTTAGAGATCGGGCAACAACGCAATCTGACGTTCAGCCCGAAGCATGGGCAACACGTCATCGACTTCATTCAAAGGTTCTGTTGTCACTCGCAGGGCGAATGGGCTGGACAACCATTCAATCTCGCGCCATGGCAGCAAGCATTGCTCTGGATCATGTACGGCTGGCGTTGGGCTGACACCGGCTATAGACGATTCAAATTCGCATATATCGAACTGGCAAAGGGCAACGGGAAGAGCATGATTGCATCCGCTCTTGGCGTCTATGAACTGATTGCCAGCAATGAACCCGGCGCGGAAGTCTATTCCGTAGCGACCAAGAAAGATCAAGCCCGTATCGTGTTCAACGAAGCGGAGCGAATGGTCAAGGCGTCACCTGACCTCAAGAAACGCATCACGTCTTACCGGGACAGCTTGTCAATTGCTGGCACCGCCGCCAAGTTTCAACCGCTGTCATCTGATGAAGACTCATTAGACGGTCCCCGGCCTCAGTGCATAATCGCAGACGAGATTCACGCGTGGGCCTCAAAGGCTCGCAAACTGTGGGACGTGCTCAGCAACGCGCTCGGCAAGCGTCGTTCTCCGGTATTCATTGCCATCACGACAGCCGGTCAGGGCGAAGAATCGTTATGCAGACAACAGAACCGATATAGCGAGAAGGTTCTGACCGGCGTTCATGAGGATGACTCGTGGTTCTGCTGGGTCTGCGGCCTAGACGATGAGGATGACTTTACTGACCCGGCCAACTGGATCAAAGCGAACCCAAATCTAGGCGTCTCGGTCAACATCAAGGAACTCGCCGAAGCAATCAACAAAGCTAAGGGCGATCCCGCATCCCTGAACGGTGTTCTCAGACTTCGACTGGGCGTCTGGACGCAGGCTGTTGAGGCATTCATTCCGATGGAAGAGTGGGGCCTTTGCAATGCGCCCATAGATCTTGAATCACTGAAGAAACAGCCTTGTTTCGGTGGTCTCGATCTATCGACCACAACAGATATCAGCGCCTTCGTTCTGCTGTTCCCGCCGTATGGTGATCGTACCAAGTGGGTTGTCTTGCCGGAGTTCTTCTTACCGAAAGACAACATTGAGAAACGCACCAAGCGAGACCGCGTCCCGTACGACTCGTGGTCACGCAACGGGAAGTTCAATCTGACCAACGGCAATGTCATCGACTATGAGGCAATTCGTCTCAAGATCGTTCAACTATCTGAAACATATGACCTTCGCGAGATAGCTTATGACCCGTGGAACTGCCAAGAGACTGCAACCTGGCTGCAAGATCACGGATTCATCGTATCGCCCGTGCGTCAAGGGTTCGTGACGCTGGCTGGACCGACCAAGAGACTGCTCGAACTCGTGATGACTCACGATCTCGCTCATCTCGGTAATCCAGTTCTGCGGTGGATGGCGTCGAACGTCGTCGCCGACAGCGATGCAACCGGTTCCGTTAAGCCAGACAAGACCAAGAGCAGCGAAAAGATCGACGGTATCTCCGCCCTGATTTGTGCTCTGAGTCGAGCGATGGTCGTCACAATCGCTCCCAGAAAGATCAGTTTCGCTCCTTTCTTTGTGTAGCACTCACGAAGCCTTTCACTACCAATTTACCGATGTTTGGGTTCAACCCACGCACGACCAAGGTTCAAGCATGTCCATTATTTCCAAACTTCTCGGCACCGGAACAAACAAGCCGACCGAGAAACGTGATGGCAATTCGCCCAACGCGAACGGCTTGGCTAACGCTGCGTGGTCACTGTTCTCCAATACGCAGCCCACGTCTTCGGGCGAGATGGTCAACGAGATTATCGCTCTGCAACACGTCAGCGTGTATGCGTGCGTTCGGGTCATCGCCGAGTCGGTCGGTAGCTTGACGCTTCGTCTGTATGAACGACAGACTAATGGCCGTCGCGAGGCAGTCGAGAATCCACTCCACCGGATGTTGACTATCGCGATCAACGATGAGATGTGCGCGCCGGTTGTTTGGGAGTCAATCGCTGGTGGTATGGCCATCGCGGGTAACAGCTACTTGGAAATCCTCCGCAACAAGGATGGAGTTCCCATCGGCCTATACCCGCTACATCCACTCAAGACCGTTCCAGTTCGCCTACCCAATGGAAAGCTTGCATATCAGACAACAGTTGGTCTCAGTGGCGGTCAGAAGCGAACCATTGCCGCCGCTGACATGCTTCACTTTCCTCTCTTCTCTTGGGACGGTTTGCAGGGGCTCAGCCCCATCTCGCAAGCTCGTCAGACCATCGGTCTCGCTCGCGCCTCAGAGAAGTTCGGCTCGAAGTTCTTCGGTAACGGCTCCCGCCCTGGCGGACTGCTGACTCCGGTCGCCGAGCTTGACGAAAAGGAGGCGGTCAACTTTCGCGAATTCTGGGAACGTGCCAACGCTGGCGAGAATCAAGGTCGCGTTGCTGTGCTCCCCAACGATTGGAAATACACGCAACTGGGACTTAGTCCAGAAGAGTCACAGTTTCTGGAAACCCGTCAGTTCAGTCGCACCGACATTGCTGCTCTGTTTCGTGTTCCGCCCTTCATGATCGGTGACACAAGCAGGCTATCGAACTCGAATCACGAACAAATGGCATTGCAGTTCGTTACTCAGACACTTCGACCATACCTCGTTCGAATCGAATGCGAGATTGCGCGCAAGCTGCTCCCGGTCGACGGTTCACTTCATGTGGAGTTCGACACGTCTGAGCTTCTGCGCGGCGACTTCAAGAGCATGATGGACGGTTTCGCTGTCGGTAAGCAGTGGGGCTTTTACTCCACCAACACCGTTCTAGCCAAGCTCGGAGAGAATCCCATTGGCCCAGAGGGTGACATTCTCTGGTGCCCGGTCAATATGCAGAACGCCGCACGTCTGCTAGACACCGAGCCGATTCAAGATCAGCCCATCGGTGGAGGCCCTGTGACACCGGCCCAACGTTCGCTATTCGACTCCTACATACCCGTAATGACGGGTCTGTTCAAAGATGCCGTTGGGCGTGTGACCACCCGCAGCAAGCGTGATGTGGAGTCAGTGTCACTAATCTTGCGCCCGGTGCTTGAGACCATCACTTCGATTGTTGTAGCCGAGGCGCGCAGTCAATTCACACTCTCTGAGGACTGGGAGCCTAGCAGCAAGGTACTTCATGACTATCTGAAGGGAGTGGCTACACGCGCAGCCCACTGGACTGCTGAGAATCGTGACCAAATCGTCGGTGGCGAACTGACCAGGGCGATTCGAGCAATACATATCGGCATTTATCGCGAGGCGGGAGCCGCTGTCGCACTGAAGGAGTTCCATGAATAGACCGGAACGTCGTTTCATCTCACAAGAGTTTCGTGTATCACCCGAGGGCGAGAACACAATCATTAGCGGCTATGCCGCGCTGTTTGACACTCCATCAGAAGACTTCGGGGGGTGGTCGGAGGTTATTGACCCTCATGCCTTTGACGGCGTTTTAGCCAGCAACCCCGACGTTCGCGCCCTCTGGAATCACAATCCTGACGTGGTGCTTGGTCGCACAACCGCGAACACTCTCACTCTCAATGTTGACGCCCGTGGGCTGGCTTACGTCATCCAGCCGCCTGACACAACGACAGCGCGCGACCTCATCGTCTCTATGCGTCGTAAGGATGTCACTGGCTCATCATTTGGTTTTATCTGTAAGCGTGATCAATGGACTGACAATGCCAACGGCACAATCACCCGTCGCATCCTCGAATTTGAGGAGTTGCTTGACGTATCGCCCGTGACGTATCCGGCCTATACAGCAACCACGTCAGGCGTTCGGAGTCTTCCGGCTTCGATGCCGATCGAACTGCGGTCAAAGCTCGAACACCGTGACTCTGTGGAGGATGACGCAACTGTCGATATGTGCGCCTGTCAATGTTCCCAGTGTCTTGCTGGATCTTGCAATATCTGTTCCGCTGACGGCTGTGCCGATGAAGTTTGCTCCTGCTACAACCAGCGTTCGAAGTCCGTGGGGGACTCAGAACGCCGCCGCATGGAGATGAAACTTGCTCTCTCCACGTTCGGCAAATAACCAACAAACAAGTTTGTTTCACGCATGTAGATGAGCCGCTTGTCGGCTGCGTTCAATCGCGACCATCGCTCGTGCTGTCTGAACGAATCGCCAGCCGCGCTTCGGTTCTTACGCAATTCAGCAACACCAAGGAAACACAATGAATATCAATCAACTTATAGAAAGGCGCAACAAGCTATGGGCAGACGCTGCGGCTCTTGTGGCTGGCACAGATGTAACCGCAGATCAGCGTTCGCAGTTTGACGCAATACTGTCGGACGTGACTGTAATTGACGCGGACATAAACCGCCTCAAGACAGTCGAGCAGTATCAGAACGAGCAGCGGACCATTGCAAACAACTCCGCGCGCCCTAGCCCAGGAGAGTCAAATGACCCCGAAGAGCGCGCAGAGGTCCGGAATGCTCGGGTAAAAGAAAGCTTCCGTTCGTATCTGGCAACGGGTCGCATTGAAACTCGTGACCTCACGGTCGCCGGTACTGGGGTGGCTATACCGCAATTGTTCAACCCGCAAGTCATCTCCGCTCAGAAGTCGTGGGGTCAACTTTACGACATCGTGACCGTGATGAAGACCGACCACGGCAACCCGATGAAACTGGTCCTCGACAACGACACCGCCAACGGTCTCGTGTCGCTCACAGTCGGAACCGCTGCCTCTGAGGTTGACCCAGCTCTTTCCGGTCTGACTTTGCAAGTGGACAACTTCTCGACCGGCGTCGTGAAGGTTGACAACGGCCTTTTGACTGACGCTGGCTTCGACCTCGAAGCGTTCATTCAGAACAAGTTCGCAGCCCGTTTCTTCCGTGGCGCTTCGAATCTGATTCTGAACGGCGACAGTGGCGCGGTCGACTCTCTGGCGACTGGCTACGCTTCTACCGGCATCACCAGCAACACCACGAACCTGCTCAAGTACATCGACTTTGCCTCGGCAATCGCTGCACTCGATCCGGCGTATCAGGTCAACGCTGTGTGGGCTATGTCTAACTCGGCACTCGCCACAGTCATCGGCCTAACCGACTCGAACGGTCGTCCGTTGTTTCTGCCTGACTTCGGCTCTGCTCAGTCTGGCTTCGCTGGCACCATTCTCGGCAAGCCCGTCAAGTTGGTCACTCAGATGCCTGTCGTAGCAACCGGCAATGTCGCTGTTTACCTGGGCGACTTCTCTGCTGGTTACACACTCCGTCAGCAGAACCCCGGCTTGGCCATTGTTCGCCTGAATGAGCTTTACGCGGCTGGCTATGAGACTGGCTTCGTTGGGTTCGCTCGTATCGGTGGCAAGGTCACTGACGCGGGAACTCATCCCATCGTCGGCATAACCATCAAGTAACTCAACCCTGTTTGGGTGGCTCAGCGATGGGCCACCGTGCAGCTAACCGCCTGAAGGTTGCCGATGCTTCTCAGCTTCACACTCATCACGCCTCCCGCCGCTGAACCAGTCAGCGTCATGATGCTCAAGCGTCAGTGTCGCGTCGATTTCCCCGACGATGACATTCTGCTTGGCGTCTATGCCACGGCTGCTCGGGAGTATGCAGAGAAGTACTGTCGTCGGGTCTTTTTCCACCAGACATGGGAACTGTCTCTCGACCACTTCCCGCTACCCAGATTCAGGACGACCTTGACGAACGAGGAGCGTCACGAATGGCCTTTCTTTGGCTCATCGTGGGACTACTTCTCTATCCGACTGCCCAAGCCGACCTGCGTCTCCGTCAGCAGCGTTACTTATCTCGATCTCACTGGCACTGAGGTCACCATCGACCCAACTTACTACTACGTTGACACCAGCAGTGAACCCGCTCGGCTCGTGCCGAACAGCAACCAATTCTGGCCCTACACCCAGCAGTATCTTCCGGGCTCGGTTCGCGTCACGTTCGTCGCTGGCAGCTTCGGTGACGGCGTCACGGTCAACACGTGCCCACAGTCAATCGTTCTAGCAATCATGCTGCTGGCTTCGCACTGGTATGAGCACCGCGAGGACGTGAGCGAACTCAACCTAAAGAACATCCCACTGGGCGTTCATGCGCTGCTCGACCAGTACAAATTCACCTGTCCCGACTATCGGAGCTAACCAAACATGCAAGCTGGCAAGCTCAATCGTCGTATTCAAATTCAGCAACAAACGATCTCGCAGGATGCGTTCGGTCAAGAGTTCCAAGCGTGGACGACTGTTTACACGTGCTGGGCGGCGATTGACGTGCAACGCAGTCAGTTGATCTACAACCCCGCCGAGTTCATGAGTAAAGCGGTTGTTCGCGTAACGATGCGATGGACATCTTCCATCGTGATTGAAGCGAACATGCGAGCCATTTACACCGAGCCGACGACTGGCGTGACACACACATACAACATTGAAGCACCGACCAACACCGATCAGAACAATCGGGAGCTAGTAATTCTCTGTTACGAACTCAAGGTGGCGGAATGATTGAAGCCACTCTATACACCGCGCTCTCCGCTTCAGCGGTTACAGCGATCTGCGACTCACGCATCTATCCATTGACTCTGCCGACAGACTGCACCCTTCCCGCGATTGATTACAAGTTCGTGGGAGGTAGCAATGTCCCCACGTTCGACAGCATGGGCGCTCAGCGTTATCGCGTCGAAGTCAACTGCTGGGGTGATACATATGCGGGTGCGGTCACCCTCCGCAATGGGGTCGTCAAGGCTCTCAGCGGCTACACGTCTGGCAGCACAAGCATTTCATACCTGATGCCGCAAGACTTTTTCGACAGTAACCTTCGCCAGTACCGAGCGATGGCTGAGTTTTACGTCCTGGACTCCATTCAATAAATCGACTTTCACCCCCTCTAGTAGAGAGATATATCAACACAGCAACCCTCAGGAGAAGCACCCTATATGACCCAAGCCATCAGCAAAGCAAACTCCCCCGCAGTGGGCACCGTCGTCTCAATCGGCGGAGTAACTGGCGCGGGTGGTACAACCTTCGTCGCCGTGGGCGGTATCCACGACGCTAAGTTTTCCGGCATCAAGGTACCGACTACTGACGTGTCAACGTTCGCGCTTCTCGCAAAGCGCAAGATGGGCACTCTGCCTGACTTCGGAACGTTCACATTCACCACGTTGCGCGAGACCAACGACGCCGGTCAGATTGCAATGACAGCCGCCGCCGTCTCTGCCGCCTCATATGACTTTAAGATTCAGCTTCCCATTGATACTGCGATCGGACAGGCGACCACAGGCGACCTGATTGTCTTCAGTGGCATCGTCACCGAGGCTGGCGGGTTCGACATCAGTCTGACCAAGCAAGCTGACGTTTCCTACACGATCGAAATCGACGGTGCATGGACAGTCACCGCAGGTAGCTAACCACCAGCGTGACGGGGACTCGTGGGAAGTGTCCGTCCGCGCAATACACAGGACACCTCATGGCTCGTAAACTCGCTCCCGCCGTAGACCCGACTCTGCCCAAGGTAGAAGTCGAGCTAGGCGGAAAGAAATACCTTCTCTGCTTCACCTTCGCTGCACTCGCACTGGCTGAGGCTAAGCTTCGCGAAGTCGGCACTCGCGTCAATCTCTTGCACGCGCTCGACCTCACCGACATGCATGCTGAACAGGTTGTCCCGCTGCTGTTCGCCGCTTTGCTTACGCATCAGCCAGACATCGACCCTGCGACAGTAGCTAGCCTCGTGACGTTCAAGTCAATCCCCGCCATCTACACCGGCATATCGAACGCCTACATTGCCTCACTCGCTGAGGGATCAAAAGACGGGGAGGCAAAACAACGCCCCGACGAGCCACAACCGAACCAGTAGACCCAGCACGGTTGTGGCTCAAGTGGTGGTCACTCGCACGCTATGACTTGCGATTGTCTGCTGACGAATTCTGGGATATGACCCCGCGTCAGCTTGACGCCCTGCTCATTCGCCACCAGTTTGCTACCGCCTCGAATGAATTTCTGTTCGCCCAGATAACAAGCTGGGTCGCCAACACCGGGTTCAGGTCGGTTGAGAAGCCCACTAAGGCGACTGACTTCATGCCTAGCGAATGGGCTAAGACTCGCACGACCACGACCACAGTGAAGCGTAGGCGACTCACCAAGAAACGTCAGACGGAAATCGCTCAGGGTATTCGAGCGATGTTCCCTGACTTGAGTAAAGCAAATGGCAGATGACGGTATCAGCATCACGGTCGAGGGTCTGAGTGAGCTACAAGCGAAACTTGACGCGCTTACGCAGAAACAAGCTGACCGTTGTATTCGCACGGCGTTGAAAGCTGGTGCCGTGATCGAACAAGCGGCCATCGTCGAACGTGCGCCGATAAGGGACGGAACCGGAGGGTATCTCCCGCCTGGTGCTCTCAAGTCTGACATCGTTATTCGCTTTTTGAAAGACACGACGGGTGTGATCTCTGCGAAGGTAGGCCCCGCCAAGCTCACAGCACACGTCGCCCGTTGGGTTGAATATGGTCACCGCATCGTTCAGGGCGGTCGTAATCGCATCGTCACGGACAAGCAACGCGGCAACGGAGTCGTCACTGGCGAAGTCCCCGCACACCCATTCATCCGCCCCGCCTATGAAGCGTCACGAGCGGAGGTCATCTCGACCATCTGCAAGACACTCGCCACCGAGCTTGAGAAGGCTTCGAAGACCAAGGGAACCACCTAATGCCCGAACAAGCCGCTGGCAATATCAATATCGTTCTGAGCGTCAACAAAGCCAATTACACGGCTGCGATGGCGGAAGCTCAGCGTCAGCTTGACGTTTTTGCGGGTAAGTCAAAGGCTGCTGGTCACGCAACTGTGTCGTCCATGCAAGCGTCGTCCGCTGCTATTCGGGAACTCAAGAACCCGCTCGGCGATAACGTGCGTGCGGTCGAGCGGTTCCTCACCACGATTCCCGGTGTTGGCTCTGCACTGAAGGCAGCGTTCCCACTCATCGGCGGCCTCGCGTTTGCTGGGATGCTCACGGGCATCGCGACTCAGATTGTTGACTTTGTGAAAAAGGTCAACGCGATGCCTGAGTCAATTCGCTCAGGTTTTGCCGCCCTCTCGCTAGAACAGAAGACAGCAACGGACTCCCTGGCCGTGATGTCGGACAAGCTCAATGAGGCGCACGCCGCATTTGAACACGTCCCCGGCGATGGCACAAAGACGGCGATTGATGAGGCTAGGGAAGCCACCGACAAATTCGCTTCCTCTGTTGTTGCTGCCAACGCCAAGGTCACCGAACTCCTAAACAAGAACCACCAGTCTGCGTGGGCTATATTGCTCGGCAAGGTGGGCACGGGTGATGTAGATGACGCCTTCAAGGAATACTCCAAGAAACAAGATCATTACGCCTATCAACTGGCAAACGCGGCTCCCGGTAGTCCGGAAGAGGCCGCGGCTCGTCAAGCGATGCAGAGCAATCGAAGCGGATTTATTGCCGACCGTCAGCGTGAACTCGACGGGATGGTCAACAAAAACTATGGCAATCAGTACGGCTCTGGTATCGCTGCCAACGAGGGCATCATTACCACTCTTAAGAATGAGCAAGCTCAGGAACTCGCTGAGCAACAGAACGCCGCCGCTCAGGGTCAATCAGCGAAGGATGAAGCAGCCAAGAAAGCCCAGCAGCAAGCGAAGGAAGCCGCCGCCAAGCTTCTAGAGATTCAGAAGAAAGCAATGACTGACGGACTTGACGCGCTCAAGGCTGACCATGAGGTCAACGTCGGCGAAACATACAACTACTGGCAACGCATGATTGCCCAGACCACACACGGCAGCGAACTCTATAAGTCGCGCTGAGTCACTTCGGCGAAGCGAATCAGGAATGGTATCGCTGGCTGCAAGAGGCGGGTCGCAAGCTTGACGAGGATGCAAAGAAGAAAGCTGAAAGTATCGCTCGTTGGGATGCGATGGCTCAGCGTCTGTCTGACGAGCTTGACTCCGAAGCTGAGCACGTCGCGGACGCGATGGCGAAGATGTCAGAGGCGAACGCTAAGAACACATTCGAACTGAACACGATGACTCGCGCTCACGAGCTTGCAACCGGTGCGATCACTACGCATGACGCAGCCATTCAGGAAGCTGCCGACCATGCGGCTGAATATGCTGCTCAGTTGGCTGCATTGCAGAGTCAGAAGAACGCGCTCACTCAGCACGATATTGACAACGGCAAAGGCATTGAACTTGACACCCAGATGGGCAACGTCAGGAGTGCAGCGTCACGCACCGCGACCAGCGACCAGTGGAACATCGACAACACGACCGCTGGCGGTGCGTTCAAGTCGGCTATCGGGGAGTTTATCGCCACCAGCCGCGACGGTGCTCGTCAGATGCGTGAGGTAGTCACCAACACGTTGAACAGTCTGAACGAACAGATATTGAACGGCATCACGGGTCAGAGAACGAACTTCAAGGGCGTCGGCCAGGGATTAGCTCGTAACGTCGCAAACGTCGGGCTACAGAAGGCCGAGGGCTCTCTCATGGGAGCGTTTCATCTCGGGGGCGGTCAGCTTGGCTCAGCCTCAAACCCCATGTACGTGATTATGTCTGACGCTGGCAAGCTCGGTGGGATAGCTGCTGGTGCGGCTGGCAAGCTCGGTGGCGTGTTCGGTGGCCTTCTGAGGGCTGTTCTACCAGGATTCGCTCAGGGTGGCTACATGAATGGCCCAGCGATTGTGGGTGAGAACGGTCCCGAGATATTCAACCCCGGCGTTAGCGGTTACATCACGCCGAATCACAAGCTGTCGTCGGCGTTCGGCGGCGACACACACAACTGGAACATCGACGCCCGTGGGTCAGGTGATCCCGCACAAGTCGAGGCGGCAGTTCAGCGAGGTATCGCTCAGGCCGCTCCGCACATCATCGCGGGGAGCGTTCAAGCGAATCGTGAATCAATGAAACGTCGCCCCTCTCGCTCAGCTTAACAATCTTTGACCATCGCCTTTCTTTAGCAGGGAGCAACATCTATGCCAGC
>QGNH01000575.1_pt1 | contig 18657 bp, 30 predicted proteins | sample 1735481 | NCBI WGS metagenome assembly QGNH01 (sample SAMN09239004, study PRJNA386568) | Viral metagenome, whole genome shotgun sequencing project.
CTGATCTTTTGTTCGGTATAACGGCATTAAACTCTGACCCTCAACCAAATTTCTGGCCTCTAAATAAGAACCATCCCTTAACATAAACTTATGGTTTGGAGTACACACAATCTCTTCGTGATTATCTAATACTATCTTAAGCGTTTTAGAATTCCCGGTCCTCCATGCCTTCTTAATGGGCATGGAAAGTGTTTTTTCATTTTTTAAATCTAAAGAGTATACATAATTTTGTTTTCCGCTCTCATACTCTTTCACTAATTCTAACATTGTCAATTCTCTGCCGTCCGTTAAGGATACTTTTGTGTTTCCAGTAAAACATTCTGATGGTAAGTGGTCTACCCTCTTCCCGTCGAACATCAGCTTTTCCATCTCTCTAATCAGCCTGGGGTGATTCGGAAATGATATGGCTCCAGCATGTAAAAGATTCCTGAATAAAATATAATCTCGATCATTTATATTATGCTTTTCTGAATCAATACCACTACGAGCGGCTTTTTCGAGAGAGAACTGAGATTGATACATGTCAAAACTTAAGTACTTAAGCCCCGTAAGTTTTGTCAGATGCTCTACTATTTCATCAACATTCATGACGCTAACGACGCAACCCTTTTTGGGGACCCACATAATTATCTGATCCACCACCACTCTAGTATTTAGATTCTTTACAACCTGTTTCCCGTCTGGGTCATAATAGGAAATGGAATAAGCTTCCGTAGGCTCACCGTGGCCTATGCCCACAATCGTGCTGTCTTTATTTATAGATAGGTCGACGTGGATTGCGTAAGCTTTATTTCTATCGACGATGGCTGAGCTTAAGACTTTCTGGGTGATGTAGCTAACAACTTTACCATTACTGTCCGGTCGTGGCTCGATAATCTCCTGAACTTCTATTAAGTTTTTTGTTTCCTTATCAATAGCGTCATAAATTCTCTGGGGGACGTAAAAGAAGGCGTTAATAGTTAGAGGCGGTTCGGTGCAATACTTCATCTTTGCATCGGCAGGATTAGACATAAACTCTGATTTAAAGTTTAACGGAATGTTATTCCATTTTTCAAACTCAAACGTTGGCATTCCCTCATACATTGGGTTATAATCCCAAGTGCACCCACGCTCAGCAACGAAAATACTAGTGTCTGGATTCTTTTCAATATCTATAACAGCTTCTTCATATTTCCTAATAGTCCAGTCGTCCTGACGCCGGGGGAAGGAAATGATTACCATCAGCCATGGAAGATTTCTTGATACAGCTGAGGACTTAAGGGTGTTGTAGATATGCTCAGCCTTACCCATATCTGTAGTTTCCCCATCTGTTCCCTCTGTGACAATGTCGTCTTCAAACTCACTGGTTTCGTCTAGAACTGCTGCAACTACGTTAAAACCTTCAAATGAACCGGCTTCACTGTGCCACGAATTACACCGAATGTTATTAGCCGTCTCTATGGAAGCGTCTGTGATGCGAATTTCCATCCTATTTCCGGTGCATTTTTTAAGCAATCTTCCACGCCTAACTACTTTAAAATTCAATAGTAACCAATTCCAATTTGTGAACCTTGCAGTTAGCTTAGAAAAAAATATTTTTGAGGCCTGCCTTGCGGTAGGCGCTATATTTAAAATATCTAGCCCCTCCTCCTTAGACCAACCAAAATAATCGTGAGCATCGTGCATACACAATAAAAGATAAAATAAATAGGCAATTAATGTGGAGGTGGCATAATCTTTTCCACTCCCCTTCCCCCAAAGGAAAACACCTACGTGCTTAATTCTGTCGGGAGAAAATACTTTTAATGGGTCTTTTCCTATTAACTTAAATATCGCGTCATACTGCCGTGGTGACAGCGGTTTTAGGTTTAGTTGTTTATCCGACGTTATAAACTCCTCGAATTGGACAGGCTTACACCAATAATCCTTTCTCCAATCTTCGCTATTTGTAAATAGAACTCTATCTAGAATGTCACTATTCATGCTTACCAACTCGACAGTCTATGTATTTTGCGATGAGTTTGTGCTCTTCAGAACTACCATAACTCTTAATTGTATTTGCTTTATGGCTTATTATTTCTATGTTTCCAACAACATAGCCCAATTCTGGAATAATTCTATCGAGGGTCGGGCTGCTTGGGGTGGCACCGGTTGTAGAATGGGCGAGTTTAATCCACGTAAAAATAGGACAGTACTCTGGAATAACAGGTATGTCCGTTACTTTTATGTTAAATGGAACTCCTGTTTTCTCACATCTAGTCTTTGCACTTCTCCACATACGATATATCGGGTTATCCTTACCATTCTTTAGCTTTGTCAGCCCGTGCGTTATGGTATGTTTTCCAGCGAACTCTTTAAAATAACAGCCACAACTCAAGGTTGCCCCACCTGTTAAATCACCCCCAGCTATAACTTTCTTAACCCCGCAATCACATAAACACTCATACTGCCTCTTTCTATTTCTTATATTTTTTCTATTTCCCACATATCTCAATACCAACAGCATATTAAATCTTTTACCTACCAAATTTTCTGGTGGGAGAACTCTCTGAATATTGTGTTTTTTAATTATTTTCCAAACACTAGACTTGCCTATATTAAATTCTTCGGATATAGTTAGATGTGTGGCCCCATTTTTATATGACAAAATAATTCCATTCTCCATTTCTTTTGTCATCCTAGTATACTTATTTTTCACCTTGATAACTTCCTTCTTTCTCGACGTTATCTATAATCTCTCTTCGGTCTTTCTCTTCCTGTAGAACATATTTGAACTCTTTTGATTTTCTAAGTTGTGTTGTAATCTCTAAAAGGAAATTAGACCTAACGTCTTCATCTGGGATGGATGCTTCCGCCGCTCTCTTAACAATGAGAAGAAACTCGATGAATAACTTCTTATTTGTATCCCCAATATTAAAAGCCAGGACTGGAGAGGTCATCTCTTTGTTCAGAACAACAAACTCACCCAGAGACTTCCTTAATTGGCTTCTAACGGACATAACGAGGGAGGCGTCTTTAACGTCCAACGAACTGGCCATTAACGCATCTGAATGCAGTAGGTCTTCCATAGCGGAATCAACAAGGACATCGACCATTTCCTTGTCCTTATCAATCGTCCCTATATACGAATCAAAGCCCTGGCTCCTGGCTAGGGAGGCAGGTTCGGAAGGTAGTGAGGAAGACCCTAAATCGGGTATTTGAAGGATGGCTGCGGGTATGCTTCTCCTAAGATGCTTCCTATGAGCATACAGTACGGTGCGAGTAAGTGGGGTCGATGGATCACTAAACTTACCAGAATACTTGTAGAGGATGGCATCAAACTCCATCCCTCCAAGTAAATCTTTGTCCAACTTAGAGATTGTTTCGTCTTCCTTTAACTCGCAAACCCTACAACCCGCTACTAGGGAGTACACTTAGGTTTCCTATTCTTTCTTTCGGCCAGAACCTTTTGGACGGCCACGAGGGCGCTTTACGACCTCTGGAGGCTGATTTGTTGGTGCTGGTGCTGAAGCCGCTGGAACCGATGGTCCTGAAGCTGGAGGGGGAGCAACTGGAACTTTTCCTCTCTCCGCTTCAATCTTATTAGCTTCGGCTTCAGTAATAAGGGTTGGGTCACCAGCCATTGGCGCTTGACCTGTTGTACGAAGCAAGAATTCCTCATCGGATTCTGGCTTCGCCTTACTTTGTGGGGGAGGGGGAGGGGGAGGAGCTTGTGGAACCGCATCTGGATTGTCTGGATTAACAATTGGGTTTGCTACATCTGAAATACTCAATCCCATTTTCTTCCCGGTCTCTAAATCCACAAATAGCCAGTGTCCGTTCTTATCCTGCTGCATAACCCTTTGCTTTGGTTTATTCTCATTTTGGAGAGCCTTCTCCACATTGGCCTTAGCGTTCTTACCATTAGGATTTTTTAAAGGTTCTTTCGGATTAGCCTTATCCCGCTGAGAAATATTGGCTTTTCCTTCACGAACAAGTTCGTCCTGAATTTCTGAATCCGGTCGAACACCCCTCACCCAATTCTCCCTACGGCCCTTGTAAACAACGATACCAGTACCATCAGCGTCGACTTGCTGACAATATGGAACGCATGTACAGATAATGCCCACACTGACCACCTTATTCCCCACCATTTTTGGAAGGGTGCTTCGGTAGCCATTTCGACAAGCCTTGCAATTCTGGTCCCGTTTATCAAACAGGAACTTGTCCATTGACATGATAATGCTTGTACCAACTGGCATTGCTATCTTATTTGCAACAACTGGCGGTGGCTGCACCGCACGATTGAAATTAGCAGTCATCTTCATCTCCTAAATTTTTATTTTGAAACTTTTACCAACATTGGCAACTCGACGTCTACTTCTGGGGGGCGTTCTCCTTCTCTTGTAAAATTTGCTTGACTAACTCGTGGATCATAGAAATCTTCTTTATCCGCCGGATTTAATTCCTTACCTGGGATAACATTATAAGATACAATGGTAGCCTCTTTCATCAGCCCATGCTTTATACTTTGGCTTCTTGCCAGTTTACCTGTAGCACACATTCTTGCTACTTTACCCGTAGCGTGATGCTCGATATTGGCCTTAATAACAATAGGATCGGCATCTTTCTCTGCTACCTCACGATTTCCAATCAAAAAATTCCAGTGTGGAGACTGTAGATACTTTACCAACTCATCGTCTGCGGATAATTCGACGGGGATAAGCTCCATTGGCAAATCGTTTCGAGGTTTATAAATTTTAGCTGCGGTTTTCCACGAATTGATATGAAATTTTATGTAGTTAGAAACCTTTTTATTAAAAAGAATCAGTTTTAAAAGTTGAAGATCAAACCAATTAAAACTATTAAACAAAATTTCTTTATCCTCTTCCCACTTAAACTTCATATATTGAGATGTCCTCTTTATCGCACTCACAAGGGCGTCGGATACTTCTTTTTTCTGTAGTTGATCGGGATTGTTTCTAAGTACATCTAGAAGTAGGTAGGCGTCGCTATCGTCACCCTGGCACAGGCGTGGGGGTATTTCTTTCTCGTAAAAATTATCGACATAATTTTTGACCGTTTTATAGCTCATTACTTGGCCACCCTTCTATCTTCTAACCACCACTTAATCTTATAAAACCACTTCTTTAAAATCCCCGGCTCTTTACACAATCTTAAACTCTGGAACCCACGAGCCTCAAGTTCTTTCAATGTGTAAAACGTGTCGTCTACCTCTAGGAATTCGATGGAGTCTAATCTAATAACTTGGCTTACTTCTTTTCCTACTTCGGCTGATTCGTCATAAAAAAGAGTTGTGTGGGTTACACCATTTTGTATGTTGTGCATAGCTGCCGTTAGATTTAAAATCTCTAAACGGCGAAGAATTAAGTTTTTAATTTCACCACTAGCTAAAGTTACTTTAACAAACTTATACTTTTCGACTGTATCTTCCATTAGCTACCTCTTCTTAATTAAACTTAAAGCTTCCATCCGGGTTGGATACAAGTTTTTTAGTTATCCATTGCATTAGAGTGGCTTTTCCTATAACGGTCGAGTTTAATTTTTTAAGTTCTCGATCTGATCGCTTAATCTCTTTTATGCTGAGATACGTCAAATGCTCAAAGCTGTCTAAAAACACCGTCAAATCCGGTCTATTTTCCATTGCCTCTTCTAAGGATACCTTAGCATTTGACAGCCAGCGCTTAGCTGTAGATAACTGTATTCCCATATGATTTGAGATCATTTGCAAAGACATCAATTCGGCATAGTGCAAAATTAAGCATTGCAATTGATCTGGATACAAAACTTTCGAAGCAAATTTTAAAAACTCTATGTAATTGTATCTGTAATGATACAGGTAAATAACCCTTATCTTCCTAGTAAGAATTCTCCTTCGCCTTACAACCTCGCTAGGAACCACATCCAGCAGTACACTAACTTCTTTGGTTCGTTTCCCATGAAGTATTAAGTAAATAAAGTCTGTGTCCTCGGACGTTAAATACTTGTTGCAAATCTTTATGAGTGTTTCGGATGATATGGCTGGAAAAGCATCTTCGGCACTATCTCCTAATACGTGGCTAAAGTTTAATGATTTTTGCACGGAAGTTATTACCGTACCTTCTCCAATGAAATCAAGGCAATGTCTCGGTGAACGACACTATTGGGAAGCCTAACTTCTACGCCAGCCATAAGTTTCTTCTTTTTAACGATAACTCCGCTGAAACCCTTAAGGATTCCATCCGTTATCTTAACTGCGTCCCCAATCGCAAAGCTATCTTTTTTCTTCTTGACTCCAGACTTAAATCTTTCAACTTCCCGCTTTGGTATTGGATGAGGCATCTCTTTTGGATTAGACATAATAAACCTTCCAATTTTATGAGACTCCACGGCTTTGATAACGTCTTTAACATGCTTATCGTTTATTTGAATAAGGACATAGCCTTGTAAAATTGACCCTTCGGAACCGAGGCCGTAATCATCCCTAGAATCTAGATTTTCGGTCTCGAAATCAAAGATAATTACATTTTTTATTAGCTTAAGCTTTGACTTGGAAGGACTCTTCTTTATCTCGGCCAGGAATTTAGCTTTAGTTTTAATCTTGGAAGAAATGGCGAACCAGCGTTGGGGCATTATCTGCATCCTTTTTTAATGTTATCTAAGTGCAGTAAAGGTCGATAATTCGTGTAGTGACAGGCTTTCTTTTGTTCTTCTGGGCTCATTAAGTTAAAATTAGCCAAAGCTATAATATGGTCGAAACTCCAGTTCCCAGGCTTATTACCATAATTATCCCAATTCATCCAGGGTTCCCACAACGATTCGATATATCTAATGAAAAATTCCATTGAACAGCTCAAGCCTTTAACTGCGGAGACCTTCTTTCCACATTGGGAGGCTTTAAGAGCTAACCAAAATCTTGATCTTATAATTCCCCGTAATTTAAAATTTAGGTCCGATTCCCTTCTTTTCTTAGAGTATTCATTGAAATATTTTCTAAATTTATCCTTATTAAATTGTATCGAACGATATGCGCTGCTTTGTAATTTAATTTTTTCTTTATTTTTAAGATAATATCTTTTTTTACGCAGACGTATCTTGACCTTATTTTTTAACGCATAAGCCTTAGTAGATAACGTAATACTTTCCTTATTTTTAACATAATATCTCTTCAAACCTAATTGTATTGTTTTTTTATTAGCTAGCCGTACAGCCTTCAAACATGGCTTACACCAAGTCAAAAATCCGTCTATCCTACTCTTATCCCTTCCAAACTCTTCGATCTTTAAAAATCCGCCTATGCCTTTATTGGGGTTAATACACTTATCTATTTTTGAGCACTTCTTAAAACCACCTTCCGCTAATGTGCCTACTCTTTTATGCCCTCTCGCAGCCATCTTAAACCCTCTTCTTTGGCCTCCCACCAAGCTTTCCATTCTTTCTAGAGGCTTTGGCCTTGGCAGGAGATTTAGATTTTCCACCTAAACGGGCCATTTCAGTGATGGTCATTGAATTATAAGCTGTCCGGTTAGGTTTCATATACTCCCCTAAGATTTAACTATTTTTCCATTATTAACGTAATTAGCTTTAGCGTTACCGCTCGTTACGTTAGACTTCCATGCCGTTATCTTTGATTGCTGTTCAGTAAGTCCAGAAACTCTCTCACCACATTTACAAAAAACCTCCCAAACGCCCGAACTGTACAATCTGGGAGACCATCTATGCCAATGCATTAACTTTGATTTTAGTTTTCTAAAAAGTTTTTTCAAATCCCTGCTCCTTCAAAAACTTTACTTCCGCTTCAAGGTCTCTTACACGATCTTCGAGAGTCCTGCTTTTCATATTGATTTCTTCGTACCCACGAGCCTTGCACTCGGTGCATAGGCCGCTTCTCGTGACATAACTATTGCAACCTAGGCAGTGCGTAATGTAGGCCATTAAATTATCCTGTTAACAATAGTTCCTTCAATACCCTTTGATAGAGTATACACCACGTCCGCCTCATCTTCAAACTCCTTTTGATGTGTTATCAAAGTGAACTGTATGCCTAATTGTTCGGAAAAAGACTTCAAGAGCTTGGCAACCCTGGGCCTATAATCAGCCGAAACATTATTAAATGCTTCATCGATAAACATTATTTGCTGTCTTTTAGGTCTTACAGAAGCTAGAATAAGGACTTTTAAAACGAAGGAGACCACATTGATTATCCCCCCGCCAACCGCATTCAATAACTCCATCTCCTCCGTGCCCTTAACGAGTTTGAATTTGGTTGACACCCGTTTATCGGCCACCACCTCTATTTTAAAGACATACTCAGAATCGAATATTTCCTTGAGGGCCAAAGTCACTACCCTCTCAAATGTGCTTATAGTCTTTTCTCGTTGAGTCTCACCTATGGTCTTAAGAAGGTTCCCCGCCAGGGTTAGGGAGTTCATCTGATCAGTGCAGGTCTCAAGATCACATTGGGTGCGCCGCAACAGGTCTATGTTAGCATCAATCTGATAGAGAGTCCTGTTGAGCCTATCTTCAACCTCTTTAAGAGCCATCTGAGTCATCACCCCACGTATCATAGAAAGACCCATAAGGATTACTTACGTCCTCCAGTTCCTCATAACAAACTGGACAATACCTATTCTCTATGAGTTCGTCTGTTTCTCGGTTACAATTTGGACAACGCATTAGTGTACTTTACCTTCGAGATCGGCCACTTTTAGCTCAAACTTCGTTAAAGTTTCATTGAACTTTACTTTAGTGGCCTCTAGTTCGGCTTTCTTACCTTCAATGATAGAGGGCAGAGTAGAAATATCTGTAATCCCCTCTTTAGCCAGTTCGACTTCTAGAGCTTTTTTCTCGGCGTCAATTCTTAATTTCTCGGCCTTGAGATAAGCTATCTTCCCACTAACTTCGTTCAAGCGTTCCTGTGCTGTTAGCATGTTTAACACTTCCTTATTTCGTTTAAAATATCTTGAGGTAAGTTTCTTAATTCATTAGAATCGGCAGGGAATGTGCCTCCGTTGGCGAGCAACTCCACTATTTTTATAGCTAAGTTTTTTCTTCCTTTTTGAAAATCTTCCGATTCTAAGGGATGAAATGTGGATATCATCCCATCATTTATAACATTGGCCGTTAACCAAGCCGACATGGCGTTTCCGCTTTTAATCATTATATGTCTCCAAAAGAAATTTCACCAGTTACCTCTTTAGCTACAGAATCCGAACAATCGTTTCGATAACTACAGCCCTTACAATTCTTCATAGTGGCGTTTGGTACGAAAATATTCTTCTTAATCTTATTATTTACCTCTATAAAATCTTGAAGTAGCTCGTCTTTTCTTTCTTGAGTAATGTTTACTTTAATCCTGGTGTTAGTCCTGAGCATGAGGTAGAAAGCTTCTTTTACTTTCTTCTTAAAAATTTTCTCAACAGCCAATATATATAGGATGATCTGGTGCGGGGACAAATAGTCGGTCCCCTTGGAACTCTTAAAATCTGCCAGGAGAATATAGTCGTCGATCTCTTTTAGCCAGTCTATGGAACCTTGTAGAAGAAGGCCTGGGACCAGTTCGAACGGTTTAAAATAAGTTCCAAAACTGTACTCGTTCTTATAGGCCCCTTGATCCATTTCCCTAAGCTTAATAGCTTGGATTCCCTGTTTCAAGATAACCAGACCATTAGCTTTGATGCCTTCTATTGTCTCCCCACGATACAGATAGATATCTCCTTGCCGTTTTTGCTCAATAACTACCTCATCAAAAACTTGTGGATACAAGGTAATCGCCAACTCTTCATTAAGAAGAGGCTCTGCTTTTAAACACTTTTCGATGGTCTTGTGGATTGCCGAGCCCTCTAAATAGTTGCGAACGTTTGGGCGTATACTGGGTTTCTTTTTATCTATATATTTTAATTTGAACGCCTTGGCGCAGCCCTTATAGAGCGTATGAGAGGTGTGGGAGAGGATTATCATTAATGCCCCTCGTCGTGGAGGCATTCGTTATACCCATCACGATACCCTTTAAAATATATGAGCCATTCAATAAAGAACACAATTAGGGCGCACACTATATGACCTGTCATAAGCTCTCGCTTGCCGTCTCAAGAAGTCTGAGAGCTGTTGCCCTTACTTTTTCATCTATACCTTTAATCTTCTTTACCTCTTCAAAGACCTGTTCGGGTCCCTGAAGTTCTTGATTCGTGCTCTCGTGCTTTATTAGAGCAGACAGCTTATCGATCTCAAATTCAGCTTTGTCTAAGGCTTCTTTTTTCTCAAAGTCGAAGATGTCTTTAGCTTCCGGGGCCGATTTAAGTTCGATGACCTTAATCTCTTTTGTTTCCGTATTGATAATAGCCACGCTGGGGCGTCTATTAATAGCATCGGTATTATAAGTCCCACGAGTAAGAGAGCCGATGCCCACAATTTTAGTTTTGCCGACTTGGATGATACCGTCATTTCGGTGTATGTGTCCTCGAAGAGTTAAATCTGCAGGGCTGTCTTTTAAACTGTCATATGAAGTCCATGGCTCGTAAACTGGTTTGGATGGATACAGGTCTCCGTGAACCATGTGAATATGAAACTTAGCTCCTAAATCGTTAGGAACATAATTTGTTATGTCGGATTCGTACTCGTCTGTCTTTGGCGCTCCAGTAACATAAACTGCGCCACCTAAATCAAAATTCTCCCCTTTATTAATAAGCCTAATATTTGCACCTTTTGCTAGAGTACCTAAAGGTTGCCGCTCTAAGTTTATCACGTCACGGGCGCTTAGATCATGGTCACCGTAAATTCCGTAGATGGGAACGCTTAAAGACTTAAAATAATCAATGAGTCTATTAGTTAAAAGGTAGGGGTTCTTATGCCAACTTTTTAGGTGATACCAGTCACCACTTACTAGGAGAACCTCGCATTTCTCCTTCTTAGCTATCGTTTTAATCTCATCGAGTTTATTGAAAGTTGTTTCTAGGTAGTTGTCAGTTCGAGCAACAGGATTATAGGCGCAGAAGTGAGGGTCGGTAAAGTAAAGGATGTTCATCGGTCTTACCTTCCTCAATCTTCCTGTAATCTGGCGGTGGGTAATTTGTTTCGGCTACTAAACAGAAAATACATTCCGTTCCAGATTCAACAGTTAAATACCTATCGCAAGTTTTGCATTTCACAGACATTTTAGCCCTCCCCCAGTTAATCGATACCCTACGGGCTAAAGTTTAAGCAATTTCCGAGCCATTACAGCGGTCTCCCGCAGGCTCCGCAAATCTTAACGGATATCTTTAATTTAGCTTCCTCTGCCTCAAGTTCTGCAATAATTCTGTCTGCTTCTTCAATTTTGTTACCAAAATCAGTGATTGTTTTATGCCTAAGTATTAGAGTATTATACACTATTTCATCGCCCTCTAAAACAGAATAAATTGTTTTTATTTTACTTAGAAGAGCTTCGACGGGCTCGATATCCAGTATTTTAATAGATTCTGAACGCTTTTTGAGGACTTCCAGAGCGTCTATTTTGGATTGCCCTGAAATAAGAGCTTTATGTGTCTCAGAGAGCGTTTTAAGGGCCTCTTCCTCAGGGGCAACGTCAATGACCTTAGCTTTAAGAATCTCGCCCCTACGACTCAATAAGCCCAGTTTTTCGATGGTTTCAGAAAGGGTTACCAACCCCTTTTCGGAAGATTGTAAACCTGCAAGCTCTGATTGTAAACCCACAGCGTCAGATTGTAAACCCACAAACTTTAAAAGACCTTCAATATTGCCCGTTAGGATTTGGGAAGTAGCCTTTAGTTTCTGAGCTTGGGCTGCCCCTTCCCTTATAGCGGCGTAGATAATTTCAATGCCCGACAAGGTGCTGATGACTTTGGTCACGAACGTGGACGATTCGGTTAAAAGAAACTGCGGGTCAAACTGCCCTGAAAAATTAAGATCGCAACTAAGGTCTTTATCGAGAACCAATTCATCAGTTTTTAAAGTCTCCCTAACCTTTTCTGGAACGTCACGTCCAATCTTGAACATGGAAACTCCACCAACTTTATAGGTATTGGCAGTCTTAGACTTCTCAATGCTAACGTCTCCAGTAGTGAAAATCTGTTCAACTTTTAATTTAGACTTTCCGTGACGGATATCGGAGAGAGAACCATTATTTCGGTGCAGATGACGAATAGCTCTCAGAATGGCGCTCTTGCCTAAATCGGATTCGCCCGTGAGCACAGTTAGTCCACCGTGCTCAATTTCAACATCATGCAGCGACTGGAAGTCTTTTATTTTAGTCTTTAATAGAGTCATCACGATCCTTATATTTATCTAAATATCTTGCTTGGGCTGCGGACAATAAGTCTGGATTTCCTTTATATTCTGAAAATCCTAAGGCTCTGTTACAACCATTGCAGAGTAATCCTCGCACACATTTTCCGCAGGAATATTGTCCGGCGCAACACCTGTGATCATGATCTATAACTAAATGCGTAACTCTACCTTGCAATTCGCTTTCTAATCTTTCACAAATTGCACACTTTCCATAAGTTATATGTCCAAAGCCACTGTATTTTGAGACTCTTCGGAATCTGAGACTTCCTCAGAAGTTAATCCTAGCTCCTTGGCCGAAAGGTCTCTCTCCCCGGCAGATAGGTCCACATTTTTAAAGCTAACCTCTTTTCCTTCAAGTTTGGTTAGGATATCCGCCAAAAGTTGTGGATTTGCTGTAACCAAATTCCAAAACCTATCATAACTAGAGGCTTGTATCTTAGGGTCATCTTTTAGAAAATGTAGACCGCCAACACCCTTCACAATGATACCCTCAGCTAAACCTCTCTTAATGGCGCTCGTTGCTACATCGAAACCTCTACCATTTCTTAAAGTCATGGTGGCTGATCCAAAAGGATCACCCAGACGGTTTTTTATGAACGACAACTTAATATTTCTCCCTATCTTTACGTTTACTTTCTTCTTTGCATCCTTTTCGGAAGCCACTTGTTTAACTACAAAATCTGTGGGTTTCAACTCTATCCGCATGTCCGCAAAAAAAGAAACCGCTTTCCCCCCTGGTGTTGTCGTCTGCTCCCCCAACCTAGCCATATAACCACCCTGAAGATTTAACTTGTCGGTCATATGGTTAATAAAAATTAGAGACGTATTATTAGCCCTCATAAATGGGCTGTACCTACGCATGGCTTTGTGAAATAACTTCGCTTTTAAAGCCACGTCAGAACCTTCAAGCCCCTTTTCTTCAATGCTATCGTGCTCCGATTTTGGAACCATCGCTGCTAAAGAATCGACTATGACACAACAAAAAGCTCCCGTAGGGACCAGCTTATCAATCATTGTGAACCCATCTTCGAGTGATGCATTTTCGGGAAGGCCAAACAATACCTCTTCCACATTTACGCCGAGTTTCTTAAGATATGGCTTGCTTGTGGCACCTTCGTAATCCTCGAAAAGGACCTTCTTCTTAGTGTGCCGTTGAAGAGCCGCAGCTATTTGCCAAGATAATGTGGTTTTACCGCAAGAAAATGGGCCATAAATTTCTATGATCTTTCCCATAGGAAATCCACCAATACTAGATGCCTGATTGAACTCATAAAAATCTGTTGGAATAATCTCCACGTCGGCATGTTGATCGTAAGTACGAATAACGTCTTTCCCCAATAAATCCTTACACTCTGCTATTGCCTTTGCTAACGATGCTGTATTTACTTTTGACATTTTAACGCTCCTTAATGTTTTCCTAAATCAATTCCGCCCTCACCTGGGTGGGGGTCTACATCTAAATCATCACTCGGATTATCACAAACTATCTCAAGATGGTGTCCTTCCAACTCTGGAAATACACATCTCAATAAGTTATTTACAGCCTCTACGGCATCCATAACACAAATTTCTGGAAGCTCTTCGAACTGAGGCATTGACTCTTCCCCGTCTTTTGATTTATCTGGACAATCGTCATCATGTTCAATTGGTACTAAACCTTCTTCAACCCCGAAGGTATAAGTCTTGCCGAAACGTTCTACGTGAACGTACATTAGTTGCTCCTCTTGGTTATATAAAAATCATCTGGTCTGTCACAAATTCCCGTTAACCTTACAGGCTTAAATCTTTTAATCTTCTTGATCTTCTTCCCCAACTTCTTCGCTTCCTTGTTGTATTCCTTCTTTTCTTTTTTTTTAAGATCAAATTTTTCTACTTGCAACTTGATGTTCTCGGCAACCCTTGGGTCTAGAAATATTTCAAATTGTGCAGGAGAAATTAACTTCCTAACCAATTCTTTTTTGCCGTAAGTGATCATATGGGCATAAGCTGTGACCTCTGCCAAACCAATCGCATCGTACTCGTCATAGGAGAGGGTATCTGGAACGTCTTTATACTTTGAAAGGATTATTCGCTTTATATCTTCCTTCTCTGCAAAACCATATTCTGCTAAATATCGTTTGAGTCTGGTTGGTTGAATAACCACAACATCTCCGTACAGGACGCTCATAGTGGCGTAGATCGCCCAAATTCCACCCCTACTGGCTGCCTGACCCGGCGCTGCAAATGCAATGCCTTCAACTCCAATAGCCTCTACTCCACCAGCAGAGATCGTTCCAAAATTTGTAAGGGTATCCTTAACGTGCTTTTGATGCTCTAAGAAAATAAGGGCGTCACTCTTAATCCCCCATTTTAAGCTTGGGTGAAACACATGGGAGCCCACGTAGCTTAATTTCTTCTCACCATCAAGCCATTCGAGGCATGCAAACCCCGAATTGGCGAGGGCCTGATCCCAGGCGCAGTACAAATGTCTCACGGTATAATTATCTTTTTCTCTTCGACGGTCTTTCCCTCAGCGTTAGCCTTAGCAATCATCTCAGCTGCCTGCTTCTTTATTTCTTCTTCTTTCTTCTGCAGGAACTCCCCCGACTTGTTCATTGCATCAATGAACTCGGATTTAAACTTGAAATAATCTTCCATAGCTGTTTCAGGAAGAACCTTTTTCTCAATAAGGAAGGACATGAAGGCGTAGAAATTTGTACGATCTTCCGAAATTGCTTTATCAGTGTTTGCAATAATCTGGTCCATCTTATCATTCAAATTCTTATTGGCTTTATTAACTTCGTCCCCAAAGGACTCTAAGTCAATTAGACGGGCTGTTCTCAGTAATTGACGGCTGGTAGCGTGAACTTCTTCGCCGCTCAAACCTTTTCCAGTCTTAAGAATGCTCTTTACTTCTTTGCGGTTTGGAATGTCCTTATAAACCGCTTTAATCTTTTTTGATTCAGTCATTAATTTCTCCTGTACTAAAATTAGGTAGCCCCTATCTCTAGAGGCTACCAATCCTATTTTCTAAATGCTCAATTCGGCCATCATCGCCTGAGCATCCTTCTGCGCTGGTGTTGGGTCAATTGTAACCGTGATGGGTGTTGCAACCGTAAGAGGCAATGCCGCTTGAGCTGCTGACGCTGCAGGGACGACTGCGGGAGCCACCGGGGCTGCTGGATTTGGCTTACTGACAAAAGTTTTAATTTTACCACTAAGCATGTCCGCCATAACTTCTGGGGTTACAACCCTTGAAATAACATCTTTCAAATCAATTGCGGCTACTTGTTTTTTAATGTCTTCCCGCATTTGTATTTTCAAGGCTTCGGGTTGTTGGCTGAATGCGGAACCTTTCGAATCCATCATAGGCATGAAAGATAGCTGTTGAAATTCTGTATTCTCACAACTAACTAGCACGTCTAATTTGGAAAATTGATCTCCCATTCCCGCATGAAGGGTTTGTAACTTTTCTGCGGTTCCTTTTGCAAATGCAAAAGCCAGTACTTGAAAGGAGAAGGGATTAAGAACACTCCCATTTTGATCGGTAGCGTACTGAAGAATATGTGTTCCATACCGGGCCTTTTTATAATTTCCAGCCTCACATGCTGGACAGGGTCCGTCCTCAGCCAAGCACTTTAAAAATCCGTTATCTGGAATATTGTGGATTGTTTCTTTGACCAACTTCTCGGTGATAAACAATACCCTTTTTTTAAAGGATTTTTCCCCAGTATTATACTTAAATTTTGGAGCCACTCGCTGAATTAAACTTTCGTCGCCAAAACCCATTTCCTTGAATGACATTTCACTTCTCCTATTATTTTTTATTTAAACAACCCATCTCTGGGTGGTTATGCTTCGATCAAATTATCAGTAAACTTTGTGTACTTTTTTAGCGTCTTAATCTTAATCCTTGGATTAATTAACTTTAAATCCATAGACGTAAATGGCGTAGTCGCACTTGCTTCCCAACTAGCGGAACTAACCATTGGTATCTTCGTCCTCTTTCCTCCAGCACTAACAATGTAAATGCGGGTCTTACTGCTTGTCCCATCACTCTCGACCAACACGTAGGGCTCTTGTTTTTTCATTTTAAATTCCTAGATCAAATTCGCCGGATGGTTTTCCATCTCCGGGCAACTTATGAAGCAGATGCCTCTCTGGTGAGCTTAAGGCTGCATCCTCTAATAAAGTCTGTGGTGTAAATTTCCCGAATTGAACCTTAATTTCCCCAGTGAGCACTTGTTGTCGAATCACGTTAACCTGTAGAGAGGCTGTCATGGAGGCCTTGCTCAAATCCTGGTAAGCCAAATCCACTGCTTCCTTTAAAAGGGATACTTGTTCAGAGATGGACTCCCACTCTTCTCTTTCTTTTATCTGGGGGACAAACTCTCTTATCCTGTTTTCTTTTTCTTCATAAGACCTTGCGGCACTAACCAGCTCACTATACTTCACGAAAGCGGGGCCAATGGCATCTTTGTACTTGCTTTTTGCAAGGGCTAAAAATCTCTTAACCTCCAACTCCATTCCAATAACTCTTATCAAATAAGTCTTGATATACTCTTGTCTTCCCCGGATGTTTGAAACAACTCCATGGATATTGTTTAAATTTTCCACGTTGTCCCCTATAACGTGTGCGCTTGGGTCTTTCAGGGTATCGAGGATTCTCTGAATCTCCGGCATCCTTAACTGAAGCCAATCCTCAGACTTTGAGAGGGATAAAAGTTCTGGGCTACTTGGCATGGGTGACCTCAACATACTTTGCCAATTCATCAATACCCTGTTCGGCTGTAATGAGGCCCTCTAGAAGCTTCGTGTTAACAATAAGCTTCTTTACCCGGTATCGAAGGTCTAATGTAATAGTTCTGACCTCGGCTTCAGGAACATCTTTTTCGGTTAGCTCGAAGGATATTTCCTTCGTTTGGAAAAGCCCGCTAATGTCTCTGTGCACAATCTTCTCGCTCATTCTAATACTTATGTCCATTTTTATGTCCTTTAACTAACTGTTGCCATTAACCCAAGCTCTTTAACTTCTCTTAAAAAATCCTCTGAAACGCTTACCTTTACATCTAAAATCTCACCTGTTTCTTCATCAATTGTCGAGGGAACAATTTCGGTATCATTTACCTTTAAGGAGATTATACACTCTCCGGGATGCCGATTAAACATCTTTTTTAATGCGTCCCCATTTCCTACAACATCCCCACTTATAACCACGGCTGATTGCCTGCTTTTAACAACGATATCGTCGATAGACATACCTTCTTTGTAGGTGGTCAATTGGCCCCAATTATACCCAAACTGAATATCTACTCGAAGAGGGGCGAATTCCGGTATTTTCAATTCCATCGCATTCTTAAGCACAGGAACAATTTCGGATATAGGTATAGACTTAGAAACTTCCAATAATAAAGAGTCATGAACCTGCAATAGGATATAAATATCCTTACCTTTTATTGCATCAAACATCCTAATCATAGCTACTTTTGTAATGTCGGCTCCAGTACCTTGGATACGATGGTTTAAGCCTTCCCTAAGCGAAGTTTGTTTTTCTCCCCAGCTAACCGATCTGACTTTAGGTAAAAGTCGACGTCTTCCCCAAAAAGTTTCAGACTCCTTCTCTTGGGTTATTTGAGAATGTAATAAAGATACCCAAGACTTTGCTACGGGCATTTTAGAAAAATAGGTCGCATGTAATTTTTCTGCTTCTTCTTCCGTACACCGTAAATTTTCCGCAAGAGATTTTGTGCTCATGCCAAAGAGGACACCGAAGTTCAGCGTCTTGGCCCTCTGTCGATCACCTTTTGAAACCTCCTCTAAAGGTATCCCAAACATTAAAGATGCGGTGGCTTTATGAAAATCCACATCTTCTTTTTGGAATGCTGAAATAAGTTCTGGGTCTTTAGACAAACTAGCATACAAACTGTATTCCATCTGTTTGAAATCCAATTCTACTAAAAAATAACCTGGGCGGGCTACAAAACACTTTCTTATCAGGGCCTTGTTTGAATCGTCATCGCTACTCTTTGGTATTTGTTGCAGCGATGGCCCACTTGATGTAAACCTTCCAGAGATTGCCCCGTATGGCCTGTAACTCGTATGTAAATTACCATCCGAAGCTACATTTACAATCTTATCCAAAAAGGTATTAATGAGCTTAAGATTTGCCTTATATTTTAATAGAGGTTCAATAATCTCGTGCTTACCCTTCAATAGAGTGAGAGCGTCTTGGTCGGTCGAAGGTTTTGTGCTAATAGTTCCAAATTTATCCTCGATAAACTTCATAATTGGGAGCTTTAACTTATCAAATAAAATACGAGTTAGGACGATAGGACTTCCAATATTAAATTTTTCTCCAGCGAGTTCATAAACTTTTTCCGATAGGGCTTTATTCTCATCTGTCAACTTGGCTCTCGCCTCTTTAACGTAATCCAA
>QGNH01000814.1_pt1 | contig 18648 bp, 35 predicted proteins | sample 1735481 | NCBI WGS metagenome assembly QGNH01 (sample SAMN09239004, study PRJNA386568) | Viral metagenome, whole genome shotgun sequencing project.
ACGTCCGTAGCGGGCCCCCGCTACCATCGCTGACCGATGGAGTGGCCCACTCGGGAATAACTCACCACCGGCCAGCGCTGCGAGCCGGCCGGAGACGGTCAGTTCCGGCTCGTTGCCAGCACCAGGTGCGACCGTCACGGCGGCGACCAGCTCGCGCAGCGCGCCGGCGACGTCCTCGTGGCCCTCGACTGTGCGGGCGCGCAGCGTCGCGGCCAGCTCGGCGACGGCGGCCAGATAACGCTCGATCACGGCCGGATGCAGCGCGACGATCTTGTCGGGCGGCGCCAGCGCGGCCAGTTCGGCCTCGAGCGCGCCGCGGCGCGCGCGCAGCGGTGCCATGCGCTCGGTGATTTCCTGCTCGACGATTCTGCCTTGCGCGATGGCGTCGACGATTCGGTCGAGCTCGCGCTTGGCCTGCGCCAGGCCCCGCTCGAGGACGCCGCGCCTGCTGGCCGAGCCGCTGGCCAGCCGTTTGCGCTCGGCGCGGTAAGTTGTGAGATAGAGCGCGATCGCCTCCGGGCGCGCCAGCTGGGCCTTGAGGCCATCGACGACACGGCCCTCGATGGCGGCCAGCGCATAGGTCTTGCCATTGGTGCACAGCCCTCCCTCGCGCCGCTGGCTGCAATAGATGCGCCGTCCGGCCCGGTCGATATTGTTGACCACCATGGCACCGCCGCAGCAGCCGCAGCGCAGCAGCCCGGACAGCAGATGTTTGGGTCGCCGCGCCCGCTCCGGCCGCTGCTTGGCGCGCGCCGCCATGGCCGCCTGCACGCGCTCGAACAACGCGGGCTCGACGATGCGCAGCTCGGGCACGGCATGCACGATCCACTCGGCCGTCGGGTTGGCGCGCGAAACGCGCTTGCCGCTGCGAGGATCCTTGCGCATGGTGACCCGGTTCCAGACCATGTGGCCGTCATAAAGCGCGTTGCCCAGAATGCCGGAGCCGCGCTTGGCGTTGCCGACAATCGAAGAGGCGCGCCAGATGGCGCCGCGCGGCGGTTTGACGCCAGCGCGATTGAGCGACTCGGCGATGGCGCGCGGCGAGCGGCCGGCGGCGTAATCGGTAAAGATGCGGACGACGATCGCGGCCTCATGCTCGACGATGATGCGGCTGCCCTTGGCCGGGCCCGGGGTGTAGCCATAGGTCAGCCCGCCGGCCGATAGACCTTGCGCGACGCGGCCGCGCATGCCGCGCCTGGTGTGCTTCTTGAGGTCTTCGAGGTATTCGGAATCGAGCACGGCGCGCACGCCGTCGACGATCGGGGTCACCACGCCCTCGGCCGGGGTCTCGATCGCGATGTCGTAAAACTTGAGCCGCTTGCGCAACATGGCGCGGTCTTCCTGATCGCGCCCGATACGGCTCATGCTCTCGGTTAGCAGCACGCCGAAGGTGCCGGTTTCGGCTTCCGCCAGTAGGCGCAGAATCTCCGGGCGGCCGCGCAGCGAGGCGCCGGAGGCGGCGGCATCGGAATAGACGCGCGCGACGGCGTAGCCCTTGCGCGCGGCATAGTCACAGCAGAGCGCAACCTGATCGACGATCGAACGGTCAGACTGTAGGTCGGAGGAAAAGCGGGCGTAGATGGCGGCGCGGGTCATGCGAGGAAGCCTAGCCGAGCGCGACGATCGGGGCCAGCTGGCAAAGCGAGCTTGTTAAGCGGCGGTGACTAGCTGTCTGCTGAAGTTTTTTTGTCGGTTAAACGGTTGTATGCGTCGGTTTTGTAGTCGAAGCCCGGCTGCGGCTCGATGCCGTGCAACTTCATATATTCGATCTCGGCCTCAATTTCGGCCGGCGAATGTATGTTCAGCAGCGCTCGATATTTTGGCCACTGCTCATGAAGCAAAGCGCGCACTCGCGATTGCATCACGACTTTAATCTCTTTGACAGTTTCAAGATATGTCTTTTCTTTAGCCACGCGCGTCTCCCTTCCTGATTCTCACTCTGCGGCTTCGGGAATGAACCATGGGGCTGGTCGCGGTTTGTAACTCGCCTCAGTTGGGCCGAGATATTTTGGCCCGATCTTTGAAAGCATCCATGCGCCGAAGCGTTGTGTTGGGCAGCCAAGCCACTCATGCGAGTGGCAAAAGATGACATCGTAAACCATGACCACAATCATGGCGGGGACCATCGCCAAACAGAACAAAAACGCTTTCATTTATCCCTCCGTTGCTAACCACTACTAAACGCCGCTCAATCCGGCTGCGAAGAAGCCCACTCGCTGCGCTCCGCTATTGTTTGGTGTGTTGCCAAGAACGACCGCAATCGCCTCGGCAGATTTGATCTAGGTCGGTAAGATCGTGGCTTCGGCTTCCGAATAGCGTGCCACAATGGATACACTTGCAGACGATTGACACGCCGGGGCCAACGCCGCCGCCAACGTCAAAGAACCGATCCCGCGGAAGCCCAATGGAGATCCGCGCCTTGGTTACTTCGTCGTCTGCGTCTGCCACGGTCGGTTCCCTACTTAGGCGGCCATGTATGAGAATTGCGAACCTTGCGGTAAGCAACCTCCCTGGCCTTGGTTGAATTACATCCCTTCGCCGCGTAGTACATCGTCCAAGCTGCGATGCGCGGACTTTCGTTCTTATATTCGTTCCATGAAAATGTTGACAAGGTCGCTCCTTTCCTCACGATCGCCGATCGGCCGCGGCGCGCTTATGATCCTCGGCTGCCTGGGCGCGCGCAAGGGCCTCGATCAGCCTGATTACTGCCGGATCGAGCGGCGTGGCCGGCTGGCGCTGCGGGCGGGCGTTCATTGGCTGCCTCGCCATGGCAATCCGGTCTTGCGATCAATCGGGGTGGTGCTTCCGGGGGTGAAATAGAACGGATCTCCGCGCCCGCCGGGGAGCGTTCGCCTGGGCCGCACGATGCCGTTGTGAGAATCGAAGTTGCGCTTGGCCTTGGCGATGATCGGGAGATCGTGGTGATCGGTCTTGTAACGAAAACACGTCTTCGTCAGGCACGCGCAATTTGAGATCGAATTGTCCTTGGAAATATTGTCGGGCAGCACGTGTTCGAAGTAGGTGTTGCCGACGCTAAGCGAGAGCCCGCAAAAAACCTCGAACACATGTGGGATCAGGTGACACTCACAGATGCCGCCGCTGCGCTCGATCGCCTGGCGCTTGACTGAGGCAGGGAATTCGCGACGATTTCTCATGTTGCTACCGCGCGCGGGCGACGTGCTTTCTCACGAACACTGTGTTCCAATTTTGCGACAGACATTATCGTCGGCTTGAGATTGGCCGGGGCATCATCATAGCCGCGACCAAAGCGACCATTGAGACGCGGCAATATTGCGCGCGGCACAATCTCCCAATTCGACGGATCGGTATTGAGATGATCGCCTTTACACTTAAGGACCATGCCGTCGGGAATTGGGCCGTGTGCCTGTTCCCATAGCCATCGATGCTTCAGAACGTATCGGCGTTCGAAGCCCGTATGCGGGTTGGTTTCTTTAACGCTGATCTCAATATATCCGTGCGTCGCAATTCGCTCATGGCCCTCATATTTGGTGTTGTGAGGCCGCTCCCCGGCTTTGAATTGGGTGCGCGCGCTGTTCGGATTGAAGGGCAGCTTCTTGCCCTTGGTCCAAGGTGTGTGGCCTTTATCGAAGCGGCCGGAACGACCCGTCTTCCAACCTTTCCTCTTTCGGAGGGAGTGGAGACTTACCGATGACATATCGTCTCGGCCAAATTCGGCGCAAAACGCACGATGATAGTCGTTGATCTCCATCGTGCAGTTGTCGCATAGCCACAGTATCTCAGCGGCGTTGAAGAGCAGGTGACGGCCCGCGAAGCGGCCAGGTGCTCGTCCCACCTTCCATCCCCTGCTCTTGCGCAGTCCGTGAAGATTGGTGGCGGACACATCCCGCCGATCGAACGCGGCGCAAAACGCGCGATGATAGTCGCTGATCACCATCATCCGATTGGTTTCCAGCCACTGCATCTCTGAGGCGGAGTATGAAATTGCGCGCGGCTTCACGGCTTCTTGCCCTCGATCGCACGCAGTTGGGGTTTGGCCTCGACCGCCGGAAGCTGCGGCGAAGGATCGATGCCGTGATCCGAAAGGATCTTCGCCGCCTGGATCTTGAGGCTGGCGTTTCTAATGATCTGGTCGGCGACCGCAACGATGGCCTGTCCGCGCTCGGCCTCGATGCCGATTTGCTCGGCTGTCATGTCCTCGTCCGACAACCGCTCAAGCTGCGCGAATAAATGATCGTTTAGATCTGAGAGGCGGTTTTTCATCCCGCCCTCCGATAAACCCGCATCATCGGCCGGCGCCCGATTCCCGGTGCGTCCTCTGCTACCGCAATCCCATCGCGGGTGAATTCTGAAAGAATGAGGCGTGCAGTTCCGAGTGAGCCGAAGATGGCCTTATCGAAAATCTTGCGCGCGCTCAGCGGTTCGGCGTCCGATGCGGGTAGCGCGGCCTCGACGAATGGGGCGATATTCGGATAGCGCGTATGTGCTTGCGAGCGTTTTGTCGCTTCATCGGCCATTGGATTGCATCCGCCAAGGTTTGATCGCGAGAAACGCCAGCGCGCTATGTGGCGTCTTGTTGAAATTCCTGACTGTTGCCTTCACCCGCTTCGCCATCGTCACTGCCCCGATGCGGTCCTCGTCTGAGAGCATTTCGAATTCACGCGCAACGGTCGCTGGTATTGGGGCTGGATAGGCGAGGGCGAAGTCGAGGGCGGTTGGGATGAAACTCATGGCTCACTTTTCCTTCCACAATAGAGACAGTGGCCGGCGTTGTTGTCGCGCAGAAATTCGCATTTTCCGCTCGGACTTTCCTCGCATGGCTCGGCATCATCATCGAAATAGGCAAAGTCAGGATCGAGCATGCCGATGGCTTCGCTCGCATCGTCAATCTCAATCAGTTCCATCCCGCATTCTCCACTTTCCTCGGTGCCAGTGACTTGTGCAAACCATTTATCACCTCAAGCGAACGAATGTGTTGCGAGTGAGCGTTGATCGCTTTCATGCTTATCCGGTTGACGCCCACAGTCCTACATCTTGTGGTCATGTTAGTTCACGCCGGACGCGCACAGGACAACCCCTGTTCTGGCAAAACCCAAGCGTGAGGGGTCCGATTGCTTCCTCGCACTTCGGACAGACCGTTAATGCCGATGGTGATACTTCGATAGTTTCGACCGGCGCGTAGGCGTGTTCAGCTTTCTCGACGTACATCGCAACTGGCGGCTGCCACGAAACGACGCGCAGGATGATTGATCCGCCAGCGTTTAGCTGCTCTAGCTCTTTCGGCGTTGGTTCCCATGCACTCTCACACCAACCATTCCCTTGGCGTGGGTCGCCTGTCGTGCGGATTGCAAGGTGGCCACAATCGCCATCCTTATCGGGACGCCAGCCAGCGGGCGCGCCAAGCCAATGTGAGGCCCCTATAATGCGACGGGAGATCATGGTTGCTCTCGCTGATTATTGGCAATGATAAGTTCATCGCACAGTTCGGCAATCGTCATTTCCGACGGCAATTCTTGAGCAACGGCTAAGACGATGGCGCGCGTAAGATCAAAACTGCGATGCCGTTGCGGTTGCGCAAGGTGATACTTGGTCGGCGTCGCCTCGACAGTGCAGGCGCTTTCAATCGCGTCTTTAATCTCACTGCGCATGGGGCCTCCTACATCTAGTGGGTTTCAGAGTTTGTGGGTGTCAACCGGATAAGCATGATCGCTTTCAACTGCATGTTGTCGCCGCGGCGAAGTCCGCATGACCAGCCGCAGGTGCAATGGAGCGATGTGCTGGCGCCGACATTGCCGCCGATCCAGGGTGTGTGAATCTTGTGATCGCGCACCAATTGCCGGCCGATCAAATCGCAAATTCGCGCGCCGCTGGTGGTGAGGGAATGATATTTCTGACCGTCGAGTAATTCGGCCAATTTCAATTCACGCAATTGCCGAAAGGCTGATCGATCAAAGGGCGCGGCCTCGTATTTCTCTTTCATCGCGCGCCAGATCGCCTGATGCGATATGCGTCGGCTCATTTGCAGAAGCGCGAGTTTTTGCTGCGTCGATAAAGGTTCGATGTTGGCTTCCGCCGGCGGCTGATATTCGACGCGCGGCGCGATCTGCATCCGCTCAGGTAACGGTGTCCAAGTCCAAGCCTTTGCGATTGCGGTACTCATGACAAACACTCCACACAAAAGGATTACACAGACATAGAACTGCGCCGTGGCACTTCGCCGGTTACACGATGACGGAAAAGGCCACGGCGCTATCCCGCCGCGCATGGGTTGGGGCAGGGGGTAATGTGCGCGGAGGGAATTCATGATCAGGCAGTTGGGGTTGCCGGTGCAGTAGTCGCCATGCCAGGGGCAGTAGTCGAAGTGATCGGGGTGTTTGCCGTGACGGCCGCTGCAACAGTCGGGACCGCCGAAGTCAATGACGCATTGTTCGCAGTGATGGCGTCGACCGCTGCCTTCACGTCGGCGTCGTCGCTGGCATCGCTCGCGGCAATGGCGGCCTGGAGTTGCGTCGTCAGATCGGCATTGGATTTCACAAATCCGTTGAGCGCGAGCGCCGCTGATGTAGTGGCGTCGGTATTAGCCTTCACGGTTGCTGTGAGGGCATCGAGTGTAGCCTTTGTGGCCATGGTGTCGATCTCCTGGTCTTCGATGATGATGCCCAGCATGAATCTGAGTTCAAGAGCCCATGCTGGCGCATCGGTCCATGGGTCTTGATTGTGATGATGGTCGAGGGCGAAGAGTTTCATGTGAGACAATTTCTGCTTTTGGTTTTGGATGCGAATGACTGGTGATCAGGGGTCGGTGCGCAAAGTAGGAACAAGGCGATATGCGATGCCATCCGTCACGACGTATCCGGACTTGACGTTGATGCGGTCCTGATTAATCGAAAGCCATGTCGCGCAAAGAACGCCGGCGACAAAGAAAAGCATTGCTATCCAGGCATATCGATCAAACATTTTGGGAATGCCTTTTTTCATCGTTCGATCACCAGTCACGATTCCAGAGCGGTCATTGTCTCAAATCCTTTTTTGAACGCCGCTTCCGGTTTTCGGAATTGCCGGACGATGATTGCCAGGGCGCGGTTGATATCCGCCCGACCGTAAAAGATTGGAATCCGGTCTCACGTAACGGTTTTCAACTGATCTAACCGTTCGCGTTTCATTCGGACTGATCGCTACAATTTCCGGCTCACTGCGCCGGCGGGTGCTCGTCGCCGCACTCTCATCGATGCGCTTCGCTATCAATATGCAAGCGAGAAAGACACATGATGCAACAATCGAGATCGAGCAAAACCAAAATATCTCTAACCACATATGCAAGCCTCCGATCACCGGTCAGGATTCCAGAGAGGTCATTGTCTCAACCCGAAACGCAGACCCAACCCGTTTGATTCATGCCGAGTCGCCGCGCGGCGCCGCGCGCGAGATCGAGCTTCACGCCCATCGCGTGCGCGATGCCGTAGGGCCCGTGATCGTTCACCCGAATAGTGAGCGATTTTCCGGTATGCGGATTGGAGACATTCAAAATGGTGCCGATTGGATAGATCCTGCTCGCCGCCGTGTTGCCGTTGGCGTTGAAAACCTCACCGTTCGCCGTGCGCCGGCCGCTCCAATAGAACGAGGCGGCGACTTCGTGCCCAGCACAGTTCCCGGTCGGTCTGACGTGCTGAAAAAACCAAGGGAAGCCGCGCGCATCGGCCGTGCGCATCAAAAGCATGAAGGCGAAGATTGCGATTGCCGCCATGAGAAGCATCGCTGCAATGCCAGAGACGATCCCGAGCTCTTTGCTGGCGCCGAGCAAGCCAGCGGATCGTTCTTGATTGAAGGTGAAGCCTAGCGGTTTATAGAAGCCCATGCTGCTGTCCCCCGAATGTGTTAGCTTTCCCCGGTCAGTATCCAGGGAGGTAGTCATGTTGCGTTTGCGTGAAATCAAAACGGTCGAAGCCGATGACACCGAACCAGAATGGCTCTTGGTCACATTCGAAGGTAAGACCGACTATGCGGACGTGACGATTACCCTGCATGTCGAGCCTCAGAAGAACGACCAGGCCGTGCTGGAATCCGCGCGCGTCGTTCTTCGCGATACCGTCGATCAGCTTCATCGCGAGATAATTGAAAATGCCGTACAGAAACCTTGAGTAGGTCTCTGATCTCTACGAGCAGCACTTCAATGCGGTCGGTTGGAAGGCTCATTGCCCCTCCCTGATTTGGTGAGGGGCGGATTAGATGCCTCCCCCTGAATCAGTGGGGAGAGTGTAGCGATATACGCTACGTTGTCAACAGCAGGTAGCGAAAATCACTACGGTGTTTTTGGGGCCTGTTTCCCGGAACATCAGGAAGGGACTCGTATAGGGTCGAAAAAATTAGAGGGTGATGCCGGATTGCCCGCAGACCTGGTGGACGGATGCAGTTTTGTCGTCCGTCCCGCCCATTGCAGCGACAGCAAAACCCTTGTCCGCGAGGATGCCGAGAAATGGCTTTTCGCCGGTGTAACCACCATAGCTGTTTCGCGCGTTCACATATCCGCAAACAGTGATCACACCTTCGCTGTTTTTGCCGCCCCGCATTGTGCCGAACCTTGCGGATTCGGGATCTTTAAGCGACCTGATGACGCCGGCGCGGACGTATTCCATTTGCGTTTTTGTTAGCATTACAGGCGTCAACTGCTCTAGCTGCACCACTGGCGGCGTCGAAGGCCGGGATGTATATGCCGACGGCGCCGCGCAGCCAGCGAGCAGGAAAGCAAAAAGTAGCATTGCGTGCGGTCTCATAGGTCAAGCACCGTTCGTCGAACACGTCCAATGACTTCCAGATCGCGTTTTCGCTTCACAAAAATGGGCTTGTAAATTTGATCAGATGAGTTCGGCTCTAAATACGGGGGAGGTCCCGCATGCCATCGCTTATATGTGGTCTCTCCCCTCACCGAAAAGACGTAGCACTTGCCCGAAACCAGGACGCGATCCGACTTATCCACCACAATGATCGAACCTTCGGGCGAAACCCTATCCATCGATCCACCTTCGACCTTGAGGGCGAAAAAATCTCCCCTGCCGAGATCCGCAAATGCGAGCAGAGGCACGTCTTCGATAGGAATCTGTGACTTCGATTCGGTAAACCGGCCGGCCCTTACCCAATCGATTAAAGGGACCTTCGCTGGGACGTTTGGGGATGGTATAGACAGCCCGGTTGTAGCCTCTATCGCCAATAACTCATCAGCGGCCACGGATCGATCTCCTGCGATCATTTTATTCACAGCCGCGCGATCCACATTCCGGCGTAACTCCTTTGTAATGCGGCGCGCCAGTTCGGCTTGACCGCCGGCAATTTTTACAGCCGAAGCAACCCATTGGTTCAAAGAACGAATTTGCATGCGAATAATGTAGCGTAGAACGCTACATCCGTCTGTTGTGGGTTTCGCTACATGAGGCTTGCCATCCGTAGCGCGAATCGCTACAAATGCTCCCGTGGAACCCGCACAGACAATCATTCGCAAGTTAGGTGGCCCGAATGCCGTGGCGAAAATCGCCGGGCTACATCGGACAAGGGTTTCCAGTTGGCAGCGTTCGCGCGCTGCTGGTGGTACTGACGGACGAATTCCCCAAAAGCACATTCAGGCGCTACTCGCGTTCGCGCGCGAACAGGGTCTCGATCTAAAGGCCGAAGATTTTCTCGACAACGAAGCCCAATCCGCCCCTCGCCCTGAAACAGCAGGGGTGGCGCGATGAGTTCTGCACAAGCTCGCGGCATCGTCAAAAACCCTAGTGCTTTGCCTCAGACTGTAGAGGCGATTTACGTGGATCATGGAGTGCGCCTATGGACTGCGCTGCAACGATCTCGCGCGCGAAAAAAGCCGCATGGCCTAATCGAACTTCGATGCGCTGAAATTCGGATGTTCCGACTTGGACGCGGCGGGCACTTCGCCAATCTCAATTATGACACCGCCCTTGCTGTCATGAACCATCATGGCAAGGGGCTGCTCGGCACCGAGGAATTCTTCGCTGCCGCCTTCGGTGTGACCGAAAGAACGTCCCGGCGCAGCGACCCGCGCGTTACCGGCCTCGATGCACCGCGCACCAGCAAGTTCGGCGTGATGCAGGCGACCGGAAACATGTGGACGTGGGGACACGACGGCGATCCCGACGAGCCACAAGCTTCTCTCTTCGGCGGCGCCTGGAGCTTCGGCGCGATCTGCGGGTCGCGCGCGTCGAACTGGTACGTCACTCCGTCGCTCTCGTACGACGGCATCGGGGCGCGCGGCCGCTGTGACCACCTGCAACCTGAATATCCGTCGCGATAGCGACGGCTCGTGAGCGCCGCTTGTGGCGGCGGCGTTAGTTCCCAGTCAGTAGCGCGTGCGTGTTTCCCATTTTCACAGAAGGGAAAGCCATGTCTGGATTCTGGCGCAGACTATTCGGCCGCAAGGACGAATTCGACTTCGATGACGAGCTCGCAAAGCTGGTCGCCCAGATGCCGCCAACTGCGGCAACACCTGCCGCTGAACTTCGCAAACCCACGCGCTCATCCGAAGAGGCAAGATGGCCGCCCCACGTTCTGCCTCGCACACCGACATCGACCCCCATGCCAAAGAACATCGCAAAGTCGAAGGCGCCGAAGCGTGTTGCCAATGCGCGACCGTCGGCAAAATCTAAAACCCATAAGAGCAGGTTATGACCACCCTTCGCATCCATCTGCCCGCCATCACCGAGCCGTCGATCGGCGTGCCTTTGCCGCTGCAATTGGTGGCCGCACTTCAGGCGTCATATACGGACGGCGGCGTTACGTCACCGCGCGCGTCGAGCCAGCCGGCTGCCTGGCCCATCTTTAAAATGCAGGCGGCAAGGTGGCGCGCCACCATCGGGTTCAATAATATTTCGATCTCGCTGCCGCCGCGCGTCGCCATGCGAAATCCGATGCCGGCGTTTAAGAGGCCGACGGAAAAGGCCTCGACCTGCGGCATGGCCAAGAGCTCGCGCTCGTTGATCGGCTCGGGCTTCTTGTCATCCATCGCCCGCGACCACTCTTTCATCTCCGCATCCGTGAAGGCCGTGCGTCGGTTCATCGTCGTTCCTTCCGAAAAATTTGCCCAACTCATCATAAAGCCTTTTCGAGCGGGAGGGTATGCAATGACCACCCTTCGCGCGATCCACAACCGCAACGGCGAGGTTGATCGCTTTATCCCTGACCATGTCAGCCGGGTGGGTGAGATTAACTGGCGCCCGATGCCTCCGAGCGCTGCTCGCCTTTCACCGTTGTGGATTATCCCCGCCCTTCTGCTCGCAATCGTGGCCGTGGTGCTCGGTATCGGTCACCACCTTCACGACAACCCTGGCCGCGCGGCTGCCTCGCAGGCCGGGGTTTTTGTTTCCGGCGGGGAACGGGCGCCATGAGCAACTTCGACTTGAAACTGCCGCGCTGGACACATGCAGAGGACGCGTTCCTGCGCGCACAGTGGTTAGCCGGCGCTTCCATGTTGACGATTGCTGGAATACTGTACGGCAGATCGCGCGGCGCGGTCGCAGGTAGGATCTCACGGCTACACCTCAAGCTTTCCAAACTCGAGCGCTTACGCCGCATTTCAGCGGGATCCGCGATCGGTCGGGGAGCGGCGCCATGAGCCACGCCCAGCACATCGCCACCGCTTTAATGTCTTGGCTTGCTCGGCGTTGGCACAATCTTGGTGACGTGCGCCAGCATATTATCGCTAAACGATTCATGCTTATCCGGTTGACACACACAGGTACTAGATGTTGACGCTGGCCGAACCGCACATGACCGAACCGCAGCCGCAACAGGTAGTGGCTACGGCGCGCGCGCGCGGAACCGTGGCCGCGCTCTACGTCGCCGATGGTGGATGCTATTGCGACCTGCCCGGCGTTGAGCCGTGGGACGAAGCCAAGGACGCGCGCACCTATGCTGGCCCTTGGCCGGTCGTGGCGCACCCGCCCTGCCAGCGGTGGGGAGCGATGGCGTCGGTCAATTACGCTCGGTGGGGCGGCGAACATAATCGTCCCGGCAACGATGGCGGATGCTTCGCGGCCGTGCTTGCCGCTGTCCGCAAATGGGGCGGCGTTCTCGAGCATCCAGCCAAATCGCGTGCATGGGCTTACTACGATCTCCCGAATCCGCCCTCGCATGGCTGGATACGGACGTTCTGTGGCGGGTGGGTCTGCGAAGTATGGCAATCGGCTTACGGTCATCGCGCTGCGAAAGCCACATGGCTTTACGCTGTCGGCTTGGACCCGCCTCAATTGAACTGGCTGCGCTTGCCGGGAACACATCAAATCGGGTTTCACGACCAGCGCGGACCTGATCGCAACAAGCCGACGCTCAGCCGACGTGAGGCAAGCGCGACGCCACTTGCGTTCCGAGATTTGCTGATCTCGATTGCGCGCGCGGCGCATCCCGACGCTACAGGTAGATAGCCATGGAGACACAATATGTGGGGTCATTTTCAGCCTGTGTGTGTCAACCGGATAAGCATGAAACGATTTGAACGCCACCAGGCTGTAGGCCGCCATCTTTTGCTCATCCGCATCGGCGGTGCTTGCGGCCGCCTTCTGCAACGATGCCTCAGCATCGCCCATGATCTGCGCGATGAAAGTGACCGGGTTGCTGGTGTTGGCGGCGATGTGAGCCAGCAGCGTGAACATCACGGTTTCAACGGCCACTTGGCGGCCGCGCATCTCGGCAGTGAGTTCTTCCATTTTGCCCCCCAATTCAAGTTGGCGCCGCAGCCACTCTCTGCTGCGGCGCTGGGCACCGACTGTGGCCGCTGGCGCGCATTGCTGCAAGCCAATGAGGCCGCACAATGAGCCACGCCCAGCACATCGCCGATGTTCTTTCCACGCTGATTGGCGTTACTGAAATCATCATCAAAGACCATGCATGGCTCATCGACATGGCAGCGCTGGTCGATCTCGACACCGAAGTCGACAACGCGCGCGCCCTCATGATCGAAGGCGGCAATCCGATCGGGGCGGAAGCCTCGATGCTGATCGAATGTCTCGCGCATGTTGGTCGCTGCCGGGGCACGATTGAGCGCGATCTCGAAACAAAATGGTTGGCAATCGCCGCGGCGCTCCTGCCGATGGTGCAGGAAAATCTAGCCGAAGCGTTCGAGCGCTTGCGTCCGATGCCGGCTGATCATGTCGCCCGGGGGGGGCAGTATAGGTGAGCAAAATGAGCAAGCGCGTAAAATCATCGGCCAAGAAAAAGCCCGCGAAACGCACCTTCAAGACTTTGAAGGCGGCAGGCCGCGCGATCATGGAAAGAAACACGCGCGCGCAAGCGATGGTGCGTGCCCGGATACGTGCCTCAGCACCTGGATTGAGCGTGGTTTGTCCTATCTGCAAAGTGCCTAAAGACATGTGGTGCCTACGCCGGCGGCAATCAGGCAGCGTCGTGGTGGCGAGTGATCTTCATGCCGACCGCGTTGATGCCGCGCGCATGAAAGCTAAAGTGAAGCTCGGCACCGGCACGCCGGCCGCGCCCGACGCGATGACGCGGCGGATTGAGCGGCTGGAGATGCCGAAAGGCTTTGGACCGCGTCCGGCGAATACGCGCTGGCCGGCCGAGATATCGATCGGCAAGCGGCATCGCAAGGAATTTGGCGACATCGAGGCACTGGCGCTTTCCTACAACGAGCGCGGCGCCATCATCCAGCCGATCGCGATCACCACCGACAACAAGCTGATCGCCGGCGAACGCCGCATCAAGGCCTGGCTGCATCCGAAATCTAACTTCCGCGATCAGCCCATGCCCGTGCACGTGATCACCGTCGATTCCATCGTCGCCGGCGAGTGGGATGAAAACGCTCACCGTAAAGACTTCACACCATCAGAAGCCGTTGCCATCAAGCGCGAGATCGAAGTGCTGCTCAAAAAGCACGCCAAGGATCGCCAGCGCGCGCACGGCGGCACGACCCACGGCAAAAAATCAAACGCAACCGACAAACTCAATGTCCGCGACCGCGCCGCCGCGATGACCGGAAAGAAACGCAGCTCGCTCGACAAGGCAGAAAAGATCGAGGCCGCCGCCGAGCAAGATCCCAAGCGGTTCGGCAAGCTGCGCGACGATATGAATCGCACCGGCCGCGTCAATGGTCCTTTCAAGCGCCTGCAGGTAATGCAGCAGACCGATGCGTTGAGGAAGGCGCCATCACCGCTGCCGATGTGCGGGCCCTACATGGCGCTCTCGATCGACTATCCATGGCCGGCCGAACGCGATGCCGAGCAGATCGACATCGATAAGCGCGGGCGCTCGATGCGCAACTATCCCGAAATGGCGATCCCGACCGGCGAGAAGCTTTTCAAATCGAAAGAATTCCGGGCACTGATCGCGCCGGATTGCACGGTCTACTTCTGGACCACGAATTTCCACATGGAAGAGGCTTTCGTGCTGCTCAACGCCATGGGCTTTTCTGGCCACTCGACCATCGGCACCTGGGTGAAGAATAAAATGGGCCGCGGCCAGGTGCTGCGCGGCCAGACCGAGCATTGCATCATCGCGACGCGCGGCAAGCCGACCATCAATCTCACCAACCAGACCACGGCCTGGCAGGGCAACGGCTGGGACGTGCGCGAGGACTCGCGCAAGCCCGATGCATTCTACGCCATGGTCGAGGAACTGACGCCGGCGCCGCGCTATGCGGAGATATTCTCGCGCGGCGGGCGCAACGAAAAGTGGGATTGCCATGGCGACCAGGCCGGAGAGTTTACGCCGGCGCCGGCCAAGACCGAGCGCAAGTCTAAATCGGTCCGCCGCACGCTGCCCGGCCGCAGCGCCAAGCTGATCAGCTTTGCCGAAAAGCACGGTCACATCGTCTCTATGACGATCGATGCCGCGACGAATGAAAGCGTCGGCACCTGCGCCTGCGGCTTCGAACATCGTGAGCAACGCGACGAGCTCGCCCAGGACGATCCGGAAGGCATCAAGCTTCGCATCGCGCGCGCGAAGGCGATGGATGCCGTGGTCACAGAACACTGGCGTGAACAATGTGAGGCTCAATCTAAGCCGACCGCGGATGAACCGGCGGCTACGGCGCCGGCGGGAAATGGTGAAAAGTCTGCCAAGTCTGCCGCCATTCCCGCCGGCGATTCCGAACAGCTCAAAATCCCTGGCTTCCTCGATCGCAACGCGCCGGCAGCGGAGGCCGCAGAATGAGGCCGGATGTTTGGTACGATCGGCGCGTCGGTGACAACGTGGTGCGCGTGCGCCACTTCCATAACGCGCCACTGCGCGTGCAGGCGCGTCCGACTGAGCCAGCGCAGATCATCATCCTGCCGGTGATCCGCATCGAGCGCCGGCGGCGAGATATTCCCTCCGTATTTTGTTTCGAACTGCCATGTGACTGCGGCGAGTCTGACATTCGCGAACAGCCGCCGCCTTAACCGGCGCAGCTGACGGTTTCACTCAAGTAGCCATTGCGTCGCCGCGGGACGTTTTCCCGCCACGGGAGAGCTTTGCGCCGCACATGACCCTCTTCGGACGCCGCATCATCGTCACCACGCTCGATCCGGTCCCACGCCTATTCCGCGCGGCATCCGGTGTGCTGGTGATGAACGCGCGCGAGATCGAGGCCTTCGAGCAGCATGACCATGGCGTATTCGCGATGGTGGTCGACATCTGCAAGGCCGAGGACATGGCGGAAGCAATCCTGCAGCTGTGCCCGCGGCGCGCGCGTCGGCGCCGGCCATTCTCACCCTCGGCGCGGCTTTTCATGCTCGGCGCGGTGTCGCCGGGCCGACGCGAAAACATCATGGAGAAGCGATCGTGAAGCAATCAAAGGCTATGTCGCTGATCGAGAGTCTACTCAATATCGCGGTCGGCTTCGGCATTTCGCTGGGCGCGCAGGTGTTCTTTCTACCGCTGCTCGGGGTGACGATCGACTTCAAGCAGAACCTTTATTTTGCGCTGATCATGACGGTGATCTCGATCGCGCGTTCCTTCGCGCTGCGGCGGGTATTCGAGATGCTGCACATCCGTCGGCCGCTGTCGCCGGCAATGCATGCAGTGATCGCCGAGCGCTTCCACCAGATCGAGGGCGAGGGCTTCGGGACTTCCCATGATGATGGCCATGCTGCCGGCGAATTGGCGCGCGCCGGTGCTTGCTATCTGGCGATCGCCGGGCGCGGGCAAGCTGGCGATCCGCCGCGGCTGTGGCCGTGGGCTGACCAATGGTGGAATCCGAAGGATACGCGCCGCGACCTGGTGCGCGGCTTGGCGCTGGCATTAGCCGAGCTCGAGCGCTTCGACCGCAAGCGAAAGAGGGGGGTATATGAGCAAGTTGCGACCGATCGCTGCGGTTAAGCTCCCCGGCGTGAAAGTGCAGCTGCCGGCCGGGGCGCGGCCCGAGCTGTTCTGGATTCCACCAACGGGACTCCTGGTCGATGAGGCCTATCAGCGTGGGCTCTCGAAAGAATCCTATCGCCTGATCCGTAAGCTTGCTGCCGGCTTTGCCTGGAACCGAATGAAGCCGCCGATCGTGGTCAAGACCGAGAGTGGATGGCATGTGATCGACGGCCAGCATACCGCGATCGCCGCCGCATCGATCGGACTCAAGGAAATTCCGGTATTAATGGTCGAGGCCGGAACAGCGCAGATCCGCGCCGCCGCTTTCGTCGGGCACAATACCGATCGCATGAGAGTGTCGCCTATCGCAGTTTACCGGGCAATGGTGGCGGCCGAGGATCCCGATGCTCTCGATGTTGCGAACGTATGCCGGCGCGCCGGCGTGAGGATCTGCGCCTTCAACAATGCGAGCGTGGTCGCCGAAGGCGACACCATGGCGATCGGCACCATCCGGGCGCTGATCAAGAAACGTGGCGTGCGCAAGTCGCGTTTCGTGTTGGAGGCGCTTCGCAAGGGCCGGCTGGCGCCGATCTCGGCGCATGAGATCGCTGCGGCCGACCGGCTGATGCATGGGCTGCCGCCCGGCTGCGACATGGATGTTCTGGCGGCGATCGTGCGCGCCGACCCCGACGGCTTCCATCTCGCGCGCGTGAGCGCAGTCAAGCAGAAGAGGCTCGTGTGCGACGTTCTGGCGGAACGCTGGGCGGCCGCACTGGCGAAGGTGAAGGTATGACCAGCGCTGCGCGCCTGAATAATAAACACATCGTTGTGCTGCGCACGTTGGCCAAGTGCGACACCACCGCGCGCGGCATCACACTTCCGAAGTGGATGAGGCGGCCATCGATTCACCCATGCTTATCCGGTTAACGCACACAAACGCTGAGACCTACTAGATGTTGATGCCACGGATCATCTGTCGGTTTTCTTGCGGCGCGGCCTCGGCTGTCGCCACCAAGTTGACGCTTGGCAAATATGAGCGTGAACGCATCGAAATAAGTTATTCGAACCCCGGCTCAGAACACCCCGATAACGAGCGTTTTTTGGCCGACTGCCAGAGGTGGTTCAATCATCCTATTACCGTCCTGAAATCGGACAGATACGCCGATACATGGGCTGTGTGGGAGGGCGTGCGGTTCATCACTTCGAAAGCAGGAGCCCCTTGCACGGGCATCCTAAAGCGAGAGCCGACCTACGCGACGGCCAGGCCAGATGACATCCTTGTCTTTGGCTATACGGCCGAAGAAAAGGACCGGGCGGAATCCTTCCGCAAGCAAAACTTTGAAATTGTGTTCGAAACGCCGTTGATTGAGGCGGGTCTGACCAAGACAGACTGTCTCGCGATGATTGAGCGCGCCGGGATCAAACTGCCAGCCATGTACCTGCTTGGCTATCACAACAACAACTGCGTTGGCTGCCCAAAGGGCGGGATGGGCTACTGGAACAAGATCAGGAAAGACTTCCCCGAGGTATTTGAGCGCATGGCAGCCCTACAGCGCGATCTAGGCCGAGGATCGGCGTTCTTCCGAGACGGACGGCACAAAGGCGCTAAGCGGATCACGCTGGACGAATTAGCCCCCGACCGAGGCAACCACGATACCGAACCGAAGATCGAATGCTCAATGCAATGCTACGCCGCAGAACGGAATTTTACATGACCACAACATCTAGGGCTGTGTGTCTAAACCGGATAAGCATGGATACCAAGGGAGGTATGCGTGGGACGCAACCGGATAGGCATGGATTCACCTGTGGCGTCGAAGCCTGATCGAGATTTGGTATCGGCAATCGCCGAGCGGAGCGTTTGAGGGGCCGTTCTTCCGGCTCACCGAGATCGGCGCGTTTCTCGCGCTGAAGTTTTTCCCGGCACCTCGCGGGCTTTCAGGGGCGGAGAATGGCAATGGGAAAGCAGGCTAAGCAAAACGGCAAAGAGCGTGCCGTGCTGGTGACGACGCAGCATCGCGGCGTGTTCTTCGGCTACGCCACGAAAACAGACGGCGCGATCATCAATCTGCGCGCGGCGCGCAACTGCCTCTATTGGTCGAAAGATGTGAAAGGCTTCATCGGGCTCGCCACCGCCGGCCCGATCGGCGGATCGCGTGTCGGACCGCCGGCCGATATCGAGCTGCGCGACATCACTTCGGTGACGGCCGTGCTGCCCGAAGCCGTCAAGGTTTGGGAGAGCGCGCCATGGAAATAAAGTCGGCACAAGTCGCGCTGTTGCGCGGCGCCGTGCCGGCCGATCTTAACTCCGGCTACGGCGACGGCTACGGCTACGGCTACGGCTACGGCTACAGCGACGGCTACGGCGACGGCTACGGC
>QGNH01001528.1_pt1 | contig 18586 bp, 24 predicted proteins | sample 1735481 | NCBI WGS metagenome assembly QGNH01 (sample SAMN09239004, study PRJNA386568) | Viral metagenome, whole genome shotgun sequencing project.
GTCCCCACCAAGTCGCTCTGCTTCGTCCCCTGGACGATAAGCTCAGGCACCTTATCAGGATGCCCAGACTGGATAGCCTGTTGAATGGCGACTTGGGTACTACGCTTGTAGCTATTCCAGTCTTCCTGAGTAATATTGTTGGGCTTACCCGTAGGGCCTAGCCGGCTATCTGCGACGGACTGGGCTAGTTTATCAGCCTCAGACTGATTTTTCTTAGCCTCGGAGTCGTAGAGGGTCGTCCTCGCTTTAGCCTCACCAGCTTCAATCGGGGCCATCATGTTATTCCGAGCCGTAGTGGACTTAGCCGCCTGGGTCTCAGCCGTATCCTTATCCAAGTCGGCCTGAGCTTGTTTACTAACATAGGGGAGCTTGGCGTTGCTCTCAGCCGTCCGGGCCTGAGCCGCCATAGTCTCAGCCCGCCGCTCCTCTATCTCAGAACTCGCCGCCTCAATTTGTTTCGAGACCAATTGGCTCTTGCGAACCTCCTGTAGGGCGTCCAACCCCTCTTGCCCATACTTCCGCATGATAGCATTCTGTTTGGCGTCCGGGTCCAACGTGGGGTCGGCAAGGATCTGCGATACACCCTCGCTAACTTGTTGCTTCTTTTTAGCCGCAATGACCCCTCCTAGCAGAGTACCAATACCCTGTCCCAAATCCCCAAACCTAGTATCCTGAGGTACGTTTGGCATTAGAATTGCCTATGCAAAGATGAAGGGTAGAAGCTCGGACAAACCGGCGAAGCCACTGCTAGCGGACGTACCCGCGCCGAGATAGCTATCAAGTAGGCTAGAAGTGACGCCATCCGCACCCGCACTACCCGCTGCTGCGCCCCCGCTGAATAGGCTCTGGAGCCCTCCACTAGAGGCGAACCCGCTGAGAAGGGAGGGAATGAGCCCAGTGCTACCCCCTTGGGTAACAGCCTGTTGCGTCGGCGAAAGGCTAGCCTGAGTGCCGAGTTGGTAGCTGGTATTGCTCTGAGTGAGCGGGGCTAGATAGTTCTGCCAGTTAGCCGTGTCCTGTGTCTGAGCGATATTGTAGGGCACCGCCCCGGCGTTGAGGGTAGAGATAAGGTTCTCAAGGGTAGAGCCCTGAGTGGTAGAGGGCAGACTGGTAGTGCTGGGAGCCACACTCAAGAGCTTAGCCAAGTTTCCCTGATTAGTGAGGGCGGCAGTCTGATTAGCCTCCTCGGCACCGAGGGTGTATTGGGAGCCCTGCTGAGCTAGAGTCTGATCAAGGTTAAGCCCCGCCTGTTGCCGGGCATTCATGGCGTCGGAGGAATAGGCACCACCCGCCCCGGCCCCATACTTACCCGCAATCCCCGGAAGGATCTGGGTATTGAAGTCGGTGAGGAGAGGCTGGGCCACCCCCTGTTGAAACGCCGCCGAGGCTGTACTCGGATCAATCGTCGGAGTTGGCGCTGTAAGGGCCTGGGTAAAGGCGTCTAGTGCCGTGCTGGTGGCAGTGTTCTGCTGCCCCGTAGGAGCCGAGTTGAGGCCGCTCGCCGCATTCTCAAGGCCGGTAAGGCTAGTGGTTTGGAGATTGGAAGGGCCAGCCGCCGTAGGGCCGGTGTAGAAAGCCGTCTGCGAGCCCGGCGCTAGAGTGCCCGCCTGTATCCCGCTGAGAAGCTGATTGAGGGTCGCCTGTTGCTGTGGGCTAGTCGTCGGCTGATTGCTTACAGACGGGGCGCTACCGAATAGAGAACTAAATACACTACTCATTAGATCCTCCAATCATCCTTCCGAAAGCCCATGAGGATAAAGTCCCTCAACTGGCCCCCCTTAACGATCACATCCCTAAGCCTCCCCTCATGGCGAAACCCAAGGCTAGCCGCCATCCGCACGGCGGGGGTATTGTCGCTATGGATACTCGCCCATACCTTAATCAGGCCATGGTCCTTGAACAGCTTTCCCATAGCGTACTTAATAGCCATCTTGGCTATGTAGCCGCGATACCCCTTCATAAACCCAACGTGTAGCTCGGCGGCGATCATAGTCCGCTGCTCAAACTGCACATAACCGATCATATGGCCCTGATAGGTCACGGGATAGGTGAAGACACTCCCCCTTTTGAGGAACGCCTCAAAGTCTATGTTCTCCGCCGTAGGAACAAGATCATCTGCCATGGCCGAGTAGATGTCTGGCCGGCGAAGGAACTCCGCGACATAGGGGACATCGAACTCTGTATGAACCTCTATCACCACAGGCTCTCAGGCAAGTACTCTAACGTTAGGAACTGTAGAAGGAAGGTAGGATCTGTGCCGCTGAATTGAAAGGCAATATAGTTGTAAACGAACTGATTTGTCAATTGAAAAATTGTAGTGTTGCCGGTTCCCCCATCTAAACTAAAGGTTCCGAGGTCCATATAAGTGCCGGCGTGATCCAACGCCACTCCGATAGTTACTTCCCCAACCCCAGATATTAACACCCTATTGAGCCTATTCTTAATCCTATCGTTGCCGAAGTCCTTGGTCTGTAATAGCCAAGGTATAGTTACCCCATTGTCGGTAGTGGAGACGTAATCATAAGCTAGGACTTGTCCGCTAATGTCGGAGAATAGCAGAAGGGAGGCCGCACTGGCATAAACGTTAGCGTTCCAGGCATAGGTGTTCTGAGCCCAAGTACCCTGGGCTTCTGCCCATGTCACGCCGCTGATGCGCAGGTAGCTGCCAGAACCGGCTATTTGATCGTTTAGTACACGGATGGTCCAAACGTTATCGCCTATGTCCAGCTTAAAGCCTACATTGAGCGCCCCAGCACCATTGGTTCGGATGAATAGGAAATAAATATCCTGATATTTGTCGTAGACTGCCAAATTAGCATAGGCCAATCCCACGTCCATACTGCCAGTGACGGGGTAGATAGTGTATTGTACATCATCTCCTAGAGGAGTGTAGTCATAGCCGCCTTCATAGAGATAAATGTTCGAGTTCCCGGCGAAGATATGCTTGCCGCCAATGTCTACCGTGGTCTGATAGCCCATAGCCCCTTCCTCGGTAATCATATACTCGAAGAAGTAGGTTTGATCTAGGATGCCTAGATAGGTGCAGCGCATAATGCTGCGGGAGCGGTAGATGATTAACCAGCCGGCTAGGATAAGCGCGTCATAGATGAAATCATCCGTATCGGGTTGGGGATAGGTGGCGGCGAGCCCAGTGCTCCAGTTGGTAATGTCCCCTTGATCCGACACACGGATCTGATAGGGGTAGGCAACGCCGTTCTCGACTGTGTTGAGGAGGAATAGTTGTTCATGAAACACTACCATTGCAAAGCATGTAGTGTTTGTAGGTAGACCGGGGACCGGCGCGAGGACGCTGCCATTGAAGTACATAACCGGATCGACGGCATTAGAGAAGACTAGATAGCCTTGAGCCGGCCACGGCACCCAACGGGTAGGGAGATTTACATTACCATTAAGCGCCACGCCAAGGTTAACCACATTCCCGCTAGCCGCCGCCGAAGGTAGGCCCGGCGAGATGTTTACCGTGGTGCCGGCTACGCCAGTAATGAGACAAGTATGCCACTGATTATTGTTGAGGTTGATGCTAATGGCGTAGCCGCCAATAAAGCCGGTTGAGCTAGCAACTACTATAGATGTAGCGTTAGCCGCCGCTGGGGCGGTGAGGGTCGTCGCCGCCGTGGGACAAATAAACCAATCCAGTACCCCAGCATCCCATTGGTAGATAGTTGCCGTGGTTGCTAGTAACAGGATAGAGGCCCCTGAGACTAGCTGTAGTTGCGCGGAGTTTTGGGGAACTCCCAGAACCGGCGAGCCAAACGGACCATAACCCGTCTCAACCTTGAGAACATCCTTAAACTCCCTAAGGTTATAGCTGTAGAAGTGTTCCGAATTGTCTATCTGGTTCCTGTTCGTAGAGGTATTGATACCACCCGAAAGGGTAGTAGTCATAGTATCGTAGGTTAGGAGAAGGGGGTCGGTCAAACTATTGTGCCGGTAGCGTCAACCCAGTGGGAGCCGTTCCACCAGATAGGTTTATTGAGGGTAGTGTCGAAAAAGCTCTCGCCGGGCTGATGGAGGGTGGGGCGAGTTGAGGTTGCTCCTGCCTGTCCAATGTTAGTGTTAACGGCATTGGCGACCGACTGAAAGTTAGTTTGAATGTCGTTGAGGATCGGAGCTAAGTTCCTCTGTAGCTCCGGGAGATTGTCCGATCCTCTTAGCACCGTAGCCGGTTTGTTTATTGACAATCGTTGCATGGCCTAATCCTAGGATAGAGGAGACTTGCCCAAACCCTTTAGCAATCTCATCCCTCGCGCTCTCAACGGCGGCGGCGGGGCGATTGCTAGCCTTCACAACCTCTATGAGGTAGGTAGGCAGTTGGGTAAAGCCACAGGATTTGATGATCTTAACCTCACCATCAAGGCTAGTCGCCACGGTCTCCCACCACATAGGACAGCCCTTTTCAGGGCACTTGTGGCAGACGAAGGCGTTCTTAGACCACTGGGCCATTAAACCTTACTCGCCGCTAACATGTTTACATAGGCGGGCCGCCAAGTTCCATCGCCAGAAGCCGTAGCCGTGCTGCCAGCGTGGCCGTGGGCTGAATTACTGCCATCATAGTCAGTGTAGTAGAGGTCTGCCTCGCCCTGAGTGCCCCCGGCGGAAGCGGTAGCGCTGCCAGCAGCTAGCGTGAGGGCTAAGATGCCTACGCCATTAAAAAGCCCGTGTCTATGGGAAGGTAGCTCGCTCTCAGTGAGGGAGTGCCCGGCGACCGTTACGGCGGCGTTGAGGCCACTAATAGACCAACTACCTCCCGTGTTGCCCCCAGTGTTATCATTAACTACCCTTAGCACCCTATCATTAACCGTAGTGACTTGGGTCCAGCCCAGTGGCGCGGCGGACTGCATGAATAGCATAACAGTGCCGGTCGGAATGATCTGTCCGCCGTAGGTTAGGCGAGTATAGGTAACGGTCGGCGTAGTGGCATATATATCGGGACCGTGACCGTCCCCACTGTCCGTCGCCCATAAAATAATTTCGTTAGCTGTCTCTGGGGGAGGAACGCTCTGGTCTAGCAACTCAACGATAGTATGCTTACCATCATTAGCGTCGCCGTTGAAGCTATGATTGACTTGAACCCTCTGCCTAATGTTAACCTTGAAATCCCGGATGTCCCCCGCGCCAAGATTGAGTAGCCGGTTATCTGCCGGCACTCCCTCATAGGTAGAATTCCAAGTGTCGGTGAAGGACATTGGATTAGTGCTTCTTCTCGTGCATCATGAGAGCCTGAGTGGTCGCCGGCACCATAGCCTTGCCGCGCTTCGGCCCCTTAGGTTTACCAGGGCTCATACCAGTCTTCGCTCTGGGCTTGCTGGATTTGTTGCCCATCTTGCCCATATTCTCCTTACCCGGCGATACATACTTCATTGTCACGGCGCTCCTGCGATGAAGGGATTGTTCCAATACTGCTCGATGTTGAGGCCGATGGAGGAGATGTCCAGGGCCACGTCCATATCCGGGCGGGTATCCTCGCGCTGGATAGCCTCCTCAACCAACCGCTCAACCCGCTTCTCATGGATCTCCGCCTGATCCATCCGGCCTAGGGAGCGCCAGAAGTGCCGAAGGCTATCCTCAAGGAGAATATCGTCTTTGTTGGTGAAGTCGGATGTTTGGGAGGGCGTACCAGATGCGAAGGGGGTCGGCATCCCCATATACCTAAGCTGATAGCCGAAGGCGTACATCGGCGGCGGAGCCATGGTGAGGATGTTGCCCCAGCGAGTATAGATACTAGGCCACTCAGGCGGTAGGACCTCTGGGACCGGGAACTGATTGTCAAACCAGCGCCACGGCTTCTCCACCATCTTCCGACTAGACCAGAGCGAGCCGGCGCTGGTGTTGTCTACGAGGACGAGGCTGTGGATAGTCTTGAGGCCGGTGGGGAGGGTGAGGAACTTATCGGCGGCGGGGTTGCCGGTGAAGCTCAGTGTCCCTAGCTGGACAAGCGCCATATCATTAAAGTCGTAGAAACGGCTAAGCCGTGTCTGGGCGAGATTAAGCGCCGTACAGACACGGGCATAGTTGATGTCCGTCCTATTTCCTAGGGCGGCTAGGATCTCAGTATTGAAATCCGTGCCGCTGAGAGTGCCCATGGGACTAGCCTAGTTGCCCTATGGCAATGAAGCCTATAGCGCCTAGGCCAGAGCCAACGCTAGCTTGAGTGTCCACCGCTCCGTTAGCAGATACGTAGGCTCGGATGGTGCCAGTAACAGGGTCCCATCGAGTATGAAAACCGGCGCTACTCACACCGTCCGTAACCACCCTTGTGACTACCTTAAACGCCCCGGCGATTTCGGCGTAGGCTACCTTAGCGGTAGCGTAGCTTGTGATAGTAATGATGCCGCTGATGACGCCGAAGTTGCTATTCCCAAGCTGCTGAGCCTGGGCATTACGCTGATCGAGAACGATAGTATAGGTATCCGCCATGATGGATGCTCCTAGTTAGGCCCCATTAGAAGGGGCAGTCCACCATGACAATCTTCGAGGTGACGTTGAGGGCGATGGCGGCGGTCTGGAAATTAGCCGCCGTGGACTTTGTGACGGCTGGGGCCGTAGCGCCATTGGTAGAGAGTTGATCCCCGGCGGCGGGGGAGCCGGCGAGGGCGGTGGAGAGGGTAGCGACGCCCTTAATCTTGACCCAGCCGTAGGAGACGGACCCGGAAGCGGCGACGGCCATGGCTACACCGGCTGCTAGGGCCGTGTTAGCCCCATCGACTGTCGAGCCCGTCGTATCGCTGAGAACGTAGCATACGAAGTCCCCCACGGCCACCGCCGTAGTCCCGGAGAACTTCACATATTTATATACCTTGTTCTCATCGTAGCGGATAGCCCCAAGGTCTTCTTGGTTGGTGCTGTCGTTGTCCCCAAGCTGGGACTTGAAAGTCTGCTTCAATCCAGGCATAGTAGATACTCCTTCCTTCTAGTCCCGGCTTAGGGGGTGTTGATGTTCTTGAGAACGCCGTGAACCCGACGCCGGTTGGTAGTGAGGGTACAGGCCGTGAGGATCTGAGCCGCACGATCGTTACCCTGGGCCGGAATAGCCTTCCAATCCGTCATCTCAAAGAACACCGCCGGATCATAGATGAAGTCGAGGTAGTTCGTATTGAGCATGTACATGCGCCCGGAGATAGCCGGGGACCAGATCATCGGGATGCCCTTGTAGGTCTGGTTATCGAAGCCGAGGTCGGCGAGCTTCGTGTTGGGTGTACGGAGGAAGTTGAGGGCCGTATCCTCATAGTACTCGTAGGTGGTCTGGTCGGTAAGGATGATGTCCGGCGCGTCCATACGGCGGTTCTGCATGCAGTTGTTGAGCAGGGTCCGCATCTTGGACACACCATAGACACTGAACGAGAGGCCGTTAAGATCGATCATCTGGTTCTGCCACCACGTATAGACCGAGGGGTCAATGCCGCCGGCATTGTTGGCAGAGCTAGAGGGGGTGTCAGGGACGAGGAACTGTAGGCCGTCGAAGGCATTGGTCGCCGCACCAGAGCCCGCCGCAAGTTGGGTTTCCAGGGTCTCAATGAGGCTCTGGTCGGTGTTATCGAGCTTCTGCTTGACCCAGTTGAGAATAACGTTCTTGCCGCTATTCTGTTGCTCATCTACCCAGAAGCGCAGGATGTTGGCGGCGAGGTAGCGCCACTGGTAGATGCCGGTGGTGAGGAACTTGAAGTCATTCATGTCCACCGTGCCGCCACGGGCAATCCAGGCGACGGTGGAGTTCTGGGCATACTCCAAGTTGACTTCGATGGTTCGCCCGCCGCGCTGGGGCTTCATCTTCCCCTTGTCTTTGAGCCAGAACCAGAAGGGGGTAGCGTTGAAAATGTTATCCCCGATACCATCCAGGCGGTTCTGCCAAGTGGTAGTGTAGAGGTCATCGAGGGCTAGAGTGATCGAGGGAACGCTCATGTCTATTCTCCGAAGTATTTATCCAGGATTGGGCCATGGGTGCTGGACACTTTGTTCCAGGCTGCTTCCAGGGCATCGGTCTTAGACATGGCCTTGTGGGTAGTGGAGTTCTTACCGCCCTTAGTGGGGGTAAGGCCGCCGAAGGGAGTCCGTCGCTCCTCTTTCGGCTTGGAATTGTACTTGGCTTGGAGTTCTTCCGCCTTAGCCGGATTGAGCCCCTTAGCCATAACGTAGGCTTCCTTGATGGACAGGGCCGGAGCCTTAGCCGTAATGGCCTTCATCTCCGGTATCCACTCCTTGAAGTCGGGGTTGGCGGCGGCGACTTGTTCGATCTCGGTAGTCGCTTCCTTCACCGTCAACTTGTTCTCAAGCTCATTGATCTTGTCCATCATAGGCTTGAATAGTCTCTTCTCGGCATTGGTAAGGATACTGTCGCTGATAAGCGCCGCGAGTTCCTTATTGGTCAGGCTGTCGATGTCTACTTCCTGGCCGGTAATGCCGGTGTCTTCTTCTTCCTCAGGCTCCGTGGTCTCAGGCTGAGCCTTGGCATTGTTGACGTGGGTATTGAGGGTGCGGAGTTCCCCCTCAAGGCTCTTAAGACTGGTAACAAACTCCTGCATGGACTCCTGGGAGACAGGGGTCGATGTCGGGTTATCTGTAGTTTCCTCAGCCATTGACAGCTTCCTTTACGGGCTCCGGGGGGATGTAGGGGACTGGTAGGCGCTCGGAGGCTACTGCCTCAGCGGCCCGCTCCCCCGCTCTGGCATTGGCTAGGGCTCGAACGATCACGGGGACCAGTCCATGCACCCTAGCCGGGGTGATCTTGCCGCAGCCCTTGAAGCGGACATGAGGCACTACAAGGCCGTTCATCTCTCGGAAGTGGACTGTCATCTCGCCGGCAAAAGTGCCGGGGAGGACGAACTCCGGGTCCTTGGAGATGGCGGCTAGAGCCGTAGTGGCGGGTTTGGTCATATTTCCCTACTGGATTTAGTACGCCAAAGGTTTATATCACGCAAGTACTGGGGGGTCAAGCCTCGCCTCTCACACTCTGTAGCAAGCTGCTGGGGAGTGTCGATCTGGATAGGGTCGAGGGCGATGTTCTCGTAGAGGGCCGGGCGAAAGAGGACGATCCGGGGCGTGGAGAAGCCGGAATACTGTCTTTCGGTTGGGCAATTGGGGCACTCCTCCGTAACCGGATGGTAGCAGCCCCTAGCATCATTCCTCAGCATTATTGTCATCTGGCGCACCTAGTTTCTCTATTAGGGTTTCATGGTCTTCCCAGAGAAGGCCCATGGCTTCGGCTACTCTGAGTTCGATCATAGTGGCGAACATGTGTTGGATATGGTAGGGAGCCTTAGGGTCTAGGCCGGGCTCTAGGTGGTTGGTGGGTTGGAAGGAGAAGTCGAATTGATCGATAGAGTGTTCATCTATTCCGGCTTGTTGGCAGAGAATGCTCTCTATTAGTTCATGGACTGCTACGGCCATGTTGGAACGCCAGTCGCCGGTATCTGAGACGAAGATATGGGTGCAGTCGGCGTCAGTGTAGTAATCGCCTACAGTGTCGTAGCGTTGGTTTCCGTGGGGGATGATAGTGATGGTGAAGCGGGTTGAGTTGGTCATCGCGCCCCCTCCCAACGGGAGATAGACGCAGCTTGGCGCGCAGGGCGTCGGTGTACAAGGCGTGGGCTCGCTGCGCTCGCCCAGCCTTGACACCTAGCCCTTAGCGCGCTCTGCGCCGCTATCTCCCGATTGTGAGGATAGGCGCGTCTCATGTCTGCCCTATCTGAGCACCCGGCGGCGGGTTGGGGGCCTGGGTCTGGATCTCAAGCCACTGTTTCATTATGGCCTGGAGTTGGGGCGGGCTCTGGATAATGGTGTTGAGGGCCTGCCCGATGTCCATGGGGTTCTGCTCACTCGTCCCCGGCATCTGCGGCATCATCATGAGGTTGTCATAGGCAACGCCCTGGAGTTCGTTGAGAAGCATCTGGGTGAGGGCTATGGGGTTAATCATCGGGTTGGTCTTGAGGAGTTGGTAGGACTGAATAGCCCTCTGCTCCCGCAGTTGCTTGGTTTCGGGAAGGCTAGTGTCGGGGTCCACCTTGATGGAGTAGCGGGCGTCCTTTAGGATCTCTGGCTTGAACTTGATCCACAGGGGCTCGCCGCCAGGACCGGCTAGGTCCACCACCATCTCCTCATCCCAGCGTTCAAAGAGGATGTGGTGCATGTCCGTGACCATATCCGTGAGCATGTCCGCCACCATATCCCGCCGCTCGTCTATGCGGATCTGAGTGGCCTGATTGACAATGTTCGCCTCAGTGGCGCTGCGATCCGCCGAGCCGGGGGCATACTCGCCGAACTGGTTAGTGCCGAGGCCAAGGATCTCCTGTACCTCCCGCTCCGTGAGTTCCATGCTCTCAATCAGCCCAGCCGGGATATTGCCGGGGCTCAGTTCCTTAATGCCCGTGCTGGGGTCGCCCGCGATCTTTATAACCGCCTGGACATTCTCGTCGATTAGCTTGCTCTCCTCGTCGGCGGTAAGAGCGCCCTGCTGCACTAGGAGCTTAACGATGCTGATGCGCCTATGCTTCATAATGAGGGTGCGGGTCTCGTTAAGCTCCCTCTGCTGGGGCGCTATGATCTGGCTATCCGGCACGCCCCATGCGCTCTCGTCGTCCTCGTTGAAGACTAGGCGATAGAAGGGCAGCCGCCCGTTCACTTGCATATCGTCATCCCCCTCGAAGACTATCTTCTTCTCGTCGCCGAAGGGGGCGTAGACGAAAACCTCGCGGGTCTTCTTATCATGGACCTCGTAGAGGTCAATCATATCGTCGGGCACGTCCTTCCGCATCTTCTTGCCGAGGAAGCTGGATTTACTGGTCTTAAGGTCGGCGGTGTTCTTAAACCGCTTGTCGGCCTGGAGGTCGGCGAGGGGCATAGTGGTATGGTGGGCGATCCAGCGGGCGGCGTTGTAGTCCGCCGTCCCCTCCGGGAGGATAATGTTGCCCGGATGGCAGGAGAGGAACCAGGGCATATGAGGCTGGACGAGGGAGTTGTACTCTAGGTAGTTGTCCCGCTTCCGGGTATGCTTTTCGCCGGGAGCCTCAGTGTCATCGTCAAGCATGTCGTGGGCCGGCACGTACTCAGTGCCGTAGCCCAGCTTGCCGAAGTCCGTACCGAACATAACAGCATTCTGCACCATGCGCTTCATGGTCTGTTTAATGCCCATGGTATCGATCAGCTTATTATCGATCCTCTGTAGGATCTTGGCAAATAAGATGTTCTCCATCCCCGGCTTAGAGGCCGTGATGGAGATGGAGGGGTTGCGGTAGTAGATCCTGGGGACAATGGTACGGATCATCTTGAAGTAGAGGTTGACTGGAAGGATGCCGCCCGGCCACTGCCCCCTGTAGTAGCGCCGCCACGTATCCCAATTAGTCTCCCCTGAGTACTTTTTGCGGAACGACTCCCCTTTCCGCATCTGTTCCGCCCACCAGGGGGCGTCAATGGCCTTGGATCTCTTGTCATAGCCATTTTTAATGTCAGACATCAGGGGTATTCCAGAGGTTAATTTCCGCTTGGCGGCGGCTAATTAGGCCGGGCAGTACTTGCCCATCCGCATGGGTCCAGCGGGAGAGTTGGTTGGTCACGTCGCCTAGGATGCCGCTCTGAATGTCCCGCAGGATTGTAGAGCCCTGAAAGGCCCCCGTCCCAGCATTGTAGGCGAAGTCGATTAGAGCGCAGACTTGATTGTTGCTAAGCTGGGCCGAACCGATAGCTAGGGTGACGAAGTTCGCCACGTTGGCGACTTGAGTGAACAGGAGGTTATCCGCCTGTTGCTGGCTAATCATAGTGCCCAGTGGTAGGTCTGTCCTCTGCCCCCAACCTACGGTGGGCAGCCCTACTGGGTCTAGGTAGACACTTAACCTACAGCCCTCAAAGCTCTGGATAAGATCAATAGCCGGTTGTAGGTTCATTAGATCCATCCTTGTTTGAGGAGGGTAGCGTAGTCGTCGTTGACACGCTTTCCAATATCGGTCCTGTACTGGGCAGAGCCGATTTTGATAGTATCCAGTAGACGGTAACAGCGTCTAGCGGCTTCTCTGGTATAGTCAGGCTTCCCGTTACTGTCGCTGGTCCGGCCTGTAGCTGTAGCCTTGAGGATAATACCCTCGGCCCCGGCGGTTCGGTAGACGCCTTGCTTGTCAAGGTAGACATCCTCTAGGTAGAGATGCTTGAGCGCCGCGTCGGTGATGCCGCCGATAGGCTCGCCGTAGTCGTCTGGGCCAGGAGCCTTGTTAGGCCACGGCGGGATAGTGAGGCGCACACTCATCATGGCGTCGCCGGTAATGTCCATCTTCTTCTTAGTGCCTATGGCACAGCCGTAGAGAAGGTCGGTGAGAGGCTCCCGAAGACCCTCGCTTAGCGCCTCAATGGCATCATAGCCAAAGCGGCTGGTACTTTCAAGGGCATACGCCTTCTTATCGTCCACGATGCAGTTCACATCAATGGGGCCTCTGTAGCCCGTCATCCTCAGGAATGGGCCAAGGCGCTCCACCGTAGCCCTAGTGAGCTTATTACTACCAGAACTAAAAACGACATTACCCATACACCCAGTATTAGGGCCAAGGTTGCCCACGAGGAGGCGTTTTTCTTCAAATGTATGATTAAAGGGTGTAATGAAATCTTGCCCATTGAACCAACCCTCGGTGGAGACTTCGACGCCTTTGACGATCCGTTGCACGATTAGCTTGGCCCCTGGGGGCACCTTGGAGAGGCAGTATTCCCAGTTCTCTTGCTCCTTAACTACCATGGTGAGGGCTTCGCCTAGGTTGCCCTCTGGTTTAATGACGAAGCCTAGGCCCCAGCCCTTCTCCGAGGGGAGGCTCTTGGCCTCTTTGGCGCTAGCCAAAGCAAAGGTCTCTGGGATGCTGATGCCGGCCCGCTCGAATAGCTCCATCCCCTTCTCGCGCTTAAGTTCGATGGTCTCCACGAACTTGTTGCAGGCGAGGTAGGGGGTGCCGGTGCCGCGAAGCTGGTCTTCGAAGCGCCCAAAGCCCACCATGTCGCATAGGATAAGGTCCGCCTTGCGGATGCTCTGCTGCCAACCGGCCACACGGTTGACGAGGCCCTGCCCCGGCCTCTTGTAGTGCTCATTCTTAATCCAGAAGTCAACTTGATTGCCCTCTAGGACCAGTCTGTGCCCTATGCCTAGCCCGTCGCCGTCTTTAGAGAGTACCGTAATTCTCATCAGGGTATTCTCTATCGTACTGCGTCCCGTTGCGCCGGGCGATCTCGTTGAGCATATAGTTGACGTTGAAGGGGTCATCCTCGCTGCGCTGGGGACTGGGCTTGCGCCCGGCGGAGATAATGGCCCCGCGTTCGCGGGCTAGCACGGCCATGCCTAGGCTCATAACCTCATCGTCGTGGCAGCCGTCCATGGCCTGTATCTTGCCATTATCCGCCTCTACGAAAGTCTCGATCTCGGACTTAGTACGGGGATTATAGAGGATGATGTTCTTGAGAACCCGCCGCATCTCCCCCAGCATGAAAGCCCGGCTAACCTCATTGGTCTGAGTGCCGAAGGCTGTGATGCCGGCTATGTCCCGGTTGGGCGAGCCATGCGCCTTAGTCCTGTGGATCAGATAGCTGGGGTAGGTTTTGGTCAACTCACTGATGGTAGTGAGGCCGTGGTTGTTCTGTTCAGGGTTGATGTAGGCGAGGTTGAAACGCCGCCCCAGTCCGTCGAGGACTATGCCGAAGTCGTCGGGGGCGATGGTGTTGTTGGAGTAGGTGGCGACTTGCTCGTCTGTTTCTAGACAGAGGACTTGGGCGACCGAGTAGTCCTTCCCGACGCCAGCCGCGATGTCAGCGCCGATAACGTAGTTAAGGCCGGGGTCAGGATGGCCCAGCTTTACTTGCATATGCCGGCTTTCCTGCTTCCACTCTGGGGTGAGCATGAACTTATAGTTCTGGAAGAAGGCGTAGCCGGTAGCCTGGAAGCATTCCTCTAAGGTGAGGGGGTACTCGGCCTTGAAGGCCCGGAGGTCCCCTTCGAAGTCGTCTAGGATCGTCATGCGCCGCCAGTGCAGTTGCTCGGCGGTGAGGACAGAGCCTAGTCCGGCTTCCTCATATTCATCCCTGGGATGTCGCAGGAACTCAAGGCGCTCCTCTTGCGTCTCGAACGGGAGAGAGTACTCGGCCATTTCGGTAAACGGAATGAAGTGTAGACTGTACCCTTGGCCCTCGGAAGCTCGCATACATATACGATGGAAGTAGTCGCCCACTCCGTTCCCAGTCGCTTCAATTGTTACCTCCCCCGCCTTAGCAGCCTGGAGAAGACCCCGCATAAGCCGCCCCGCGTCGGGCCAGAAGGGGAGTTCGGAGCAATGGAGGTCCGTAATAGTATCACCACGTCCGAAATTGCGACTACCAGCGGTCCCGATGTAGATAGTCGAGTTAGTCTTACCGAAGTGCAGTTCGCCGCGGTTGTTTCTTGGGACATCTGCTTTAAGCTCCGGGTCTACTTTGAGGTTATCGATGAAGTAGCGGGCTTTATCTAGGAGCTTAGCCGTGGCCTCGGCGTCGTGGGAGATGATGACGCAGCGCCGGTTTCTCATGCCTAGGCACTTCACCACATGCCGGGCTACGCAGAAAGTCGAGACCCCGCCCTGACGAGCCTTGGGTATAACGTTCCTCCGGGTCCAATTGCGGTCGATGCGCCGCTGGACCGGGTTGAGCTTAAAGTCCATGTCCTCGCCCTCTTTCGAGGGGACACGGAACAGGGTCTCGATAGTCTGGCCGATAGGGGAGAGCGCCTGTAGCATTAGGACTTAGCGGTGGGCGTCCCGAAGCCGAGGGTGCCAGAGAAGGCTGTGGGGGCCGTGATGGTGATAGTGGCCTCAAGGGTCACTTCGCCGAGGGTCGCCGTAAGGGTTGCCGTGCCGACTGCCTGGGCAACGACGGTGACACTGGCCCCGCTAGTCGATTGCGAGTTGCCAGAGAAGGAGAACACAGTTACGTCGCTGGTAGCCCACTGTGTACTGCTGGCATCGACGGGGACGCCAAGCTGATCGACAAAGGTAGGGGTGACTACGACTTGAGCGTCGCTCTGTAGGGTTTCAGTGGGGGTGGTCATTGGCTTGCTCCTTGTTGAGGGTGTTGACTAGGCTAGCATGACGGCTAGCGCAGTCGAAGTAGATGCCGGAGATGGTGATGATNNCTCCTGGGTTAGGGTGTCAGCCTTCCCATCACCAATCGGGGGGAGGGTAGACGGGCAGAGGGCCATTTGCTCCGCCGGAAGCGGGGGCCGCCCCAGATAGGGCGGTGTTGATGAGCTGCACCCGGTTAGGATCGAGGCAAACAGTAGGATCAGGATCAGACTTAGCCAGATCGTTAGCCCTCTGACTGAGTACAGCGGTGGCATGGTGGTCCTCAACGAGTTGCGTCTGGAGCGTCGCCGCCTGGAGGTTTTGAAGGTTGACCTCGGTGGTGTATTGAGCCACTGAGACTTCATAGGCTGCGGTCTGGTCTGCTTTCCAGGCATTATGATCTACCCACCATCCGGTGAGCCCCCCTAGGGCTAGGCCCCCTAGGAAGGCGGCTGCGATGAACTCGAACATGGTTAGAGCCACACATAGGCGGCGAGTGCGCCCAACGCCGAAGCGATGACGCAAGCCAGTATGATTACCTTGAGGGAATAGGTGGTGCTCTCCGCCGTGACCAGCGAGGCTGAGGTCTTCGAGATAAAGCCCTCGATGCCGCCGGGAGCGGGGTCAGTGGGAGTAGGGTCGGTCATTGTACTATCCTTTCATGGCGTCTATGATGTCTTTGACAGTATGACCAATGCCGGCCCCTAAGAGACCGGCTGCTACTAAAAATCCCCATCCTTTATTCTTTAGCTCTATTAGGCCCTCAACCTTCTTCTCAAGGCTATCGAGCCTGTCTAGCTTCTCCTCCATCCGAGAGAGCTTATCTCGGATCTCCTGTAGAGCGAGCCATTGATCTACCGGGCCACCCGCCACAGCCTCATGTCCATGCTTCGATGGAGATGGTAGTGCCGGCTGTGCAGAGGAAGGAGAGGAACTGGTAGGGCGGGACGCTTAGCTTTAGAGGCTCGTTGAGGTTCCAGACTAGGACCCCTGAGCCATCGATGGCGTTGCCGCTGGGTGCGGCGGCGGTGTTGCCATTGAAGCTAATGAAGATGATGCCGCTTCCACTGATCCTTATTAGGGATGCGGTCTTGCCATTCGTATCCGTGGGAACGGTGTAGCTCTGTGCCGTCGCGGCGGCTAGGACCAGATTGTCAATCCAATAGGTGACATTATGCACATCTGGCATAAGTACGTTGTTGCGCGACGGGGTGCGGAGTTCCTGGAGGTAGTAGGCTTGGGTCTGGGTTCCGTCGTTGACTGTGAAGCCAAGGAAGGTGGTGCGGATGGAGGGGGCGAGTAGTAAGGCAATGGGGTGGGTAGGATGAAGGCCATCGTTGGTAGCGTAGTTGGCGGTGTTATTGACTACCCACTTATACGGGTCCACTCCTCGCGAGGAGTTCATGGCGTCGTAGCCATCGATGGTGCCGGGGTACATTGTACCCGACAACCAAGTGTTCATCTGTTCGGTCTTGCCGCTGGAGTTGTAGGCGGATATATAGGTTTCGTTAGCCTCAGTCTTCCAAGTGTCTGAACTACTAGTGCGGGGCATATAGTAGGGAACGAATATCTTCTGAATACCAGCCGCTCGCCCCGCCGCCCAAATAGTCTGCTTATTCGCCTGGATAGTGGCAACTACGCCACTGCCTGTGGAGCCAATGTCATTGATACCAAGTTCCTCTACCATCACGTTGCAGTATTGGTAGTAGGTGGAGCGTCGGGCATTGTTGAGGATGTAGACCGAGGCGATGTCGCCTACGATGGCCAGGGAGACTTGGGCGATAGTGCCGGTGTCAGAACCCGCCGCCACTGCGGCCAGATGGAAGGGGCCTTGGCCTGTAATACGCCCCACATAGCCGCCAGAGCCATAGTCATTCACGCCCCAAGCGATGCTATCGCCGATGATGCACTGGGACTGGACGTTCGCCTTGCGGAACCGCCCGATCATGCCGGTGGGGCCGAAGGTCTGGACTACCGAAGCTACACCCGCGTTAGTCTCGCCGATTTGGGCGGGCAGGAGGCCCGATTGTAGGGTGTAATCTACCGCAGTCGTCATCGGGAAGCTACTGTATTTATTTCCAGTGGCGACGCCGGTGAGAAGGTTGCCGCAGGGGACAGTAGCGTTGGCGGTGTTGGTATAGCCGAAGTGCCGCAGCCAGAACTGACCATCGGCGGGGAAGTATTGTAGTCCTAGTTGAGATGGATAGACCGGATCACTGTCGTAGTAGGCTTGAGCCGCAGACATCACTACAGAGGTCTTGCCGTTGAAGGTAACTTGGGCCACCTTGCCGTTGGAGTTACATTCTAGAGCTAGGCTCTTTAGAGTGAAGCTGTCCGTCATTGGCGTTTCTACTAGGGTCGGCGAGACCGTTACATAGCTAGTCTCGAAACGAAAACGGATGTAGCTTGCGTCACCGCCGAAGGCGATTATCTTGCGCCCGGCAAAGCCGACATTGAGACCGTAATTGTAGTTGGCGCTGGGGAAGCGCCCGCCCGTGGCGACAATACGTTCGGGTAAGCTCACTCTGCTGCCTCCTGGATTTCTTCAATAACGGTAGTGGACTGGCCCTCTCCAACATTGACTTGAACGTTCACTTGGAGGAGCCGAGACACTACGTCCTCAACAGTGACCTTCTGCTCAGGGACAGGGTTTTTGGAATAGGCCCCGTAGCCCTGGGTCTTGAACCACATATCCGCCGCGCGAAGTTGAGCGTCCATAGGGGCGGACTGATCCAGCGCTCTTCCCATCACATCCACAACCTTGTGCTTAAGGTTGACAAAATCCCTATCGAGGTCGCCTAGGCGCTGGGTGCGATGTTCGAGGTAGACGGGATGAGTGGTGATCCTAGTGACGCGGGCATAGTTCCGCCCAAGCATCTGTGCGATCTCTTTCTTCGTATAGCCCTGCATCTCTAGGGTCAGCATAGCCGCCCAAGAAGTAGGCAAAGTTCGAGAGATAGCGTGCCGGCCTGTGTCTGTAATAGTACTTTCTAAGTGGGCTGGCCTGGGCATAGCTTGGGGTTTAGTCTCATGGAAGGGGCACTCTGAGCCGCCTTGGCTAGCTCCTCGGCGCGCTGGGGCAGCAAGCGGCCCATGTCGCTTTTGAGAATGAGGCTGAGAAGGGAGGGCCGCGCCGGGGTGTTCATGGGGGCGAGGGTACTATGCCCCGCCGCCCCCGTCAAGATATAGTGGCCCGCCGCGCCGGGGGAATACTAGCGTCTTGCCCCAATACCATATTTCGCTGGGGGTATGGTTGGTTTGGTGGGGGGCTCGGTAAATAAAGACTAGGGCCGCAGGGGGCCTGACGGCGGGGGGCGGCGGCCTCCGGGCGGCCCGGCGGGCCCAGCGCCAGCCCCAGCCGCCCCCTAGGGCAGGGCAGGGCAGCGTCGAGTAGGGCAGGGCATAGGGCAGCGCAAGGCGCGCCACAGCCTAGGCTAGGCAGGGCAGGGCAGGGCATAGGCAAGCGTACGCTAGGGTGTACGTCGAGACGTACAGGGCAGGGCCTGGTGGGGCAGCAG
>QGNH01000504.1_pt1 | contig 18561 bp, 27 predicted proteins | sample 1735481 | NCBI WGS metagenome assembly QGNH01 (sample SAMN09239004, study PRJNA386568) | Viral metagenome, whole genome shotgun sequencing project.
GGACAATCGAGGCAAACCTTCCAACGGGTCTCAGCTTCCTTGACGGTCGCAGCCTTGGATGGAGCCCTAGCCCATTGGCGTCTCACCCAGTCGATCCATTGGACCTTGTATTTGTCCGGTTCTGGCGGGGGCGGAGCATCCTCCATCTCATCAATCATGTAGGGCCAGTTCTGGTAGTAGAATTGCAGCACCTCCTGTTCGGGGTCACCGATGGAGATGGAGTTGTTCAGGCGGTAGTCGGTAATCTTCTGCACAAGCTCCTCCAAGGTTTCCCCGCGCATCATGACACGGTTCTCGACGAAGTGGTGGCCTCCGACGGGTCGGACGAGGGTTTTGCGAAGCTTTAGTCTCATTCGTCTAGGTGGTCGTCTTCCTTGCCATTCTCGGAGAGGGAGTCGTCTTCCTCGGTGGACTTCATTTGCTTGACCGGGATGAAGTCAGACTCGTCTTCTCCTCCCCGGTCGGTTGGCCGGCTCTGGGATTGCTCGACCAGTCCCGGAAGGACGTCGGAGTTCTGCCTGACCAGCCAAGGGAGCATCACGATGGCATCAGCTTCATCCGGGCTCTTCCCGGCGTTGCGGGCCTTGTATTCATCCTTGGCTTCAACCTTGATGCCGTTCTTGCCATGCCGATAACGACGATTGGTCAGCTGGGTATGGATGGGTTGGGTGGGGATGATGGGGTTGATGATGATGGCGCAGCAGCGGGGGTCCAGCCAGCGGCGTGCGGTCCACCACAACTCGGACATGATGCCATCGCATTGCTTGTCGGCTCCCTCCTTGTCCTCGGATAGAATCTTTCCCGGAGTGGCCTTTTCATTCCACGCCACACCCTTGATCTCGCCCCAGACCTTCTGGAGGTGGGAGTAGGTCCCTAGGCCGATTGAGGTCTTGTCCACCACGACATTCTCAGGGGAAATACGCAACATCTTGGCCCGGCCCATGATTTCCTCGGCCATCTTGACCGTATCGTCATGTTTCTCCATCGGGAGTATCTGGTCGATCTGCAGGACGTGCCTAGGACGCTGGCTAGCCACGTTTAAACGGTCAACAAAGGGGATGTTCTTGCCGTTGTAGTCCTTCCATCCAGAAGCCAGCCCCCAGCGCGCCACGGCCATCTGCGCTGAGTCCTGCCCTTGGAAGGCCAAGTCTACCGAGGCCAGAATGATGGGGTTCTCGATAAAGACGGCTTCTCCCCGTTGTTCCTGCGGCCAGCCGGGGGGGATAATGGTATTCACCGATCCCTTCATTGGGGGGAAACCCCTCGCAAAAGTCCAATAGTTTGGAGAGTTATCCCCACCTGCCCGCAGGTAGCTCATATACCCGTCGTAGGTCTGGAGGCCATGATAAACGTCTTTCTTCTGGATGACGTTCTCGCACTTAGCGGCGTCCAGTCGGCAGACCCGCCAGCCATACTCACTCGTCCAGTCATAGAGTTTATCCAAGTCATCGGCGTTCCACCCGGTCTCAGGTTCAGACATCCTGACCACCAATTGAGACGTGCTCTCAGGATTGAAGGCAATCGCAATCTTAACCATCTCCGGCCCAGAGATTTGAGACATCGTGGTGTTCAAGTCCTTGAATGGGCCATTAGGCCAGTTCTGGCCCTCATCCCCTAGGAACCTCAGGCGGCTCATGTAGCCAAACTTGGGATGGGGCTTAATACGAACCGCCATACTCTTGTAACCCTTTAGTCCACCAGAGGTTTCCTGAGATTGCTTGTAGGCGATGGCGGTGATGCCGAACTCATAGCCAGCCTGCTTAACTCCCATCCACATATCGGAATCTCGGATATCAACCTGCTCAACCATTGGGATAGCAGAAGAACGGTGCAGCTTGGCCAAGTGGGCGAAGACGTGCTTCCTGACTTGATCCTCAGAGATACCAACGCACTTGATGGAGGTGTAGAGTGGGTCCCTCCGCCAGTCCAGATACATCCAAGCGCCTGCCGAATATGATTTGCTCATACTTGAAGCTCCACAGAATAAAATCTTTGCATTATCTCTTAGGGCTGCGAATACACGCTGGACAGATTCGGGTTCAGAATTGAACATCTCTCCGCCCCACAGCAGGGTGGCAGCTACCAGATACTCCTCGGCATCAAGGAGATGCTGGAGTAGGTTCCTAAGATTGGTCAGGGCCGAAGCCTTGGTCCGCTCCTTCGTAACCTTCTTCCCGAGCACGACGAGTTCAAGGTAGGAAACAGCGGCACTCCACTGGTCATCTACGATGAATTTGTGAATCTTTTTGGCTTGGTCAATCGTCACAATGGAAGTCCATCAGCCCGCCGGCCTTCGTTCGGGACGATCTGGATGCAGCGATCATCGTAGCAGGTAATCATTTCATAGTCCTTCGTGGCGGTGATGGGAACCAAGGAACCGATATTCTGCAGGGACCAGTCAACGATGGCCTGCACAATCTTGGTTAGTTCTTTCTCGATCCCCTCCTGAGTTTTGATGGATGGATTACGACCGACAATGGCGGCAGGAGAAACGCGGGCCGTGAAAATCTTGACCCTGCGGCCATCAGCGATGAACTTCCTCATCAGGTTAACCATCGGCCAGATCGGCTCCCCGATGTGGGCATCCCCGCGATAGTGGTCGTAGTAGGCGATACAAGCGTCAAGGTCGAATCCATACCATCCATTATTCTCCATCTGGGATTCAACCAGAGGCTGTAACTGAGGGGTCTGGGGGAGAGCTGGCGGTGTTTGGTTCGTTTCCATTTGTAGGTTTGGTTATTTCGGTGAAATCAATCTCAGTCACTTCCCCATCCTCCACGACGGTCTTCTCGTCAGTTTTGGGGTTCAGCTCATCTTCCACGCTCTGGTATGCCTCGCCCGAGGATTTGGTCAGGGCCGCGCAGGCATCAATCAGGTCCTTCATCTCCCGGGGGGTAATCGTGGCTTCAAGGTCCCTGATCTTCTTCAGGTTCTCTTGGAACACCTGCCGCATCTGGGAGACCAAGAGGCAGTTCAGGGCCTTGTTCTCGGCCTTCCCCATCGGGACGTGGACCATTTTCCCATCGACCGAGATGTCAAGGGTCTTGGCGAAGGTCGCCAGCGTGGCTGACTTGCGGGTTAGTTTGGCCATGGTTATGCTTGGCCCGCAGCTCGGCAATGAGGTTTTCTACGGCAGGGCTTGCCTTTCTCCTTGGCCTTTTTATACGCCTCAAAGGTGGTATCAGGAAGCTGGTAGTAAGACGAACATTTGACATTGTGGCAATGCATTTGATGTTGATAGTGGCCTTGGGCGGTGACGCGGGTCTTGGACTTAGTGACGTCCTGACTTCCACATTGGGGACAGGTCCAGCGGGCCAGCCCGGAGAACACCCCGGCGTGGGTCTTGGGGGCGACGCAGAACCTCAGGCTGTGCCAGACCTTCTCCAGCAGTCGAACATCCTGCTTGCAATACATCACCATCTGGTATATCGCATGGGTGCTTCCCGCCATGACCTGCTCCCACAACTCCCATTCGGTGTGAAGTTTGCGGCCATGCCCTAACACCTGCCCCAGATAGTCGAGTTTGTTGGAGTTGAAGTAGAAATACTTCGAGGCCCAAGACTTCGTATCGACCGTCTTGTAGGCTGGGAGTGGAGGAAGCCCGTGGATAATGTAGCGGGTGCGAAACCACGGCAGATCGAAGAAGTCCCCGTAATGGGCCACCATCTCGTCGGCCCCCTCCGCCACCTTGGCGAAAGCAACCAGCATCGCCCTGTCGTCTTGATGCTTGTCCCAGTGGAGGGAATGAACCGTATACTCACCCTCCCACTTCCAGCAGATGCAGATTACCTTTCTTTCCTTGACGATGAGATGGGGCCCAAGGTTAAGCTTGAATCCAGCCCGCCAAGAATACATCACATTGGGAGAGGTCTCGATATCCCAGAAGAGCCGTTTTACCTTGTGCTCTTTCCTCAGCAGCCGGTTGGGGTTACTCATGTCAAGCCATGTATGGGGATTCCCACCACAAAGTCAAGGGTAAATTGCATCAACCCAATCTTCGGGTTGTTCCTCAAGCACTTCCATCCTATCCTTCCAAGAGAGCATGGATGAGTCATAGCTGGTTGGACCGCGATACCAACGGTTAGCCGAAGGGTCAGCTACCTTGTCTATCACATTAAATACCCTGCCATAACCTCTGGACTTATCCTGAGTTGGTTTTATTCTTTGTTTCTTTTTCATCTTCGTATCGACCATCGGGAGATACCGCTCCGCAGGTTCCCCGCCCATCCAGTAATGAGTTAGGCAACAATGAGGGCTTCCTTGGCGGATAGGCCAAGTTTACTAATTCCCACTCGGGTCACTTCCCAAGTCTTTTCCGAAGACCCCCGGTTCGAGCGAGTGTCTTGTCAGCCTGATTCTGCCCATCCATATAATTGAGTGAGGTGTCTGTGGGACCCTACCAGCGCGCTAAGCAAGCCCTCTAAGCACATGCCGCTGGATTTGTGAATCAGCCTATCTTCTGAGCGTTCGCTTTTTCAGCGTCAGGTGCCTGTGGAGCATTACGCGGCCTGAACCCTGCGGTCTATCTGTCTAAAGTCCTATCGAATAAGTCGGTCTTGGAGGTATGAGTATTGCTGGACGTTTGTCAAGGATTAAATGACCAATGGGCCCGTTCTTGGGATTGCGGTTACGCACCATGTCCCTTGTCCCGCGAGCGTGCTCCGGCGCTTTCCAGCTATTAGGGCCGGGCTTGTCCTGCTTGGGATCGTAGTTTTTCACTTAGACCCCATCCTTGTTTTCATACAAAGGGTCTTCCCCATTCAAGCTGGGGGTCAGCGTGCGATCATACACCAAGGGACCACGATGGTCCTCGATGATGGGCAGCGTTGGGTTCTTCAGGATGGAGAACTGGTCAGTGGGATTGATAACGGGTTCTGATTTGGATTTAGCCATGGTATTAATTTACGTTGCTGCCGGCGATGCGGTGCGGATTTCCTTGGGTTGCGAATGATCCGGTGCGCTCAAGCCCCTTAACCGTCGGGTTTGGGGTATTTCCAGCCTTCACGGCCTCGTCCGCCGCCAACCTGTCGGCAGCAGCCGTGGGGCCGATCCCAAACACTGCCCCACCTTGGGTGACGAGGTTGAGGTCCGTGTTGCGGTAGTTGTCGATTTTCTTGCCCGCGAAGTCCGCAATCGTTACCTCCCGCTCCTCAAGGCCATGCGTGTCGGCGACCTCGGCATCCACCGGGTCGATCAGTTTGCTGTCCTGAATGGTCCAAGCGACCTGTTTGCTGATGATCCCGTAGACGGCGCGCGCCACGCGGGACACGGCGAGGATCGCTCCGGCACCCGCGTACTTGTCATCATTCAGGCGGGTGATGTTAGCCCCGAGCTGCAGGGTGCCATCCGGTGAGCCATCGTCCTTGAACCAGCGCACCATGCCGGATTCATCTGAGACGGTGAAAGCCCCGTCGTTTGTTTCCAGCATGAACGCCTGAGTCGGACGAGCAATGTCTAGCGTCCGGGTGACCGTCGGGACCCACTCGGGCTTCATGTAAGGCCACACCGTAAGGTCAGGGAGGGTGTACTCACCCCACCATTGAGCGGTAGGATTCTGGGGCCGCGAGGCCACATAATTTGCGTCCGTGGTGAAGTATTGGTCACGGTAGCCTGCGAACAGAGCCGTCGCATCCAGTTGCACGACCTTGTTCTCCTCCTTGCTGCCGACAACGATCTTGCCCCAGCTTGCGATCCAGCCGCCGTTTTTCACCATGAACGCATCGCGGAGAGCTTGGGTTGAGAGGTCCCACTGGCTCAAGTAGGCGGCATTGCCGTCAGCTCCTTCAATGCGATTGCTGCCCGTGTTGCGCGAGGTCGCAATACTGATGCTGGTCGGCCACTTGATCGGAAGGTCGATGGTGCCGATAATCTTCATCCCGATAATGACGCCGGACTGGCAAAGCCCCGGCATAGGCACGCCGAAGTCGAACGGGAATGAACCGTTAAGGCCATTTCCCGGACCACCCCAGTTCACGATCAACACCGCCTGCCCCCGTCCCGTGGCCTTGTTGTGCCCGCACGCGACTAGGAACTCGTTCTGCGAGCTGACGCCGAGGCATAGCGGAATGAAATTCGGGTCCAGTTGTTCGCCTGACCATGGCGACCAAGCCGTCTTGGTCGGGATGGTGCCGATATACGCCTGCCCGCCGCGGGCGCCGTCATAGAGTGCAAAACCGCCATCGCGACGGTTGATCCGGGCGCGCACCGCATCAATCGGACGCCCCAGCTTGTTGCCCATGCCGTAGCTCGCGGTGTGGCCCGCGACCGCCCGATTGTCGTCGGGCATCGTGGCCCCGTCATTCCAAGGAAGCACGGGTGCTAACTGCACGGCACCATTCGCGTGTTCCTCGGTACGCAGGCGACCTACGCCCGTGCCTTGTGGGCCGGGACCACCATCCGAGTTCACCGCCGCAGGATTGCTCGGGTTGACCACGAAGGGCGCATCGGCCACGTAGGCGACCCCAAGTTCGGTGGAACCATAATCGAAGTTCGGCAGCGGAGTCGGCGGGACAGTCACAGCCATGGGCGGAGCCGTGATGGACAGGCCATCCGAGAATTTAGCCATCGGCGGAGGACCACCATTAAACCCCAAGTCGGTCGAGGGTACTTGCCCGCGCGTCCACACGTCCGGCAGCACAGTGGTCGGATCACCCTTCGGCCCCAGACGCGCGTCCATGCCAGCCAGCGAGCTGTCCGTCAGCTTCACTTGGATCGCGGCATCATCTCCCGTGGGCGGAGGGGGCGGCGGAGGAGGAGGTGGAGGTGGGGGAGGTGGGGGAGTCCCCGTACCAAGCGCTGAATTAAGGTCCGTAAGGGCAGTCTCCAGCCCGGCGCTGATACTTGTCTGGGTTGACAGTTCACTTTGCAGTTCAGCAACTTGGGTAAGAAGGGTATTGTTCGAGGTCGTGGCTGTAGCCAGATCAGCCTGAGCCTTGGTTAGCGCAGCAGCACAGGTCGCTTGCGCAGCAGTCAATGTAGCAACCTGAGCGGTTAGCGTGGCATCGGTCGCATTAGCCGTGGACAGATCGGCTTGGGCTTTGGTCAGGGATGCAGAAAGCGAAGCTTGGCCAGAAGTGAGGGAAGCAACCTGAGCCGTCAAGGCGGCAATCGTGGTTGTGTTTGTTTTCAACTGGGCTGCGGCGGCTTCGATAGCGGCTGCGACCTGAGATTGGGTTGACATGCGGGAAGTAGAATACACAATTTGCGCATTGTCAAGAAGAAAGGTTGGCAGATATCGGGTCAGGGGGATTCCTCGAGGAACTCTTCCGATTCACATTGTCTGCCGCAATGCCTGCAGGGGATAGTTGACCTGCGTCAATTGGATGCGGGGGCGAGAGTCGAACTCGCTGACAAGGCTTATGAGACCCTGCGGCTTCCGAAGCTCCCAGCAAAGTGGATGTCACAGGTGGTTTCAACCCACCGGAAAGCCGCAGCCCCAAGCAAGTTCGGGGATAGGCCGCTGGGCGGATTGCATCAGTTACCTCCAGCCTGCTACCAGCGCATCTGGTCAGCTGTGACAAAAAGGGCCGATATTTTTGAGTCCCGTCGGCCATATGGAATCCTCAGGAATAGGGCGGATTCGTAGCGGGAGGATGGAGCGTTGTGTGAACGCAAGTCAAAAGAACACCTAACTGGTAAAAGTATTCCACCTCTGATGTCAACACTTAAATGAAAGTATTTTCAGTTTCTTATTGACATTCTCCTAGGAAATGTTTTCTTGATGATCGAAGATGCGCATAAAACTACAGACGCCCAGAGGTTTGGTCCAGCGAAAGCACCCCTCCCGATCCTATCATTGGTGGATGCAGGATGAACAGCCCCGCAAGGTATCCCGACTCGCCCAGCTCAGCAAGCGCAACGCCCGGGTCAGGATCAGTCGCAAGGGCCCATCGGAGGCAGCGGTGACGCTGAGGGATTCGTGAGTCTAGCCGTCATCCCCGTCATCAAGGGTCAGGCTTGCGGGTGCTGCGGCGAGCCCGTGGAGGGCCAGTTCGCAGCCTACGATGACGAGATGGGGTGCATGGTCTGCACCGATTGCCGTTGCCGTTGCATCATCATGGTGGGATATCTGGCGGCGGCGGGGATAAAAAAGTGCATCCAACTCAGTGGGGGAAAGCCATTAGGAAATAGGTAGCAATAAACTCTTGACTTCATTTCAATAAAGTGAATTGTCACTCGTAGAGACAACCAAAAGAAAGACAAAACATGGCTAATTTGCTATACAAGGTATACTTCAAGGTGCTAGTTCCTTCCCCTAAGGCAGAACGAGATATGTGCATTACTTCACCGACACCCATCCGGGCGTTGGACGTCTTCCACAAGAACGTCCAGACGATGAAGCCGATGCTGAAACCCGAGGACTACACCATCACCAGTCTAGTCCATCGCTACAAGGACACGCCAGAGGCCCAAGGAGGCACCGGGGCGTGGATTGAGGCCAAGGTTGACCTCCCGGCTACCCCCAACCCTCAAATCGCCCCACAGGCCCTAGGAACGCCCTCTGTGCAGGTCGAGATGCCATTGGAGGACGCCCGGCTGGTTGATGTAAAATATGAAAAAGCCGACAAAACCGTTTAAGGTTGGGACCTATCAGCTTGGTTTCCAATGGGTTGACCTATGGGTTGATCCTTCAGGAGATTCGGAGGGTAGCTTTGACTTCCTGACGGATGAGAAGCGTAATGGACGTCTCACGGTAGGAATAGCGAATAAGGATTACGGCGATGCCCTCGGTACGCTATTGCATGAGGCAATTGAGGTTATGGCCGACGATATGCAAGTGCGGTTTCGCCATTCTAACTCCTACACCCAATCATCAGACATGTATACCTTCATCATGGACCACTCCCAGTTTACCGAGTTATGCGCCCGGGCAGGGTCTTTCGTCCGCCAATGTCAGGTCGATTTCATGGTCGCCCATCTTAAACTTCACCCCAAATCAAAATGAACTCCAACGAAATCATCAGAACCAATATGGGCATCTTTGTCCTGAAGCACGATACCCACCTATCCCGAGCGCAACATCCTTTGCCGACCCCATGAATAGCGATGAGCAAATCAGGTTCTGTGCCGATATCATCAAGGCGGCTCGCTCGATGGGCATGGGTTTGCGCGAGACCATCGTGGGTGATGAGATACGGTTCGACTGGGTGGACCCGCTGGCTCAAGTCGTCATCACCGGCCCCCAAGCCAAGGACAAGATCAACGCCCTAGAATTAGCTTGCCATCGCCTAGTGGACCATCTTAAATTCAATGCAACCAATCCAAATGAAACCAATCAGGGACAAACTGCTAGTAAAACTAATTGATAAAGGCGAGCAGGTTAGGGATGGAATAGTCCTGCCTGACACCATGGCCAAGGAGCAGGCCGAAGAGTGTCTCGTTCTTTCGGTTGGAGCCAAGGTCAAGCACATCATTTCTGGAAACCATGTTCTGATTGACCGATATTCTCAGGATACCGTGCGCGTCACCCGTGATGGTTCCGATTATTTTATCGTCGAAGAATCCAACGTCCTAGCAATTTTAACATGATCTGGCTGGCGGAACAACAAGCTTGCAACCTTCTATTTCCCATGAGCAACAACCCACGATTCAGAACCCTGCATGAAGCACAAAAGTATATCTCAGCCCAACTCTATCCGGCTGCACGAGGACTTAACCCCGAGGAGTTCGGGGCCGTTCCTCGCTACATTGAGAACCCCGTTTGGCCCAAGGCTGCCTATGAGGTTGTTCTTGACCAGATCGGAGTCAGTTGCAATATCATCATCAACCACAATCTAAAGATCGACGTGCGGCCAGCCCACACCATGACCTCGGCGGAATGGTATCAGCTCTATCCGAATCCCGTCATCCTCTTTGCCGATGGCTGGCCGGATTGTCTTCACCAGACTTGGTTCTTGGATGAGATCACGCTGGAGGAGTTTGAAGCCCGCCGTTCCATGTCGGTCGTAGACCAATGAAAGACGTGAGATACTATTCCAACCTGAAGGAAGACCAGTTCATCTTTGAGCTGCTGGTCAAGCGCCGGGGGGAGATGGGTTACTTCCTCGACCTTGGCTGCGGCAACGGGGTGGACGGGAACAATACCATCGCCCTTGAGAAGATCGGATGGACGGGAATCCTGATGGACAAGGACCCGGCTGAGATGGCGGCTTGCCGTCAGAACCGTCAGGCCACCACCATCACCGCTGATCCCACAACCTACGATTGGAGCAACCTGCCGAGGAAGAGTTATGACTATATCTCCCTTAAACTTGGGGTTTCCACCCTTGCCACCCTAACGGTGCTATTGGCGGCGGGTCTGGGATTCAAGGCAGCCACCATCCCCTACAACGGTTCGAGGCCAGCCATCCGGGACCTATTGCAGCAGAACGGCTACACGCTCATGCTGGGGGATGTGGGAAACCCCCCGTCCGAGGATTGGTGGGTTACCCCAAACATCAAGTCCATCATGTTTGACCTTAGCCCCTACGTCACCAAGCAAACCACCATCCTTCCCGCCATCCCCTGCATCCCTTGCGGGGCCAAGAAGAAATGATGGCACAAAAAATCCCCCGAGTTCCGAAGAACCAAGGGGATTCGTTGATTGACTTGGGCTTAGGCAGCCGGGACAGTGGGGGCAGCCACAACCGCATTGGCGGCGGTAGCGAGGGAGGTTGAGGAGGCGACGATGGCATCAAGCGAGGCTTGGTCGGCGGCACTCAAAGTGCCGGGCGAGTTCTGGAAGGCTTGAATCTGGGCATCGAGGGAGGTGATCCCGGTCTGGATGGAGGTCAGATTGGTAATGACAACGGCGAGCTGGTCGGAGAGGGCGGACATGGTATGGTGGAGTTGACTGAGCTGATGGGCGAACTGGTGCTGGGTGAGAAGGATCGCATCGAGCGCCCGCTCGACCCGGTCCCTGTGGGAGAGACAGAACATATGAAAGCCGTTGAAGGCTTACCGATGGATGGCGGCACCGAAGACGGCCCAGCCAAGGATGCCGATGAGGATGAAGTGCAGGAGCGAGCCACCCGCCCAACCCGGGAGGGAGGCGCGGTTGGTGTAAGCGCCGAAGATCAGGGCCACAAGGTAGAGGACCCAGAATAACAGTTGAAGGTTCATAATGGTTATCATGAGAAGGCAAATCCAAAAGTCAATAGGCCACGAATGGGGTGAATACCTACCATTGGATTTCTTGACAGCAAATCGTTTACATTTACAGCTTGACATTATCGGACCATTGGCTAGGGTCCCAAACAAGATGCCGTATATGAGCTGGCTGAGCCAAAAGTTTATCTTCTTGGACGGCATCCTAGCGCTGCTTAACATCTCGGCATGGGGGGCGACGGTCGTCACTTGGTCCAACGTGAACCAGCTGACCTCCCTTGGCTCAACCATGGCGGCGACGGGGGTGTCGGTCGTGACGGTCCTGTGGATTCGGAAGCAGAGCAAGGCCGCTGACAAGCAGCAGCAGCAGGCGGATGAGCGCCACCGGCTCCAGATCGAGAATTGGGAGGAGGTCAGGAGGGTCGGTCGGATCGTGGATGACAACGTTCACATCGTGGCGACGATCCCCCAGATGCACAGCGAGATGAGGGACGAACACGTCCTGAACGTCGGCATCCGGGAGATGGCCAAGGAAACCCTTGACCGTTCACCGTCCCTGCCGGAACAAGCCGCCGAGAAGGAGAAGGTCGCCGCCAGCCGGGAGGAAGTCAAGCGGATCGGCAAGGTAGTTGACATGTAACAACCATATGAGCGCATTCCTTAACCCGCTCCTGCTGAGGGCCTTGTCTCCTGACGTGCTGAAGGCATCCAGACTTGAATCCCAGAACTATCTCCTGACCGGACCGTTCTCCTACCAGTCCGACCTGCTTGGCATCACCATCACGGCTCCCGTTGGACTGCTGACAGACTTCGCCTCCATCCCCCGGATCGCTTGGTCGATCCTCGACCCCGAGGACCCGATGATCCTCTATCCCTCGGTCATCCATGATTACCTTTACAAGGCAGGAGGGGTCATCCCCAATCTCCCGCCGGTCACGAGACAGCAAGCCGACAAGGTCCTGAGGGAGGCCATGGAGCATTGCGGGGCGGGGAACTGGAAGCGGACGATAGTCTACCAGTCCGTCGAGCGGTTCGGGGCTTCCAATTGGGGCAAGCCTCCCGCAACCACGTCTTAGCCGAGCACCTACAACTGGCGTTTCCAGCCAATCCTAGGCCACTTAACCACCAGACCATACCCATGCTTACCACCAAAGAACTAAACGCCCACATCGCCAAGCAAACCGAGCTGATGGTGAAGCGGTGGGGGGAGGAGGTTAGGCAATTAGCCAAAGCCACCCCCATAACTCCCAAGAAAACCAAACAACCAACTCCCATTCCAACTCCCCACGGCCAGATAACGGGGATAGGATAAGCAACAAACCATGAAAGACGAACGCAATTACGTTATCACCATCCATGACCACGGTCCAGACAAGATGCCGGATCAGGACAAGCGAGAGCTGGCCAAGTACCTCTCCCGCCACTTCGGAAATCTGATCGGAGATGAAGGCAAGATGGATGTGACGGTCAAGATTGAGAGCAGCGGCTGGGAAACGATCCATCCTGGGCCAAGGCTATGGACGTGGTTCAAGAATATCACCGGACTATCCAAGACCAGATATTTTGGATAACATCATGGGACAGGTAAGACACATGGGGAATATTGCCACCGGAGGGTTTTCTTGGGTCTACTTCTGGATGGAGCAATCCAAGGATACCGGAGACCCCGGAAGGTTAATAGCCTTGGAGATTGACCGCAAGGATGTGCTGGACCTTGATCCCAGATGGGCTGGAGACTTCAGGTACACCCACAATGAAAAGCACCGATACCAACTAGAGGACATCCAATGGTCCTACGCCAAGGACAATAAAGACACCCAATTGTAAAATCCCGCAACTACCAATGGACAACACCTCATACCCAACCGACCTGCCAGAGAAGGTAAAGACGCTGGAAAGCCAGTTGCTCTCGGTCGCGCAACTACTCAACCGAACCGTAGCCGTACTACAAGGCGCAGTAGCAGACATAAACCGTCTTAAACAGGAAGATACTGGCGTTCACCATGGCTTCACCAAGGAACCAACCCCACTCGAACTGCTAGCCCAAAAATACCACGGAGACATAGAATGGATATGGGACAAAAAAATAGGGTAGGGGTCAAGAAAATACCCTAGGGGGTATAGGGTAGAGAAAAGCAACTTCCTGTGTGGGCGGGGGTGGCGGTACGTCCTTTCAACCAGTAGGGGGTCCTCCCGGGGTCGTGGTGGGGAGGGTGGTAGGGTACTAGTTGAGTCATCTACTCATGAATAGGTAATACACCCTAGACGTTTCTGGGTATCTCCCGGTCTCTTGTGGGGTGTTTCCATCTCACTCAGTAGCAAGGGTTTGCAAGGAGCCTAGACAGGGGTATTGAAAACAGGGGTTTGTTGCGTAAACGTATGATCCACACGAGGTTGCAACACCGTGCATAATGCGGTTTTAGCCTCACCTTGGGGCAAGGAATGGCCTTTGGCCCTAGTCAGAATAGCACAAGGGTAAAGGTTTTATGGCAGGTTTAATTCCTAGTAAACTAGTAGGGATTGAAGTCACGCCCATGCCTTTCACTCCGAATCGCACCAAACCCTTCCCCTCCGTTCACCCACACCCTGCGCTGCGCTCTAATCCCTAGTAGCTCAGTAGGGATTGAATCTAATTCCTAGTGGATTGGTAGGGATTGGATTCACCTACGGCTCGGCTCTCTATTGGGCATTACAAACTGGGTTTTGATTGGTTGCGGGCTTGGCATGAGTCTTGCTGCAAAGCATGAAGTGTGCCAACGTATCTTTTTACCTCATAATATCCTGAAACTATATTTCGTGAATTTGTTTGACCTCACTCTCTCATTGGCTACTCTCTTGTCATCGGAAGTTGTGAGAGTGGTTTTAAGTACCGCAAGCAATGCCCGGTGTTCTTTGTAGGTTTCACCCCTTGGCTTTATCCTGCTATGCTCTAGCAATGGATGGAGACGCACCGCACCGTCAATCGGCTCACTCATTAAAACGATACCTGCCGGAATTGCCGCCCGCGTCCCGGTGTATGGCAGAGTAAAGCCAAGGGGAATCATGGAATGGATTTTCCCTAGCGTTTTTAGGTCTGGCTTCACGGCCAGTTTATCGGCTATAACTAGCTGGCCGCGCAAGGGGCCAGAAGAAAGGTATACCATGAACATAGAAACCAAACCCTCAGTTAACGAAACCCTCGGGGCTACACCCGAGACACCCACGCACGCCAAGGTTCCCGCCGCGCAGCAAGCCCCGTCCTATGAGGAGCTATGCGCCAAGGTTCTAGTCTTGGAAAGCGCGGGAAAGATTGTGAAGGTTGAGGTTTCGGATGAAGACTTCCAATCTCACTTGGTCGCGTTGCAAAACGCTGCGAAGGAGGATTTGGAATCCGCCAATCCGAAAGCTCGCCCCGGTCTTTCGCTCAAACTCGCGACCGGCGAAGTCATCGCCATGAGCAAAGAGCAAAAGGCCTTGTGGAAGCCGGCCAAGCTGGCCATGATTCGCGCCCATAGCGCGTTGCATCGGACGCTGGTTCCTCAGCGTAAGGCGATTCTCGCCCGCGTGATTCGCAACGGAAACGCCACCGTCTCCACCGTCGCCAAGACGCGCAAGGATTCGACCGTTTCCCGCGTGTCAATCAGCGCAAGCGAGCCCGCCAAGAATCGCAAGGGCTCGGGCATGAAGAAAGCCAAGCCCCAGCAGATTGCCGGCCACGTTCCCGCCGCTGGCAATGCCCAGACTCCGGCAGTGGTTTCGTAACTGAAAGATAACCAATAGGTTATAGTCCAAACCCCAAGGAAAAGTCTTTGGGGTTTGTGTATAACCCGTTGTTAGTAAGACTCATACAGGCTCGCGCTTGTGTGCTTGTCAGGATTAAGCCCCCGTGGATACAGGCTCAACGGACTGAGAAAACGCCTAGGCGTTTCACCCTACCTTCGCAGGTAGTAATAAATGCCTAGCTCGCACTAGGGGTTTACCCCTAGTTGCCATGACTAACTTAGTATAAAACCCTCGCGGGTTTTGACGCTGCCTTCAATGGCTTCCCCTCAGCGGTCACACTCACCCGACCGAAGACTAGCAGAAACAAGGTGATAGGTTAAAGAGAGCCAAGCGCGCAAGTGATGCGCGACGGCGCAAAGCTACGGCTTTGCCCTTTCGCAACTGAGTCGCCTTGGTGGAAACTCCAGACCATAAGATAACGTGAGCAAGTAACCAATGCCCTTGCCACAAGGCAGAGCGAAAGCCAATCAAACGATTGGCTGATGCCGTTTGCGGTCAGCGCCGAAACGTAACTGTCAGCGCCGGTTGGCCCGGAAGCTACTGCATGCAGAAAGCGCGCAAGCGTATAATGCTAGACAAGCAGCAAGCTAGACGTAGGCATCCGTAGGCGCGGTGAAAACTCCATTGTAAGTAATTGACTAAGTGGGATTAATAATCTTTTGCAGCATCCCTCGCGGGATTTGTCGTGAGCAATTACGCCAAGCATAAAGGTTTGCGGTCTTCCTCCTTTCCTATCAAAGCGCGATAGGACGAAAGCCAAAGAAGAGAGAGTCAATGCCCAGACTTGCAATGATTAAAAGCAGAGGGTCGGGTGCGTAGCATCCGGCAACACCTTGAGAACCGAAACCCTTAGTGGGCAATGAAGTTTGTAAGTCGGTGAAATCCCGTGACTTACCACGAAGAATTGCAAACGCCGCCAAGGTTGAGCAAGCCTGCCAGTGACAGGACACACTCACTAAAACATTTACCGTGGAAGCTGGGGGATTCGTCGTTACCCGGCTTAAAGCGCATTCACTGTTAGCCCACGATGCCGCGACGGGCACACCCAACCCTTGCGCAAGTGAGGGTTGGCTTGTGCTGCATCTATAGCTCCTGCAAGCTGAAGCCGTAACGCACTAAGATAACCGGATACGCAGGTCGGGTTCCGTGCGACTAGGTAATGATGCAGCACTTCAATTTATGCCTAAGAAACTAATAAGACCGGGCGACATGGTTCGCCTGAAGATGTCAGCCGCCGCCGATTGGAACATCTACGGGGAATTCGTCGTCACCAAGATATTAGAAGGTGAATATGCCAGCGCCGATGCTGCTTGGTTCTCTCCGAACGAACTCGTCTTCATTCGCCGCGCCACCGACAAAGAGTATGAGGCAGCGATGAGACTATCAGAATGCTTTGATAGATAACACTTTGCCGTAAGCCTTCTCAAGTCTGACGCCGGGATAAAAAACCCTAGAGCCTTGGACAAGAGACGCTTACGGATATCCAACCGCAATCCAGCTTCCTTGCTTCTTAGCAGGGTCTAAGGATGATGACTAATGTCGGCTTCCTGAGGATTAAGCAACTCAGGCTGCGGTTACTTTTGCTGCACCAACCGGGAACCTTATCAGAGGCTCGGGCCAGCAGGTACGCGACCCATTAGATGTTTCCTTCGGGATGATTCGACCGGACGCAATTCCCAGACGTAAGCTGATGCTACGCCGTGCTGGTGGTCAAACCGTTAGAAAAGCTACTATTACTAGCTAGTTAAGCGGGGCAGCAATTCATTTACGGGTCTCCGGTAAGGATACAACTGCGCGGCATGTGGCACCTATCCAAGAAAGCCGACTACGTGGCCCTCCATCTTATGAACACAAGACGATACGAAATCAAACCATTGGTTTGGTTGGGGCGCGATGCCAAGGAAGCCGCCGACTTCGTAAGCCATTGCAGCCCAACCGACATAGGCCAGTCCATGGCGTTGGCTTACCTGCGCCATCAGTACGGAGCTAACAACGTGACGGTGCGCGACGAGACCATCATTGTAGTTGACAGATTCCTAGCCACCCCCATCTCATGCCCATGAGCTACCTCACCATCCCTGAGCCTGTCACCTATTGGTTGATCGTGTGGTCAGACGATCAGTTCTCGCTCTGGCCGACCAAGCTCTGGCCGGTCGCCATGATTGACTCACTCAAGACCATCGCCTACTATGTGAAGGTCAACGCCGCTGGCATCCCCATCCCATGAGAGTCTTCAATCTAGGGCAACTGCATCTCCGTATCGACTATCGACCAGACTTTCTCGGTAGTCCGCGAGGCTTCCAGATAGGCTGGCGTTGTGGCTGGTGGTATACCGGCTGGTGCCTGCAATGCTACACAACCTATCGTCATTGGACGTGGCGCGAACACTACGATTACATCGAATAATCCCATGAAATACACCATCCGAGAAACCCTCCTCCTTTGCCTGCTGGCCTTCACGGCGGCAGTCTTCCTGTTCGTCCTTGCCCCATTCATTGCGTGAGATACCATGGCTAAATTCCTTTGTGTGTTTGGACCCAATAGCCTTAACGCAGTCAAGCAGTTGCAGGATGCCACCCTTGGGCTGCCCAGCCACGTCACGAGCGGACTAATGGAGATACCGAGAATACTGGCGGACCACGACAGACCCTATTGGTATCTCGACATCAATGGAGGCAAGACGGATGACTTCGGCTGGAATAAGAAAACTAACTGTGACTTTCCCCGGCTTCCCTACCGCGACCCCAATCGCATCCTTAACTTCATCCATTCAGATGAGGCCCTATCGTCCGATTTGTATTTGGAGTTATTGGATGCCGTCTGCGTATATGCGTCAGTCCACGCATGCGATGATGACGTTATTGACTTATGCTTTCCCCTGCCTAAACCCAAGGCACCCAAGCGCATCCCCATGAGTGAGTTCGGTTCCCGCATCCATCCATTCTTTCTGCGTTAAACTAATCATACCATCATGTCATTCATTCACAAAGCTATCCGCAAGTCCTATCACCCGGCTCCGCGCCGTGGCATCAATACCCCTATCGACACGTTCAGCATCCGTCTGCACTCAGGAGGCGATGTCATCGACGGACTCACTGTTGATGGCGGCGTTGACGGCCCACGCGATGTTTCGATGCTCTCGCCTTCCGACCGCAGGGGGGCGTTTGGCTGTCTCATCTCTCCGGGTGGGGTCCACTTCATCACGCGCCAAGGCAAGAAGTGGTTCATCAAGTTCAATGAGTTCTCGTTTGTGTTTCTACCGGAGGCCGCATGAGCCTGCCCATTACCGCAATAGAGCAAGGCGCGCAAGTCCGGCTAACCAAGCTCAAGGGACCCGTCGGACCCCGTCCTGACTCCATCAACCTCGGCTATACCATTGAAGGCGTGCTTCTGTTCGACCTTAAGATCGGGGCAGCCATCAAGGTGTGGCGGCACGTCAGGAACGGCGAGGTCATCGAGGGGATGTTCATCTCGTCTGCTATTCAGATGATTAACGGCAACGAAATCCACACTACCAACAGCATATGGAAGATTGAGGTGTTACCATGAAACCAACGGCAACAGAGAGACTCAGGGAGAATGAGGTGAGGTCGGCATTTGAGCGATGGATTATCGACCAAGGCCCATCGTTCCACGAGATGGATATTCAGCGATACCTGAACACCTTCTCGGCGGGCGCATCCTATCAGGCCAGCCTGCAAGGGCCCGTCCTTA
>QGNH01000130.1_pt1 | contig 18560 bp, 13 predicted proteins | sample 1735481 | NCBI WGS metagenome assembly QGNH01 (sample SAMN09239004, study PRJNA386568) | Viral metagenome, whole genome shotgun sequencing project.
AACAATCCACCAATCAAAAGCATCGCAACAGCCCACATCGCGTCGTTGAACTTTGAGCTGCTTTCTCCGATTTTCTTTAGTAGTTCTTCCTTTGTGGTGGCGTCATTCGCGTCTTGTTCATCTAATCTTTTGAGGATGAAATCTCCTTGCACTTTAAGCGCGCTTATTTCGCATTCGTGGCGGATAATCGCGTCGTGGTTTTCCGTGTCGTTCATGGTAATCCGCCAAAAACGTGGAAAGAATATGAGATGAAGACCAAAATAAATAGGAACGCCAACGATGAAAGGGCAGCGATGATTTTCCATTGTATATTACTTTGCGATTCTGACTGCTGCTTGATAAACTCCGTTTGCATTGCAGAGAGTTCCTGAGTTAGTGTGTCTTTTACTTCTAAAATCAGTTCACGCAGTGTAGTCATCCTGGAAGTTACTTCTTTATTAAACGAGTCGGACACCGCGCGCATCTGGTCGGTCTCCTTTTTTATACAGGTCACATCATCAAGTAGCCCAATTATCTGCTCCTCACGTTTCGCCTGGCCGACCTGCAACTCACCCCTCGCGCCGTTTATACTGATTACCTTATCCTCTAACCGCCCGAGTCGGTCATCTGATGCGCGGCGCGCGCCCCTATCCCATTGAAAACTACCATCAATGTTCCGTCTATCCGGCACGCGTGAATTAGCTTCCAGAGCTTGGATAGCCGCCGCACTCGCAGAATCAATCATCGCTTGCGCTTGCTCGGCAGCCTTCGCAATCCTTTCCTGTGCGTCAAGCGCAGACTGGTCAAGCTTTTTAATTGCAGCAGTTTCTTTCGCTGACTTAGCCATACTGCTATAAGCCTTTCAAGTCTTCGCGCTTTGCTTCACCCACGCGGCGGTCTTCCTCGGCAGCATTTTCAATCATCTGTCGTGCGGCTTCCTGCTCTTGCTGAATCAAGTCTCTTGCTTTGGTAACCGCAACGGCCAACAGGTCCCGTGCACGCATAGCGGCTTCAGTAATAAGTAATCTAGCCGATTCTGCGGCGACTTCGAGCAGTTCATTAGCTGCCTTCTCTGCAGCCACTAGCCGAACCTTAGCCGCTTCTTCAGCCGCAACGCGACGCGTTTGCGCACGTTGTTCAATCTTTGCTTCTATCTTTCCGATAATCTCTTCTTTTTTGTCCATTTTTCAACTCCTAGCGTGTTTTCGGTTGATACTCTCTAACTCGTACTGTCATATTCAAGTTACATGCGCTTGTGCTTGTGATGGGGCCGTACACACTCGGCGGCGTAACGGGGTTGTTTGACGGCGGGGCTGGGGGTGTTATTTCAGATTCGGCCGTGACCACATAGCATGATGCGATACCCTCGTCTCCGATGTTCAGATATCCGTAGGGGAGGAATCCGAATCCTGACGCCCCCCACGACGTTCCCCATGAGTTTTGCACGATGAACGCACCTGAGCTGCCATCGCGGTTAACAGTCGCGTCGTTATATCCAACGATGAGGTTACAATGGTACCCAATCAAACTCCCCGAGGGCATACCAATCTTACCCCCGTAGCTGGTGGCATCTTCATATCCTTCGAAAACCTCAAACGTGAACATTACCGGCACGGGCTTATTTACCGCCGCCTTTATACTATTCAGGTCTGCACCTACTGTGCTCGTCGCTGTTGCTTTAGCTTTACCCGCATCGGTTTTTACACTCGCTGGCGGTTCTACGTCAAACTGCGATATGGTGTAAGGCCACAGGCTTTCGTGGGGTACACCTGTATTCGTGACTACCTGGTTCATTGACTGGTCCGTCGTGCCTACGTCACCCGTCGTGCCGTCTAAATCACGCGCCCATTTGTACAGAGCGATGCGGCTCCCTGCGAAATATACTGAGGGTTGCAGCTTTTTTTGCAGCCACTCAAATCCTGAAGACCAACAATTACCCACGCAGTCGCCGAGTGAGCCTTGGTCTTTAATCGGAGAACAATCTGCCCGCAAGTCTGCGGAGCTCGGATACGCTTTTAATTCTTTAGCGGTAGGGGCTGGGAATACTGGGAGTGAGGGGTCTGGTGGTACAAGTATCGCACCTAAGCGCCTACCGTGCAGCACGCGCAGCTCATAGTCTGCTTGTGCCTCACCTAGCCGCCGTTTAGTGTCGGTCATATCGTCTTCGGTTGGTATTCCTGTACCCGTATATTAGCAGTTAACTTGCAGAGTCCGGACGCGGAGCCGACCGGGGTTGGTGTGGGTGTTGGTGTTGGACTGACGCCGCCGAATCGCTTATCAATCGTCGTCATGTTTGCAGGATACTTTGTTTGGAGCGCACGTATTACGCTTTCAACCTCATTATAATTCGCGTTTGCATCGGTTCCATGGCCGTTCCAGACGACAAATCCTGCGCAGGTAACTCCTGAACTCGCGAACGCGTCTACCATCGCTATATACGTATTTTCATCAGCCCCATAATCCGCACCAGCCCACGGGCCTATCATGATTCCAACTTCTTTACATCCTGCGTTCTTACACGCGACAGCAGCCGAGGCCATACAGCTTGCACTAATCATGGAAGAACTGGTATAACTTTCAAGATACGACGCGGTGCCTTTTCCCGATACCGTTGCGTGCGCGTATCCCCCATATATATCGTTGTTTCCACATCCGGCGCCGCCAGTGCCTTCACCACCATAATTCATAAAAATCATGTTAGCTTGTATCGCAGCATCTTCATTCCCCATCTCACTTTCCCCCCCTGCGGCCATCCACCCTTCAGAAGCAAGAGCGGGATAATAGGAAGAAGAGTTACCCATCTGCCCCGGACAGTTACCAGAGCCACCACCCCAACCCCAACAACCGTCATTACCATTGTTGAGGATTGGACTAACGCCTAACGAATGGCACGTGTTTACAAAACTAGTACCTGGGTCGTTAGTCGCATAAACTACTAAATGAAAGTCGATAAACCCAGCAGCTTTAAGCGCGCTCGTGTTCGAGAACGACGCGCCAGCGATGCCATACACCATAGATACCACAGTCCCTATCCCTCCAAAACGCGGGTCGATACGACGGGCGAGCCGCAGGTAGGGCAAACCCCCTGCGCGACTTTCCTGTGCCCTTTGGTGGGGACTAATACAACTTCAGTCTTAGTTCCGCATTTCAAACAAAACCAATAGCTCATTTATTACCCCCAATCACCCCTTCGGCGGCGTTACTTTTATGTAATGCCACCCTGGTGTTGGTGTGCCTGCGTGGTTCAACGTAAGGAATGGAAGTATGTCCATCGAACCACATTCCCCCGATAATGAGTTTACGGTGGTGCCGTCAATTTCTATGACATGCCCAGATGCGGATGTAGCACTACCAGTGGTAAGCCCTCCAGTTCCTGCCGCTTGGAACGGTTGTGAGTTAAGACTGAACTCAACAGAGTGCACCCGCGTAGTAGAAGGTCTAATTTCAAATTCAAACCACGCGGGGTTGTTTGTGTCCGCTTGTGTAGTGAGTGTATAAGGAGTCGCAACGACCTGCCCCCCCTCATACTTAGGTTTGTCCTGTAAGTCACCCATTGTCTCCGCGAGCAACCGAGGTGTGTTCTTGTAAATGGCGTCTAATGTGAGTTGTATATCATGAGGGGTATCCAAGTTTGTTTTCTGTAATTTGGAAATCATACATAACTCATTCACGCCGAGTTTCTCATCCATCACCAGCACATTCGTTCCTAACTTCAGCTCTTCAGACCAGTTAATAGTCGGATTAAGGTCATACAAATCCACCACCCCAACCGACCACGATAAAATAGGCTGAGATACTTTCGTTAAATACTGCGTTCCGGACTTTAATAACGCATCTTGAGACGTTGCCGTGTCATCTTTATACGTCCCCTCTATCATGCCGTATTTATCAATAGCATCCTGATTCGACAGCCACGGCGCGAGCGGATACGCAACGTAGTACTCATCGGTTGGGATGTAGTTTGAAGCAATGATTCCGATTGTCTTTTCATCAACGAAGAAGAACTGGTCGGTGACGTCGGTGTTGATTTCGTTGATGATTGTGTCGAGGTTATAATATCCCGTGGCAGGGGGCCCTGTGTAAACTTCCCAAGCATTATGTTTAATCCCTGCGGATGTCAATGCTGCGGCACTAAATCCTGGGTTGGTTTTCCTCCATATTCCACCCCACTCTAATGAACCGCTATAATCAGAGAACGCTACTGAAGAGGGATATAAAGACATAACGACCCAATATGTCCCTGTTGCCAACCACGCACCTTGTAGTGGGAAGTTGTACCATCTAAAGTTATCAGATGCAATCGAGAAGAAGTCCCCCACATACCAGAGCAACGGCCCTTGGTACGGCTCAAGGACCCCTCTTTTGTCCTGCTTAACTGAGTTATAAATCCCTACACAGAACTTTATCGCGCCACCTGTTTGTTCTATCAGTCTTGTGTACTCCAGCAGGTCGGTTTGGTTCACCAAGCCCTTCACTGGGTTTTTCGAGGGGTCATATCGCCATAACAGAAGCGATATATCGGTTATCTGTGCCCCGCCTTGCGGGATGTTGAACATTTGCGCGGCGGCGTAATTCCATGTTCCGGTTGTATTCGACCAGCCACCTACCCACGCAGGTAAGTCATACCTATTAGGGTCTGAGGGGTTTTCCTGCATCGCATCTGCGGCCAAGCCATTTGCTACAGGAATCCAATCCGTATATGCCCCTAATTGTTTCCGACCACGCCCTATCAACATACCAGCACTTCGCGGAGATACCCCCATCTCAAAATTATTGTAGGATACATACTCATTATCCGGTTCGACGCTGAAATACACGTACTGGTCAACAATCGTAGGATTCTTCAGCCTGACCATCGGCTGGAAGTATGGTGGACTGTTAAGCGTTAACTCCCCGGGTGCGGAACCCGCCCCGCGCGGGTATAACTTAGTTATTATCGAAGAATAATCAGACTGGACATCTACACCTGTTGCGTTTTTACCAATAGTTATAATCGGCGGCTGGTCTGTATGGAACCCGCTCGGGTTGTAACTTCCGTATAGAATCCACTGGTCAGAATTATAGTTATTCGAGAGTTGGTCTGCGCTTAGTGCGCTAGAGTGTTCACGGTACAGCGCAAGGGAGCAGTTTAGGTTATTCGTTTGGGCTTTGTTATTACCTAAGTAAATATTAAAGTCGCCATCAATCGTCCAGTCGCCCCACGTATTTCCATCGTCAGTTGATGTATTAGTATAAAGCTGCGTATTTTGGTTTATGTATGCGTCGAGTTCTAGAGTGGATGGCGCGATTATCGCAGGTTGTGCGTTCAGTGAGCCGCCTAAAGATGTGCCTTGCCAACTGCCGCTTTCGTTCGTTATTACATTCGCATTTCCCGTGCCATCCTCAAAGCAAACGGCTATATACCCGTCAGACGTAACGCACGCGGACGGTGCAACACCCGTCGCGAGCGGGGAACTCCATATTGACGCCCACGTACTCCACGATGAGCCGCCGTTTGTCGTGCTCATCGAGTAGAGCGTCCCATCAGCCCCTTGCGCGAATAGTGTAATATCCCCGCTACCTGTAGCAACCGCCGTAGGCCCTGAGTCGATTGTAGCAGATGTGATGTGAACCCATCCGCCCCACGTCGAACCGCCGTTTGTGCTGGTGTTTTGGTAGAGTGAACCCGCCGTTCCACCTTCAACAAACACGTCAATTCTGCTTCCGTACGAACACGCGGTAAGCCCTGCATTCGGGTAGAGTGTGCCACCTAAACTAACCCACCCACTCCAGCTCGTGCCGTTCCATTTGTTCCAATAACAGTATCCGTTACTCCCTCGCCCAAATAGGTGAATGGTATTAGCAGTCGGGGATGTTGCGGCTGGCGTGGTAGTAAGGGTTCCACCCAAATTTTCAAGCCCCGTGCCGCCGTTTCCGTCATCCCACGTATGCGAGACTGTGCCGTTTGAACCCACCATGAACACATCTTTGCGGCCGCCACCCCACGAACACGCAGCAGGGCCGGTTCCGTTCAGCATTGACCACCCGTCGTTTGACCAGCTTGATGCCGCACTGGAGGCTGTTTGGGATAGTGTTTGTGGGGTGTTATTTAAATAGATTGACGGAGCTGTGGCGGGCGTCCATGGCCACACGATTTGAAGGTCATACCATGTCCCTAATTCTATTGAGTTAATCGGAGTGTTGTACGTTACCTTATCACTATTCGCAGTTGTTCTGGACGTTACGATGTATTGATTATTTTCGTCAATCCACACCTCCCAAAGCCCGAGTTGTTGTTGTTTTGACCAGAGCCTTCCGGCGGTGCTTGTTTCGTTAAGGTTAAACAGGAACTCAAACGTAGTCGCAGATGTGTTATCAATTGCCCCCCCGTGCGGGGCTTCGATGTAATCAGTAGTGCCGTTAAAGGCCCACATCCCCGCGCCAGAGGAGAGGGTTGCATAGTCAGACTGTTGCGCTGTTGCGTTGTAATCGCCGCCAGCGTTGCCGCTGTTTATAATCGTAACACCACTAGAAGGCCACGTGCTGTACTCAACCTCAGACGATTCGGAATTTACCCCTTCTCGCCAGTTGTTCGCGGCGTATTCTGCTTTTAGTGCATCGGGGTCAAGCGCGGTGCTGTGTAATGATAAGTACGATAAGGTCATCGCTGAATTATACGCGAGCGTAACGTCATTGCCGATGTAAATATCATCGCCTATGTCAGATGTCCAAGCGCCAGCCCCGACTTTGCTGTGTGTGAGCGATACCGCTTTTCCGTTTAGGTACATCACAGGCACGCCAATACCCGGGCCTAAAGAGCTATCCCACGCGATTTGTATATAATTCCATTGCCCTATGTTAACCGTACCAGTGGTGCTCATTATATACTGGTCCATCGTTCCAGAACCAGTGCCGGTCGTTGTGCGCTGAACGAGTATCCTAGCTGAACTATCCACCCACGCGATTACAAAGCCACCTTTGGAATAAATATAACTATAATTAGTCGCACCAGCGGCGTCTATCCTGAATATCGCCTGGAAAGTGAAGTTGTATAAATTCTCAAGTTCAGGTACGTCAGGGATTACAATATAATCGGTAGTATCCTGGAACTGCCACGCCGGTGCGCCGTTGTTAGTTAACTCATAGTACCCTGGGCTGCTCGCTACCCCGTCACCATCCGCACCCGCAACGCCCCCGTCGTTAGGTATTAACAGACCTTGGCTTGGGAAGTAATCATATATAACTTGCGCTGCGTTGGTGACATTTACGGGGTCGTATGAGTTCTGTATAGCGGCGAATGTACTAGCAAGGGTTAGTATGCGTTTTGAGGGGTCAGATGGAGGTATATAAACCCTACAATATCCACCAGTCTGTTGGATTATTTTATCTATGCCTGTTTTTATCGTTTCCCAGCTAAGGTCAACATCAAGCGGCATGTTAAGTGTGGGGTCAACGTAAATACCCGTTATGAACCCGTCATTGAGTATTTCAGTACTAATATCTTGTAGTACCTGTAACGTCATACGCTGAGAGCTTTTATACTCAAAAGCGATGTTATACCGATTAAGATATTCTTCCGGCCCGTCTGCGGTGACTAATAGATTGTACCCACTCCCTGCACCCAAAGTAGAGCCACCACTCCCCTGCACCCCGCCAAAGTCGCCATACGCTTCTACTTTTTGTAGTACAAACGCTTGTTTAAATTGGTTGTCTCTGCCGTACCACCATATCTCATACCCTTTCGGGTTTCCTGAGAGTGCCGGAACTAATGGAGAATCAATATTAAGGTTAAACGTGAGTAAATCAGCGTTCCCGAGTTCTTGCTGAATCTGTGGTGCGATTCTACCATCTAGCACTCCGATATAATTAAACGCCCTGTTAATGAGTTTAGCCCACTTACTCCAACCGGCAATTCCCACGCTCGCGGGGGTCCATTCCGTGTACCACAGGGCGCCGTCCTGGCCGCGTCCGAAAAGGGTTATCTCATTCTCGTTATTTGAAGCGGCGGCTAAGGTGCTTGTGACGGGACCGCCGATGTTTACCCACGCCCCGCTAGTAGTCCAATTAGAACTGGTATTCGACTTCGTCCAGATTGAATTATCAGAGCCTACACAGTACAGGTCAACCCGTCCGGATGTCATTGACACCGCAGCAGGTCCGGTGCCTGGGTGTAGTTGCCCGCCTAAACTATACCACGGGTGCCACGTGGTGTTATCAGCAGACCACCTGTACCAACAAGCCCCATCAGTGCCTCTTACAAATACACAAATCCCTGTTTCGTAATAACACGCTGCGGGTGATGAAGATGCCGCCCCGCCAAGTTGCTGCCACGCTGAGGGGCTGTTAATTGTCGGAACTGCAATAGTCTGTTGGGTGTTGAGTAGGGTATATGGATACGTAGTAGAGAACGTATAGACCCAACTCCCGCACGGGACGAGAATCCCTGCGGAAGTGACGCACAGCCCTTCTACTTCCCCCCCATATGTCAACCTGGATTGCGGGATTATTATAGATTCCCCACTACCGTCAGGGTTCATCATACCGACCCCTCCGGGGTTACCCCGCATCGCAATATAGTCATCAACTGAGTAATAATATTTACCGTTGTACGCGCATACCCCGTTGTAGTATATATTTGTTGGACCGGTTCCCGCGATTGACCCCTCGTATGCAAACGTATCTAAGTTAAATTTAAACACCTTTGTGTGTTCAAATGCTGTACTTCCCGCTATGCCGTATTGTATGCCTAATAAACAGTTGTTTTCCGCATCAATGCCAACGGCACCTATGTGAAGTTCGTCAGACGTGAGTCCTGATAATTTACATAAATCGTATCTTGTTATAAAGCTCAGGTCGCTCGTGTTGAACAGCCCCACCATCATGACTTGCGGCTCAGTATCGCTTGTACAGAAGCAGTAGAGAATGTCGTCATTTAAACCGCACCCCCCTAAGTGGTTGCCGCCGCACAAAGCGCCTACGCCTTCCCTATACATAACTACGTTCATGCTCTGGTCTAACTTGTAAATAGACCACGTAGTAACGTAATAATAATACGTCCCGTCAAACGAGAGACCTTGTGATTGCAGGTGTGTAGTTCCGGGCGTGCCCTTTAGGTAGAATAATGCGTTGCCTTTCCCGACGGCGAACACATTGATTTTCCCTTCCGCGTCCATACAAACCGAAGGTCCCGCATTCGCGGCAAGCGTTCCGCCGAGGCCTTCCCATTCACCCCATGTCGTACCCCCATCGAATGATGCTTTGTAATAAACCCCCCGGGTTAGCCCTTGGGCAAAGACAAATATCTGGTTTTCCGCCGGGGAGACTGCAGAGACCGACGAGACAATCATTCCCTGTAAATCCAACGCGCTTTCATACCCATCTGCGCTTGTGATGTAAAGCACATCTCCGTCGACTTTGGAGGAAAAGAATACGTCATCCCTACCTGGTGCGCTCGAACACGCTGCTGGTGCTCCACCGTTCACGACCTGCCAACCGGGGTTGCGTTGCCGGACTTCTAAAGTGTATGGAACGGTTATCGGCGGTTCCTGTGTAGGGACATAGATTATATTAGCATCCGATGTTTCGACTATCGAGAGTGTAACAACTTCTAAAGATGATACTTTGGAAGCGTTAGTGCCTACAGAGGACCGCTCAGAAACCTTTAGGGCAATGGTTTCATACGCAGTGATTGCAGGTATTGATGAAGACTCGGAAACTGAAAGTGTAATCGTCTCAGAGCTAGACATCCCGAGCGTTACAGACTCGGAAACTGAAAGGGTAAGCGTTTCGGTTGATGTGTATGCTGGTAATGTGTTTGTGGATGATAACTCTGAAACGGAAAGTGTGAAGGTTTCAGTAGACGAAACGTATGCGTACCCAATCGTCTGTGCGTTCGCGACCTCCTGCACATTGAGCGTAATAGTTTCGTCAGATGCAACGACTAATTGCGCAGATGGTACCCACGTTGATTTTTCAGAAACAGAGAGGGCGACTGTTTCCGCCGAGTTTACGCGCTTGTTGCCCCCGATAATCTGCGTCGCGTAGTGTTCTATCACCGAGAGCGTTACTGTCTCGCGTGAAGGTTGCAGCGTAGTTTCGCGCCACTTGCTTGCGTTATAATTGCCTGCTAACTGACTACCTACCCCGGAAGTAAGTATTGCGTTATGAAGCCTGAATAACGCGAGCGTTGCGTAGAGCTGATAACCGCCATCGCTATAATTACCGAGGGTTATCGGATATGTAGCGTCTGATAACCACGTTCCAGTCCCGACAACGGCATGGCCCATGATTATGTTAGTATTATTAATGTAAACGATTGGTGTCGCGCCTACTGCAGCACCGGCGCCGCCGTTAGCCCACGTTATCTGAACGAAGTTCCACGAATTCGGCGAGACGCTATTCGCCGGGGTGTCCCACATATCCCACATCGGAGAGCCGGAACCGGAACAGACTTTCCCGACGTAGAGACGGTTAGTTGATGGGTCGACGAATACTTGGAAGTAACAACTTTGTGACCCGCCGCCTTTACTTAGTAGTACGTTACCAAAATCTGGCGGATTATCACCACCAGAACTAGCGCCCTTCCAATAAAATAGAAACTCAAGCGATATATTAGCTAAATCGTCTACGGCCGCGGTGCTTGGGGTGGAAATCTTTTCCGATGTATTATTCGTTAACGCCCACGCTTGGTCATTTGCCTTAATAAGAAGATAATCGTTCTGATGTGCCGTTCCGTTCTCACCAGAAGCTTGCCCAACGTTTGTTATCGTGGTTCCTGATGATGGAAAAGAAGAGCCGATAAACTCTACTTGACAGTTAGTTACAAGCGCCCCATCGACGTCGTAGAGGGTACCGGATATAGTAACGGTTACTTCGGAACTTGTTGAAGCCGAATACGTAGCATCACCGGCAAAGGTGGTTTTAAAGTCGGCCGAGCCTAATGTCGATGAGCTAGTACTAAACGAGTAATTACCACTACCGTCTGTGGTGGTAGTCGCAATGACGGCGTTAGTATCTGCATTTCTAAGCGAGATAGTGGCACCCGATACACCCGAGGTGGTTGCACTAACCCCAGTTACAGACTTGTCAACTGTACTTGCAGATGGGGCCGCATGGGTAAACTCAGTAGAATCGCCGAGATATTGCGACGCGGAAGAAAGCGCCCCACTAATCGTAAAGTTCTGATTCTGTATAGCCGAGGCGGGTGCGCTAATTGATAGCGTAGTCGCTGCGTTCGCGGCCGCCCATATCGCCTGGTCTGATGCGTAGTTGCTGGCGAACGACCCGCTTGCATCGTAGTTGTACCACCTAAAAACAGATAGAGTCCCGTCTAAACCTCGGTTATTATTCCAGTAGCCGTCTATGTTCCCAACTATTAGCGAACCAACCGGACAGTCATCCATCCAGTCGCCGGTTCCCGTGTCAAAGTGGTATAACGTCTGTTGAGTGCCGTTGATGAATATTGCAATTCCATAATCATTCGGCCCTTCCATCGCGTCATAAGAAATCTGGACATCATACCAGTTTCCGATTGTAACGGGGGTTCCGCTTGTGTAATACGCGTCCCAGTTGCCGTCAGTGGTAAATCGTTGCAGTTGAAGTCTATGTGGTGTAACAGTAGTATCAACAAACAGACACCACTCACTATTCGTATTCGTCGCGGAGTCTATAGCCCGCTTAGAAAATAACCTCGGTTGTGTGCTCGCTCCAGAGAACGTGCCGTTGAGGTAAAACGCTATCTCGGCTGAGTAATAATCTAAATCACAGGTCTTTGAACCGTTAGGAATATAAATATAATCAGTATTACTTGTGAACTTCCACGCCTTATACCCGGTTGGCAGGGTTATCTGTTTATTTGAGCTAAAGTGACCGTTGTAGCCGCTGCCTGTATTCGACCCCGTGTTGGTGATGAGTCCACCAGAAACGGCCCAATTAGAGAGGTCAACGCTTGCATTTGAGGGTCTATACGTAGCGTTCCAAGTACTCCCTCGGTATTTATCATAATACCAATGCCCGTGATTCGCAGATGCAAAAGAAGCGGATTGATTGGTGTTATACTGCCGGTAGACCATAAGCCAACCGGCTGCGTTATAACCGCGCGATGACGACGGGCACGCTGAGTTGGCAGAGTAGTTCATTATATTGGCGCTGCCAACCGAATCGTTGTACCACGCACCAGTCGGATATGAATTATCAGTACCCGCGTTGACCGTTTGCTCTACGGGTGTTGCACCGTCCGTGCCTATCCATATCCTCGGCTTTGGGGTGCTGGCTCCGTTCGGAGTTGCTCCTGCAGACCACGCGATTTGAATATAATACTCATGTCCTGTCGGTGTTGAACCCGATGGAGTATAAAAGTAAATATCGTGGCCGCTCGTATCATAACGGGATAATATAAGATTCTGGCTGCTATCCTGGAAGTAAATCTCATACGCGCCGACGCCCTTGTCCCATATCTTATTCATCCCGTGGCCGCCAGCGTGATAACTGACGTATATCTCCCAACTTACGGTGTTTTGGTTGTTAGTCGTTGAGTTGGCGGGGATGCAGATAAAGTCGTTACTACCCGTCAAGCCCCAGTACGATGTGCCACTTGCGGAGAGTGTGTGGAAAAGAGACGGCGTGCTACAATATCCATTACACCCGGATGCGGTTCCCTTATTCACCCACGTCGTCACGCCTTCAGGAACGTAATAAATTGTCTGCGCCATTAGCTAATCACCTTTACCACATTCTTAACCGGGTTCGCGTTTACAATGGAAGGATAGTGCTGGTGACATACTTTTGGTTCCATATACCGCTGAATCCAGATGTCGCATATCTGCCACGTAGGGTTTTTATAATCTTTCAACTCAACCGGTTTTTCCTTCCAAAGGTTAGGATACTCTTCTATAAACCATGAGCTGAACTTTGCTAGGGCAAGCGGCGCAGTTGTGCCGTTATCAAACGAATCTGACTCACTCGTACCAAATGCACACCACCCTTTCGGACACCGCTCAAGCTCTTCTATGGCTCCGCGCCCAAAAATGACGTCATGCTCTATGTTGATAAACGACTCGCCTTCTTCCCAGCGTTTCTTGAAAAAGTTTAGGTAGCTATCACTATCAGTCATGCGCACCGGCTCGTAATTATAGTGCATAAGCACCATCTTTGTGGCCGGTTGTATGGTAGTGTATGGAACGAAGAGCTTAGACACGTTTAATACGCAATCTAAGCTTCACGATTGCCACGTAAGTGTTTTTGTTAGTACGCATTCCTCGGTGCTCGTTTTGGTGAGCAGTGTTTCTGATGCCCTCGTGAGCATACACAACGGAGCCGCTCCTGTGTAACTAGCATTAGTTAGGTTCCCCGAACCCCCATTGAATACGCCATTCTCACCCCACGTGAAATTTGCTTCACCAGCAGCGAATGTTGCCTCAAAGGTTATCGTATTGCTACTCGTTGATGTCGTCGGGTAGCTAGTGTCCATCCCTTTAAGCAATGTGCTCGCCCCAACTAGCTTGTGTTGTGTGTTCACAAACGCCGTAGAAGTGTCATTCCCCACACCCAGTAATGCATGCGCGTTGTCAAATGCGTTCCAATTCCCATCACTGGCTATTAGCGAAGCGATGGCATTCCATCCGTCTTGTGTCAATCCCATTTCTTTTTTCTCCTAGTTTATACGTACTAAACGTAATATTCCTGTTCTCTCACAATCGTTCTCGGCTCACTCGCCGTTCGGTACATTCCCCCTGCCCAAAACATAACGGGGAATACTTTAATCACATCTTTTTCAGTAACTTTAAATTTAACTTCCATTTTCCCTCTTATTGTAGCCCCACAAGGTACCTGTCTCTCCACCGCGTTTCCAACGTGCCACTACTCGGCCCACTAAACAAGATATCATTATCCCCTGGGGTAAGATACGGCCACGAGGGGGCAACAACACCCGCTGAGTTTGGGTTGCCGTTGATTAGAACCGTGTGTGGGATTCCATACTCGTCGGTAATCACGTCGAGTACGTCTCCGGTTGTTAAACTACCGTACCATGTAAATGTTTGATTGGTGGTGTTATTCACCCACGAAACCGGCCCAAGATACGCCCCGCTTGACGTGAACCGCCAGCGAGGTAATGCGTTAGTGTCGCCGTTCGTGGTGAGGGTATATTCTGTTGTGCCTGTGAGTACTCCTATTGTTTGTACTGATTCATTGTATGTGTACGCTGGACCAGTGCAACCGAAGTCCACCGCTAGTTCCATCATATAGGGTATAGCAGCCTCATTCTGCGGGGTGCTTGTCAGCTTCTTCGCCATGAAATAACTACCCGAGTATTCTGCGAATGTAAGCATCTGCTCGCCTAGTGACGGGTCAAGCACCGAAGTGAGTTGCGTAAGGGCGTAGAGCATAGAGGTACGGGTTCCGTCCGGCGGTTCGATTCTGAATATCGCGTGAATAGGGTATGAGGTAAAGATAGGTTGTGTGCTTACCAGACTCTCAGCGCCAGTTGGGAACTGTTGACTTACTTGTCCGTCCATAAACCAGTAATTCGCATCCGTGGTGAGGTGCGCGTAATACGGGGCGTTCGTAAGGTCAACTCCGCCGAAGGTAACTTTGCCAATTCCTGTGCTTTGTGCCATCTTAGTTAACCTCGCGCGTGTCCGCTTCTACGGGAGTACGATTCGGTCTTAAACGCCAATTTCCGCGAGATAAGGTCAGCTAGGTTTTCAACGTCCTGTGGGTTGTTCATCTGCGGGTTATTGATTTGAATTGCTCCGGGGTGTACGTGAATATCCCCACCGGCAGTGTTTGTTGTCGCGCTCGCGCTCGTTAACGCTCCAGCTCCTGCCGCCGCGCTTATACCCCCTCGAATACCACTCAGCGGTACAACGAGTTCTGGACCTGCTTCACCTATGAGTGCTACCGTAGGCTTGGTGACGAGGCCGCCACCTGCCATCGCAGGAAGCTTAGCACTTGTGATTGAACCTACCGCATTACTAACCGCAGAGGTTAATCCGCTAAAGAATCCGGCAGCCGCTGAGAGCATCCAGTCTCCAAGTCCGCCAATCGCACCCTGTATACCCCCTGGGAGCCCGCTAAAGAACCCCGCGGCGTCTGTCAGAAGTTGTGCACCGAAGCCTGTTATAGCGGTAACGATGCCATTCCACAATTGTCCTGGCAATCCTACGATTAAACCCCATAGCCACGAGCCAAACGTGCCTAATGCACTTACTAATGCGTTCCATAGTTCCATAGGAATTGGTGAGATAAGACCCCACAGCCACGTTCCAATCTGAATCCATATACCGGTATATGCACTCCATAGTTTCATCGGAAGTGTTGAGATTAGCCCCCATAACCACGTTCCTATTTGTACCCAGATACCAACATATGCATTCCATAATTGCATGGGAAGTGGTGAGATAAGACCCCACAGCCACGTTCCAAACTGCCCAAGCGCACTCACTAAGGCACTCCACGCTTTTGCTGCTGTGCCACCCCAGTTGAAGCTCGTGATAGCAGAAAACCCCGCTAAGATGCCTTTTTTGAAGTCATCACCTAACTTGCCGAAGTTACCACTCATCAGGTCGCCTAAGAGTGTTTTAATCCATCCGGCTACTTCGTTGACCGCATCGTGGAATGGCTTGAAATATGTGTAAAGTAGGTAGAGGGCAATGCCGATTGCGGCGACTGCAATGATGATTGGGAGTAGTGGGATAAGTATTGCCAAAACCGCAGGGAGAACCGTTGTCATTAACGCAACCCCGATGGCAGATACAATAGGCGCGATAACTCCGAACCCTGTTGCAAGTGGACCTATTATCATCAAGATAGGCCCAATAGCTGCGAGTATTCCTAAAATAGCAACAACAACCATTTGAACCGGCGCGGGCATGTTTGAGAAGACCCCCATGACGCTAGTAAGAATGTCCAAAATCGGTTTAGCCGCATCGAGAACATTTTCCAGTACATTTATAAGCACCTTACCAAACGGCGCAAACGCTACCTCGGCTTTGTTCTTAAACTCATCAAGCTTTTCGCTAAGGGTCATGGTGGCTTCTGACTGTTTCTCAATAGCACCTGATGAGCCGTCCTGTGCCGCCTTCAGTTGATTATACCCAGTCGTCGTGTTGTTGAGAGACGCGCTTAACTTATCATAGTTCTTCTGTCCTAGGAGCGTCTTGTCGGAGGCCGTTGCAGTTCCCGTAGCAATGCGCTGCATCATCGCGTTCCATTCATTCCCCACATCTTGTTTTCCAAGTTGGGCTTGCAGCTTTGTCACGCTGTCAGTAAGGATGGTGTTGCTCTGTCTTGCAGGCATTCCTGCAGCCCCCAGAGAGCCGATTACTGCGGTGAAATCCTCCATAGGCACCTTAGCGCTGGTTGCCACGGCCCCACCCTTTGCTAATGTGCCGGTTAAGTCGTTAATCGGAACGCCCGTCTTTGTCGCCACGACATAAAGCTGGTCCATCACATTCCCCGCTTGAGACGCCGGCATCTGAAACGCATCCAGGGCTTTTGATACCCCAGTTACGGCGCCGGTAGCATCAACGCCAAGCATGCGGGACATATCTAATCCTTGTTTGGTAACATTTTCAAGAGCAGGCCCTGCAATATGCAGTTTATCGCTTACTACCGCCATCACGTTTGCTACGGTAGTCGCATCATCAGGAGTGTTGCCGAAAACGTTAGTAAAAGAAGTTTTCATCTGGGTGGCGGCTGCGCCTGTTGAATTAGTTTGGCGTATTAAGCTTGTTTCAGCGGTGTTGATGGTCTCAAAGCTTTTAACGGCGAATAATGCCCCGGCGACTATGGGTGCGGTGATACCTGCGGTCATAATGCCCCCGGCCCCCTTCATTGACCCCGCTATGTCATTGCCGAAGTTTGAGAATAAGCCCTGCCCTTTACTTAATGCGCTTGTTATGTCGCTAATAAACCCACTAGTATCAGACTTTAAGTTTACAATTGCAGTCCCAACAACGTCGCCGCCACCCATTTTTTATTTACTCTTTCTCTATATCAACGCCGTCTCTAAACGCCGCCTGTTGTTTATCCCACAAGTCCATCGATTCTTTGTACGTTTTTTCATCCACTGGTGCACCGATGGCTTTGGCTAGGTTATGAAGTAAACTACTAAACGCCTTCATACGGTCCTCAAAAGGCGTAGCATCCCAAATAGCTTCGACGTCTTCGATTCGTATATCGGGATACTCGTGAATCATCCCTGCCCAGATTAAATTAATCGTATCTTCGTGGGACCAGTCTTGGACGTTAAGCGCCGCTAGAATCTTCCACGACTTTTTCTGGAACGCGCGTTCCATCTGAATGATGCCGCGCGACTTAAAATCAATACGTCTTTCTCGGTCAAGCTTTACCGGAACGACATTGCTGACCGTTTTACCTATTTTGAGAGTTCTCCTATCCTCAGCTATCTCTTGGGGGGTCCTCTCATCTTCATTTTCATATCCCATATTTTTTCACCTTTCATTTTTCCACCGTATCACTCTGTTTCGCTGTATCACTAGGTTTCCGTGCTTTGAGCATACGCTCTGCTTCTTCTGCTTCTGCTTTGTCGCTGTTGATAATCGCTTGCGCTTCTTCTTTGGTGAATTTCGATTTCGTTTCTTTGTCAGATTGCCGTGCAATCCGACGCAACATAGGTTCTAGGTCTGGTAGTTTACCGTCTGATAGAAACTTACCCGTAAATGCCCCCGCGTGCCATGCTTCAAACATCGCCATCTGTTGTAAATAGACTAACCGTTTATCGTGAGCCGTAAAGAAAGCCTCTAATTCACGAGGCATCATGTTTAATATTTCGTTAATTGGAATAGTGACACCCATCTGAAATAACGTATTGAGGGCTAATTCGTACCACTGCCCGAACGTTTCCAGTTTGGGTTTCTTTAATGCGAAGTTCTCAGCGTCACGAACGTCTGCGCGTTTGTATGAGTCAACTACACGGGGTTTTACGCTGACCGGCTCACCGTTCTCATTATACTCAATCTCAAACTGCCCCGTTGCCCGCTGGAGCTCAACTTGACTCTGTTTAAACGCTTTTATTACTTCGGGTCGTTCTAGGGTGTTAAGTATCGCGGGTATGTCCATGCGAGACTGAAGCCCTTTTTGCAGGATGCGGCTCTGTTCTTCTTCTCCGAGCGTGCCAAGTAACGCCTGCTCAATGAGCACCCACAAGCTTCTATTGAATGTCTGCTCTAATTCAAGTAGTGAGCCTATTGTATAGCGTATCTTAAACGGGTCGTAGTCGCCAAGCTGAATGATAGCGAACGGCAGTAAGGTGCAGCCCTCATGCACGTTTATCGGCGCGTCCCTGTCCCTATTTAATCGAGGGGCCATGTCATCGTACTCTGGTCTCTGGTAAGCCATACGGTCAATCCAACTATTCTTCCATACACATATTCATCCGGACTATGCACATTAGAAACCCTCGGGCCGTCAGCCCAGCAACGCACTACGGTGTAGTCAGTCATATACTTCGCTAACGTCGATTCATGCCGGTGAAATAGCTCTTTAACCGCCTCACCTAGTTCTTCTACAAGGGCTTGGTCGCCGGTTTCATCGGTGTAACAGCGAATGTCCCTCATGATAGACTGCCCAATTGTGGTCTT